>JAEEGL012333506.1_pt1 | contig 321729 bp, 434 predicted proteins | sample 9134231 | NCBI WGS metagenome assembly JAEEGL01 (sample SAMN16246548, study PRJNA631951) | gut metagenome | biome: gut microbiome; feature: rumen; material: fiber-attached | host: Bos | place: Iran: Karaj | collected 2018-10
AACCAGGGAACCAAAGGAAGTCAAGGAACTCAAGGTCTGCAAGGCAACCAGGGAACCAAAGGAAGTCAAGGAACTCAAGGATTGCAAGGCAATCAAGGAACCAAAGGAAGTCAAGGAACTCAAGGATTGCAAGGCAACCAAGGAACCAAAGGCAATCAAGGAACCCAAGGTCTGCAAGGCAATCAAGGAACCAAAGGAAGTCAAGGAACTCAAGGATTGCAAGGCAACCAAGGAACCAAGGGTAACCAGGGAACCCAAGGTCTGCAAGGTAACCAAGGAACCACAGGCAATCAAGGAACACAAGGTCTGCAAGGCAACCAGGGAACCAAAGGAAGTCAAGGAACTCAAGGATTGCAAGGCAATCAAGGAACCAAAGGAAGTCAAGGAACCACAGGCAACCAAGGAACCACAGGCAACCAAGGCGCACAAGGTCTGCAAGGCAATCAAGGAACCAAAGGAAGTCAAGGAACTCAAGGATTGCAAGGCAACCAAGGAACCAAGGGTAACCAGGGAACCCAAGGTCTGCAAGGAAACCAAGGTCCTGAAAAAGAAATCATACTTGAAACAATTAGTAAAGTACTGAATACTAATATATTTAATGTAAGATTCAGACCAGGAAGCAAAATTCCATCAGATGGCTTGATTCATGCAAACGATAATGTCACAATTGTTTTCAATCACAGTTTTGATCATGACTCAAAGTATATTCCGGACAGCGATTATGGTTACACTTATGATGATATTAACGGCGGATCTCCGCAAATGATGGTTATTACTAATTTAGACAAAGACTCGTATGGAGGTACTGACAGACTTTTTGAAACAGAAAACCTGTTTATACCAGTCATGTACAGATTCAATTATGACGGGTATTACAACAGTTCCCCTGTCATTGGTATAGATCCGATTTCTTGTGAAAAATATGCTGTAGGTTTGCAAAATGTATCGGAACTTTATGAAAATGAATTATATGAAAGCGGAATAGAGACGCATCATTTCTTATACGAAAACACTTGCATGAGCAAAAATTTTGACGGTAATTTTGCATATGGAGTCGGTGATGATTATGGGACTTTCTATGAAGAAAACACTGTGCCAATTCATGTTTACTCATGCAGCGGTATGAGCGGAAATGATTCCGATTTGAACAATTTCGTGATACAAAATTTTATATCAGGTGCAAATTTTCCTTGCCTTACAAAAATCGGTCATTTTGACACACTTCATGGAACAAACACTACTGACAACACAGGTCCTACCCCCGAGGAAATCACAATCAACACACTGAACGAAATCATACACCAACTTGTTGTGGCGTCAAATGACGGATGTATGACGGATCCTCATGTTGAGCAATATTACAATCCTCCTGTGACACCGGCATATCTTACAGACGATGCATATATGGTTGTTCGTTCCGTGCATCTGGAATCAATCAGCGCCACAAACGAGCAACTGATGCTAGATCAAATGTATATTGACACGGAAGCCAGGAGAAACTCATCTTATTTCACACCTTGGACAGAAACAACCATAGGTCACAACATAATCCGTGTGCATGAATGGAGAAAGGTGTGGGATTACGGTTTCAGGCCATGGGTTGAAAACAAAAAACAATTGTATGGACACCAGCAACCTTTTGATTCAACAGAAAAATCATGGTGGAACGGCGGAAACGAATTCTGGCAGCCTTGGTTTGACAACCATCCAAACAGGAAAAAAATGAATTATAACGGATTGTCCGCAGTATTCGGATCATCCGACAGGAATTCGGCAGGCATTATACAACGCGATTTTGCTGAGGACGGCGGACAATGGTGGCAGACATCATCTTCGTCAAACGTCACAAAATCCGTTCAAATGCTCAACACTCTGTATAACTGGGCAAATGAAACAGTCCTTGACGATAATTATTTGCAAAGCGAAGGAAAATATTACCTACCATATAAAGGCATATTCAGATTTTATATAAGTGCAGGCGGAGGACACAACAAACCAAGACTTCTTGTGTTGAACATGTCCCATCCGACAGTCACCCTTAACAGCGGATGGTCAACGAATGACATTGTTGAGCCAATGTATCTTCAAAATTACATATACAGTTACACTAACAACGGTGTTGAAGGAAACTTCGGAGGATATGCCAGCAGGTTGAATGTTAACAACCAAAGAAGCCAGTCCGTGCCTGGTGATGCAAACGGTTCCCCGTTCATTTTCGGATCAACCAATTTGAGAAACTATTTCAATAATCATCTGTTTGCATATTACACCCCGTCCAATATAAGCCACTGGGGTGATCCAAATTATAAAACAAATCATCCAACTCCAGGTTCCGGTAACTATTTAACTTGCAACCTTCCGTATTACTGGGGTTCTCAAACGGGTGCGTTGGATTATGGATATCCGCGCAGATACAATGGGTCAACCCAATGTTATGACACTTATTCAGATGCAACCTATACGACATACCAGACCAATACAATATACAGACCTTCGCAAGAAAACCAGAATTCGGATTTATATAAAATACATAAATTTTATGAAGACTATAATCCGTTCAATGTATCCGGAGTGGATGTTAGTTCTTATTCAATGTACGCTTCCGATATAAAGACATACAACCAGCCGTGGGAGATATTCTTGAACAGTCCCATTACGACAATTGAAAGGGTGAGAGGATTCAGGACATTCACTTGGTGGAGTGCAAAAGCAATGTCCACATCAGGTTCGAATTCTCTTAAAACCCCAAGCGGGAACAGTTTCTTCAACGGTAATGGCGGGGGGAAGAACCTCATATTCAGCTATTCAATCATACATGTTTTCCCAGGAAGCGATGATACATCCCTTGCAAACACTTATTCATCAAAAGGGGTTTATCTCGGTGAACTTGAAAAATCTGAAGAAACCAGTAAAAATTCGACAGAAACAAAATCGAAAAACGGTGGAAACAGCGAATATGACGGCGACAGCATATACAACATAAATTTCAGGACATGCTGCTGCGACAACATACTTATTGCCGAAAGGGAAAACAACAACACAAACGCATTCATTCTGACAAAGATTTCCGGAACATATCCTATACACAAGAACGATTTGTTCACTGTGATATTCAAGGACGGACTTAATAACGATCTTGGAATGCAGGGAAAACCGATGATATTCAAATCCGGAAGCGGAGCCAATCAGACGAATCTGTTTGATGATGATGGAATCATTGTCAACAATGTGGCCTGTATATACGGGAATTCCGAAGCGACCGGGATAAACATGCATCTCCCAGCCCCGATAATAGGTTTCACGCCAAGGACTGGTTATTCATATGACATAAACCAGAATGGATACAATTCATTGGATGATGCTGTCCGTTCTGGTGTCGCTCATACATTTGTGTTCAACAAAAGCGCATTCACAAAATATAGCGACATATCATACAAATACGGAAATTCGTCCATATTGGCAAACACGTTTTACAATAACGGCATAAGCAGCACAGTTTGCGGCGGTATGGTTCTTTCCTATCTGCCGCAGGCTTTCAGCCAGGATGATTTCTGCTGTATATATTCGGCAATAAAAATAGGCGATTTCAACGACAATGCGAATATCACTTCCGGATTTCAGGGAATACAGGGAATCACAGGTTACCAGGGAATCAGCGGTTCCGCAACAACCGGCGCACAGGGCATACAAGGTATCAAAGGAAACCAGGGTGTGCAGGGTATCAAAGGAAACCAGGGCATACAAGGTATCAAAGGAAACCAGGGTGTGCAGGGTATCAAAGGTAACCAGGGCATACAGGGTATCAGAAGTTACCAGGGAATTCAGGGCATACAGGGTATCAGAAGTTACCAGGGAATTCAGGGCATACAGGGTATCAGAAGTTACCAGGGAATTCAGGGCATACAGGGTGCTTCCGGAGGAGGTTCTTCGTCAAGTTCCTCGCCTTTGCTGAAAAATGTCAAATTCAAAAAAGAAAACAATTATTATATGTATGAACAGGTCTCAAAACTCGCAGACAGTCACAGTACCGGAAGTTGCCCTATTTTGTTCAATACCATAAAATTCCAGATTGATGCAGAAAACAGCTGGATAGAGGACAACATATTGACGAACAACGGTGATTTGCCATCATCAGGCAACACTGCATGGGGTATAAGATTTGAAAGGATTCGCAACGGACGTTGGAAAACCATAAACATAAACAAAAAATACGACACTTACTATCATCCGAATTATACAGGTTATACAAAAACAAAATGTACAACAATATCGCAAACCCCTGTGAACGCTTGGAACGGAATTGCTGGTGGTGCCGGCACATTGTCGCCTGGAAATGCTGTGACCAGCAGGTTTTACATGATTCCTATGGATGCGTACGGTTTCAATTTCAATGTGTACATACGTTCAGGTTCATCATGGATGTGGATTGACACCATCACTGATGTTGATTTGTGGTATATACCTTTAAACTCAATACATTTCACTCATAGTGCAATAGTATTCTCTGACCATACAACACATGTGTTCACCTTGAAATCTGTTAACACAAAAAGTCTCATGGATGCTGTCACGTTCAGGGACAGGGGAATGTATTCGTTATATCGTTCTTACGACGAGATAATGAGATGGGGCAGCGAATACATTTTGAACGGTAACAGTTACAGGTTTATGTATGACAACAAACGCATATATATAGGCGGACAATTTAATATGGATGCGACATACCAGCTTACCACAATCCCTTATACGACATATGCTTCTGGACAAGGTGGGTATAACAACACCAACGGAGTTACAGTGGATACAAAAATAACAAACCGTTTCAGTTTCAGATGCAGAATAGGATTATGCACTTTCGGGAACGAAACCCCTTCCGTATCATATTCCCCGCATACAACAAGCTGGGTGGAATTTAACGACATTCTTGGTTTGACAAGATTTGAGAACAGTAATTTTGACACTCCAGTGGCTTCGGTGAACCCAAAATACGGAACAAACTCCAATATAGTTTTCGTAAGAGGGAAAATGTCAAAAGGGAAAGTTCCGTGTTAAAACGCTGTTATAAATATAACGGCCGATCTGTTAATGGGTTTATTACCCGTATTTTAATACACTTGTGAGTGTTGTATAATGTGAAGTCAAACAAAAAATCAAAAAACAAATGCCAACTTTTAAATTATCAGATTTAACAGACAAACCCGAGCTGATTCACAAGTTGAATCAGCTCGGAGGAGGCGGCGGTTCGTCAACGTTGTCCGGATTGAGCGACGTTGATGTAAGCACAGTCACGGACGGCCAGATACTGATGTATGACGGCAACAGCGGGAATTGGGTTCCCGGAACCGATGCGAACAATTATGTTCTGCAAGATTCCACAACCACTTCCTCTTATAGAAAAATACTTTTGTCTTACCAATCAGGAAGCGCATCAGCGGCCGTATCAACCAACACAAACCAGGTTTATTGCGCAAGATATGTGGAAGTCCAACCAAGCAACGGATACATAAGGGCAAACAGGCATGTGACAATTGGCGGCACTTCCGCACAGTTCGTGAAAGGGGACGGAACATTGGATTCCACTTCGTATCTGACAATAAGCTCAATATCCGCATCTCCTGGAGGAATCATAGAGGGAGCCCTTGCCGGAACAATCACAATAGGGCATGACGCAATTGATTTCATAGTGAATCCGGCAAGACCGGTCATTTCCGGAAGCACATCGTCAGGGGTTGACAATTACCAGGGTGTCGTCAGACCGATGATTGAATTCAACACAACTTTAATCGGGGACAATCATGAAATGCTTGACGGCGGAATATCAATCCAATACGAACCAACTTATAACATAAACGTTGCGACAACAATAGGAAATGTATCGGATATAGTGCTGATTCCGATTGTGACATTGTACAGACATAATTATCTGACAGGGAAAAAAGAAAGCATGCCGTTCATTGCTGTGACTCGTGACATGTGGGAGCAGGTTTTCTCTTTGTATCAAAATATTTGCCCGTTGAATGCATAATATAATATTGAAAAATGGAACTGGAAAGTGTAAGAAACAAAGTTATCGAATATACAGAGAATGTTGATTTGCAGGAACTTCTTTCAAAATCGGATTTGGCATTTTCCGAAAACAAGATTCCGAAAATAATACATTTCTGTTTTCTTGACTATATGAATATGTCTGAGTTTCATCTGAACTGTCTTTCCACATGGTTTGACATTCTTGGGGATGATTGGACATTTGTGAACTGGACACCGAGAATATCCGAACCTGTCTGCGAGTTCGAGACATTTGTCCTCCAAGAAAACAAGTTCGCTTTTTATTCCGATTACATGAGGGTCAGGAAAGTGTGGGATTACGGCGGGTTCTATATGGACTGCGATGTTGTGCTGTACAAAGATTTCTCTCCTTTGCTTGATCTTGATTATGCGATCAGTTCGGAATTTGAAAAACCATATGTCGAACCTGCTGTGTTCGGGGCAAAGAGACAAAACAAGTTCATCGGGATACTGAAAGACAAATACGAGTCATGCACACAGGCAGACTACGAGGATAACTGCGTAAGTTTTCTCGCCCCTGTGTTCTGGAGAAACACTCTTGCTGCGGAAGGAGGAGTGACTGTTAGTTTCAAATCATGCAAGGACATAGACAAATTCAGGCAGAAGATAAACAACGAGACTTACAACATAATGCACACACTTGACACATCGTTTCTAGGATGCCCTCACAAGACAGGATTTTGGACAGGAACACAGATGTCGCCTTCAGAAAACACATTCGCTTCCCACATGTTTGCCGGAACATGGTCTTATTGATTTCCTTATATATCCGATATATATCTTAAACAAGCTGTTTTTTGTTTTTATAAATATAAAGAATAACCGCAGGGTTATTTAATAAATATATTTAACAAACTATGGCTTTATCAACCGAACTTTATGGACTGAAATCCGCTGGCGTATATCGCTTTGAAAAAGATCAGTCTGTTATCCAGAACACAGTTGAGCCGTTGGATAATGTCCGTATGTTGGTGGGTTTTTCAAAAGTCGGCCCATTCAACACACCTGTTTACATTACAACGACAAAGGAGTTTGTTGACACTTTCGGCGAGATTGACCGCACACTCGAGAAGAAAGGCGCGTTTTTCCACAGAAGTTGTCTTGCAGCCCTTTCCGCAGGACCTATTTACGCACTCAACCTGTTGAAACTTGATCCGGAAGAGGACAAAGTTCCAGCAATGCTGTTCGCAACATCCGCAACGAACGAAGTCCAGACCATCAATCCGGAAACAAACCTTTTCCCCTATCAGGGCATGTACAACATTGACACGTTCTACACTCCGTCAGAGGACAGTTTCCTTTACACAATCGGAAGGGAACACTACTATGTCACAGACGGAACATCAACCAATGACATTCTGAACTTCACGAACATCGGCAAGAACCCTGTTTCCGTTGTTGTCACAAAATCCAATGAGTACAACTCATCCGCTTACGATGTGACTTGTCAGGAATGGTACGGCAAGGGAAATGTTCCCGAATTCCTCCATCCCACAAGCTACATCAGCGACTTCTTTGTAGATGTGTATGTGTTGAGCGGAGACTGGGGTGGAAAATTCAGTGAGGATGCCCCTTACAACCGTTTCTCTTCAGACATTAAGTTCAGCAAGTATTTCGACAAGCAGAAAGGTCTTATCCGTAAGAAAAAATCAACGGATACAACCGACACATTGTTCAACCAGTTCCTTAACGAACCCGATGTGCAGCTTATCGGAAAATATACAGGTTGCCTCATTCCTGGATTCGTCGACAAGAACGGACACAACATGTATATCCAATACCTCATTAACTCCGACACAAATGTGAACGGACTTATGTGTTCAGTCAACGAGCAGATTTTTGACGGAGACGTCAAGATTGACGGAGACCAGAACGGTATTGATATGGTTGGTCACAGCATTTATGACAAAATGCTCAACAGCGGTTCCAATTCAGTTTTCTCCGATGTCAATTTCCTTTCATACAAGGGAAGTCTTTCACAAGATGTCATTTGCGGAGTGAGTGTTGTTGAACCAGAAACAGGAAGTCCTTCTTATGATGATACACCAGGTTCTTACACAAAATCAGAGGGTGTCATAACTCTGTCAGATGTCACGATAACCCCGAAGGAAATTAAATCCGATCTTGATGGAAGTTATTTGGGCGGAGTTGTCAAGAAATGGATACGCGAGAATCCAAACAACCAGAAAATCTACACACTCTATGCTTACTACTATGCAGAAAACAACGGAAGTTATCTTCCTATGAGTGAATCCGGTCTTGACGACATTGACAAGATTTACAATTATGTGAAAGAAGGGAATGCATATTTCGTGTTCGACAGCGAATTGGTTCCTGTTGTTTCAGCAGAAAGAAAACTCATGTCAAGCATTACCGACACTTCACTTCCTGCAGAGGAAAGAAGAGATACCGATGAATCTACATCAACACTGCAAGAGGAATTGGATGACAAATTTAACGGTTATGACCACGGTATCATGAATTCAAATCCAATCATAAGATACAAATTCAAAGTTGTGTCCAATGAGGATTTGGCCGATTTGAATGATCCTACCGAAGCATCATATGTCCTTGATTCCGATTTCTGCGACAAAATGTATATTGATGCAAACAAGACAAACCGCGCAATGTTCATTGAAGGCAGCGAACTCTACAAGAAACGCAGTTCTCTCGGAACAAACGACTATGTTAATGTCGGCGGTTCCGATATCATCAGATACGACATTGACTGGATTGACAATATTGGTGATATAGAAACCATCGGTTCCTATGAAATCAAGAACAAAAACTATCAACCCCATTATATCATTGCCGAATTTGACGATGACTATAACAAGGAAACTCCAAGCGACAGCATCAATGTGAGCGATATTATCGGTGGAACATACAATCTTGACAACGAACTTGTTGAAATGGGTATCTGCATTATACTCGGTTCAAACAATTTCAACACAACAGTCAGAATCATAGCAGGGCAAGAAGTTCTCGGAGTCACTCCGAAAGACAACGAATTCTTCATTCCTGCCGATGCAGATGTTGAGGATTACACAACAATCAAAGTCGGAAACTACATTCTTGCCGACAACGGAACCGATGAGTACGGAAACGAACTCCACAGACTTACCCGTATCGTCACAATCAACGGTGTCTATGACCAGAACAACATTCTGAGATATCGTCTTGTGAGATGTCAGGACAAGATTTCCTACACTTCAACAGACGGAAACGACAAAGACAACTACGAATGGAGCGTCACCGAAGCATACAACAAGTTTGTTGATTCATTCTCAAACTACAATGTTTACACCATTGACGGTTTCCACATGAGAAAGGATCAAATGCCGGACGGCACAGATGCCCGCCAACACGAAATCCTTGACCTCCTTGATGAAAACAGCGAGTACAGCAACCTGTTCAATGCTTTGATTGACAGGGAACTTATCCAGTTCCGTTATCTTGTTGACACATTCGGTCTCGGTATCGAGTCCATGTGCAAGGCACAATACACAAGACTGTGCCAGGCAAGGAAATCCGCATTCGCAATCATCAACATGCCTTCCGTAAACGATTTCAAGAACAGTGCTGATCCTTCATTCATTGACAAGAACGGTTCCGTGAGTGCCGAGTATATTGCAAAGGGTGCAAATCCTGACACAAACCCGTCATTCCTGTTCTCTCTTCCTGACATTGTGAACGGTTCAACTTGGGGTGCTTACTACTATCCTTATCTGAAAGTGTACTCCAACTACACAACCATAAACGTCCCGCCTGCCGCTTATGTTTCCAACAACTACATTGCGAAATACGGCGCAGGAAGTCCTTGGACTTTGGTTGCAGGACAGAACAGAGGAGTTATTTCCGGAAACAGCGTTGTCGGAGTTGAGTCAAGTCTTATCAGGGACAGCCGCGACTGGCTTGAACCTGCAGGTATCAACTCAATCATCTACCAGAACAACATCGGTTGTGTAATCTATGCCAACAAGACCGCAAAACAGACTCCTAAGTCCGCTTTGAGTTCAATCAACTGCCGTGAGGCTTGTATCTACATCCAGGACGGAGTTGAGAAGATTTTGAGAAACTACCTGTTTGAGACAAACACCGCACAGACAAGACTTGAAATCAAAACCCTTGTTGACAACTTCCTTGATATGGTCAAGAACAACGGCGGTGTCTATGACTACAAGACGGTCATGGATTCTTCAAACAACGATGCAGAGGTGATTGACCACAATATGGGTGTCATAGACATTTTCATAGAACCAGTCAGGGGATTGGAAATTTTGGTGCAAAAACTTACAATTCTCAGAACAGGTGCTATCGAATCAGGCACTTTTGAATAAAAACTGATTTATTTTCAGTATTTTTGATTGGGTCTGCAAATTGCAGACCCATTTTTATTATTTTGTTTTATGGACAAATGTTTTGTATTTAATTTAAGAAATTTATGATTGAATTCAGAAATGAAGATTGTTTGAAAACGATTGAGAATATCAGGCAAGAAAACAGGAAAATAGACCTTGTTATAACATCACCTCCTTATAACAGTGCGAGGAATTCCAAAAGCAAGACAGAAAGGTCAAGGAACGAGCATGAGGATAGGTATGACGTGTATGAGGACAACAAGACCAATGAGGAATATTACCAATGGATTGTTTCAATCATTAATGGCATAGACTCCATATTGAACAAGAACGGAGTGATATTGTGGAACCAGAACTATTCCTCAATGAATCCGATATGTCTTTGGGAACTCATTGGAGAAATACAGGCCAACACAAATTTCATGATTGCGGATGTTATTGTGTGGAAAAAATCATCGGCTTTGCCAAACAATGTTTCGCACAACAAACTGACAAGGATATGGGAACCAATATTCGTCTTTTGCAGAAAGAACGAGTATGACACATATAACGCAAACAAAAAAGTTACATGCAAATCGGAGACAGGGCAGACATATTACGAAAATGTGTTCAATTTCTTTGAGGCGCCGAACAATGATGAATCTACAATATACAACAAGGCGACATACAGTTCAGCCATGGTGATAAACTTGTTGAAAATGTATGCCAAAGAAGGAAGTGTTGTCTATGACCCGTTTATGGGAACAGGTACAACAGGCATCGAAGTTTTTGAATACGGACATAATTGCAGATGCATAGGAAGTGAAATCTCCGCAAACCAGGTTGAGCATGCAAAGAAAAGACTGCTTGATGCAAAAAAGAAAAAACCGAAAAAGGTCGATGCTTTGTTCTAATGGTTACAATACCCTCACAAACAGCATGTGAATCTCTCCCTTTTTGTCAGGACGTCCTTTATAATCAAGCATCTGGTAACCGGTTATCGTGAAGTTGAGGTCTCTTTGAAGCAGCATTTCTTTCTGATCCCAGCAGTCTATCTCGTTCCGTTTGAACATTTTGTTTATGTCTATGCAGTTCACGGGTCTGTCGTAACTGATTTCCATGAAAACCTCGTTTTTGCTGAATGAACTTCCCCATATGTTTTGGGATTCCTTTGTCGTGCTTGTGTATCCTTTTGCAATGAATCTTCCGAACAACATGTCATCAATGTTTTCTTTATATATCCGGTATATATTCTGAAGATATTCCCATTCCACAACACGGTATAAAATGCCTTTGTTAGACCTTTTCATTGCCGAATCAATGAGACTGCACATGTTGTCAAGTTCCTTTGATTTTTTCCCGTTCCTCAATGCCTTGTTCAGTTCAACAACGGTATATCCGGCAACATAGTTCCATACAGCATTCTTGACCGGATCCTCATATTTTTCGGTTTCGTATTTGAAAAGTTTTTCCGTTATGAATTTTCTATATGGCAAGATTTTCATGTTTTTATCATAAATTTAATATTCTTTATATTCATAATATTCTGTTTATAAATATAAAGTAACTTTAAATATTTATAATATGAGATTTGTAACAGCAAAAGAAGCGAAAGAATATTTCAAAATAAATCCAACAACATTAAAGTCTTGGAAAGATTCCGGAAAAATAAAAGTTAAAGTTTTTTCAGAAAAGAAAATACTTTATGACATAGATTCGTTGGAAACAAATGTTGAACAAAAACGTAAAAATGTTATATATGCAAGGGTGTCCAATACAAAACAACATGATGATTTACAAAAACAGATAGAACTTCTTAAAAATTATTGTATTTCAAAAGGAATTGAAATTTCACATGTTTATTCTGATATTGCATCGGGAATGGATGAAACCCGTAAAGATTTCAATATAATGCTTGATGATATTTTAAACGGAAATGTAAACGCCGTATACATAACATTTAAAGATAGGTTAACCCGATTCGGATTTGATTATTTTAAACAGATATTTTCAAAATACAATACAGAAATTGTTGTAGTAGATAATTATGAGTCAAGTAGTCAAACGTTTCAAGATGAACTGACAAACGACCTTATATCAATAATATATCATTATTCAATGAAACTTTATTCTAACAGAAGAAAAAAATTTAAAGAAATAGAAAAATTGCTCAAATAAATTTTTTATAAATATAAAAAGAATACAAACATATAAAAAGAACAATATATGCAGACAATAAAACTGAAATACAGTTGTGACCAAAACATTTTGGATTTGGTTTTGGAATATCAGAAACAATATTCCAATTGTCTGCACTATAACTACAACAGATTGCAAGACAACAAATCCTTATCCGAAAGGGATTTGAGAGACAATTCAAGCAGTATAAATAACTGCGAATTAATTAAATCCTATCTGATGCAATGCTCCATTAAGGAAGCAAAGCAACTTATATCTGATTCGGATAAACCGATAATCTTCGGAGGCAAGAAAATGTTCCATAAACGTTTGAAAAACCTTATTTCTAAAGAAGAATATAAAACAAAGAAACTGAATCCGGTTTACGTTATCGGTGAAAAACAGAAACATGGCAACAGACATGTTCAGATAGACAAGGATTTAAACATTTTGCGCATCAAGTTTTCCAAGGAACATCGTTTTGAGTTGAATCTTTTGAATGTCAGGAACAGATTAGACATTCTCAAAAGACTTTACTATTGTCAGGCAAACAACTTGATTCCGATAACTTATAAAATTGACACGGAATATGTCTATATAACTTTTGATGAAAGTGTTTTGAAAAACAATGATTATTTACCTGTTGAAAACAGGATAATGTCATTGGATTTGAATCCGAATTATATAGGTTGGTCTATAGTTGACTGGAAGTCATCATCCGATTTCAATATAATACAAACAGGTGTTTATTCTATAAAGGATTTGAACGACAAAGACTTCGGTTTGAAAGGCAAAGGTCTTGCGAGTGATTCGAAACAAAGGACTTATATTTCAAACAAACGAAACCATGAGGTTTTGCAGATATCCAAAAGTCTTACAGACACAGCAAGACATTACAGATGCGAGATGTTTTCCGTTGAAGACCTGGATATAAAGTCTTCAGACAAAGAAAAGGGAACAAGATTCAACAGATTATGCAATAATATGTGGTGCAGAAACAAACTTGTTGATAATCTGAACAAGAGATGCAACATCTTTGGAATTAAGTTTTTGAAAGTCAAATCCAATTATTCGAGTTTTATAGGTAATTTAATCTTCAGGAATTTGAACATGCCGGACATGGTTCTTGCAAGCATTGAAATAGGACGCAGAGGTTATGAATTCAACGCACAATATATAACCAAAACAAGCAGCATAAAGAAAAACATAATACAACCAAAAATTTCGGATTTCAAAGATTTGATTTCCAAGTCGTTGGAAGAATTTGGAATCAATGAGGAATTTGAAAGTCTGGTTGACATGTATTATTTCTTCAAAAACTCTAAACTGAGGTATAGAGTTTCTTTGGATGATTTATGTCTAAAGTTTTGCAGGTTTTTCTCATCAAAATCTTTAATAAAAAGAACATTTTATTATATGATATAGAAAAACTACTTTATTTATAGTTTTGAGAGGAAAATAACCTGTTGTTATTTTTCATTTCTTTTTTATTATTTTTATATTGAACTTATTCAAACAAACCAAAACATTCAGTTATGAGATCGTACAGGTATATCGTAAACAAGGAGAAACGGACGGTCGTGTGCATCGTCTATGTCAACAAACAGACATGCAATGGAACTTTCACAGGCATTGCGAAATGTTCCGATGAAGATGAATTCAACGAGGAATACGGGAAACTTCTTGCGAAAAGAAGGGCAATATTGGAAGAACAGACCAAGGAACTTTCAAACATAGAATGGGATCTGGGATTCGAGGATTTGGAGGAGTTGAAGAAATTCCAAAACATGATAAACCGCAGGCAGCAGCTCAGCGAAAACATAAAGAAACTCAAACAAGAAATATCACAGACAAAATAACCATGGAAGAATATCCATACAGGAAATTCATAGAAAAACTTGATGTTTCCGAATGGGAGGTTTTGTCCGATCAGGGTTTCGTTCCCGTGAAGTCAATCGGAAAGACTGTCAAATACAATGTGTGGGAAATCAGCACAGAGACAGGAAAATCTTTGAGATGCGCGGACACACACATTCTGTTTGACACGGAATTTGACGAAGTGTTTGCAAAAGACTTGAACAAGGACACAAGGCCGGACTATATACAAACGGAAAACGGTCCGGAACTTGTTGTGTCTGTAAAAGACACAGGGTGTTATGAGCATATGTTTGATTTGGAAGTGGATTCCGGCAGACACAGGTATTTCACAAACGGTTTTCTGAGCCACAACAGCATTTTCCTTTGCAACGATGCTGTCAATTTTGTAATGTCAGGAAAGAATGTTGTTTTCATCACATGCGAAATGTCGGCAAAGAAAGTCGTGAAAAGACTTGGTGCCAACATGCTTGATATCAATATAGACAACTACGACAGGGAAAGTGTTGACACAGACATGATAACCAAAAAACTGTCAAATGTAAGGCAGAAGGTCGTTGTTCCGATAGGAAAACTTTTCATCAAGGAATATCCAACATCTTGCTGTACTACAATTGATGTGGAAAACTACATAAAGCACATACAGGAAATACACGGTTTCAAGGTTCATGTGGTTGTCATAGACTATATCAACATCATGTCAAACCATCGTAATCCGAGAAGTGACGATATGTATATAAAGATAAAGCAGATTTCGGAGGATTTGCGCGCCATTGCAGTAAGGCAGGAATGCCTGATACTGACCGCGACACAGACAAACAGAAGTGCTTTCGATTCCAACGACATCACAATGTCCAACATAGCGGAGTCTGCAGGACTTATACACACAGCGGACACAATGTTTGGAATCATACAGGATTCCGAAATGCGAATAGACAACATGTATCAGGTCAAAATATTGAAGATACGTGACGGCGAAGGCAAGAACACGAAAATGGAACTCCATATAGACTACAAGAAAATGAGGATTTCCGAAACAGGACTCATATACAAGGAGGACAGCAACGAACCTATCGCCCTTGCGGACGCCGTCAGGGATTACAAGAACATATCGGCAAAAAGCATTCCTCCGAACACAAAGTTTGACAAGAAAGACAGGGATGATGACGATGAAACAAAAGACACAGAATTATGGTAATTGACAAAAACATAGGAGACAAGTTCAAAGAATATTTCGGACTGAACTTTGAGAAATACAGGGATGATGCATACAGCAGCGTGTGCGGAAGGGATTGTGTTGACACGATAAAAATGTACGACTACCTTTTGAGGAAGTACAAGTTCACGACATCCATGGTTGAATGCATAGAGAAAGAATATGGAAAGGAATGCAGGGAATGGTGGGAAAAAACATTCTGCGGACAAGTTGACTGATTTTTTTGTTATATTAAATCATAAACAAACAAATTCAATAATTTCAAAAACTAAAAATTATGTTTGAAAATCTTCAAAACAGTTTCAACGGGTTGTTCGGAAAAGTGGCACCCGGTATGTGCCGTCTCACAATGAACGGCAATATTGCTGTGAAATGCAGCAAAGGTTACAAAAGCTACAATGTAAGCAAAGGCACTCTTACCAATGTGACGAATTTTTGTTTCAACATTGGGGATGAGATGTTCTTTGTCATTCCTACAAGCAAAGTCCATGTCGGCGACATTATTCTTGTGGATGGCAAGCCGAAGTGCGTCATAGAGGCGAACAAGAAAGTCATCAGCGTGATTGACTACGAGAATTCCGAAATCCGACAGGTTGTGCCTGAAAGACACATCTTCATGGGCAGTGTCTATTTCTACGGAAAAATCGTTTCAATGTTCGGCGATTCTTTCAAGAAAGGAAAAGGTCTCGGCAACATGATGAAAATGATGATGGTCTCCCAGATGATGGGCAGCGGCGCACACGATGGGGCGCAAAACGGTCTCAGTCAGATGATGGCAATGTCCATGATGATGAGCGGCGGATTGACCAATCCTTTTGATGGCATGTTCGACTTCAACCTTGACGAGAACGAGGACGATGACGACAGTGTTTTCGACGAGTCCGATGACCATGAAGATGAGGATGAAACCCCTGTTAAGAAAACTAAAAAATCAAGAAAGGAGTAAACTATGGGAAGTGGTACATGGACAACAGCGTCCTATTCGGCTTACAACACATCTGCCGGTAAATCATACGACATTTCAACGAACAGGGTCGTTAACCAGGTGTTCACGCAGAAGAAAATGGACGATTCGTTAAATCCGAGATTGTTTTCAATCCGCGAATGCGTTGATTCTGACGAGCATCCGAACACAATCCCCATCATTCTTGCATTGGACGTGACAGGTTCAATGGGACGTTCCTGCAAGGAAACAGCAGAAGCACTCGGAGTAATTATGGAATCCCTTTACAAGAAACACAAGGACATTGAATTCTGTGTGATGGGTATCGGGGATCTTGCCTATGACGAAGCCCCCATACAAATGTCTCAGTTCGAATCCGACGTCAGAATTGCAGAGGCACTGGACAAAATCTACATGGAACACGGAGGCGGAGGAAATGCCTATGAAAGTTACACTGCCGCATGGTGGATGGGACTCAATAGAACTTCCCTTGACAGAATCAACAAGCAGGGAAAGAAAGGCATTATCATCACAATGGGCGACGAACCGCTCAACCCGTATCTTCCTGTAGATAAATTGAACAATGCAGTGAACGGAAAAGTCCAGGCCGATATCAACACAGATGAACTTTATCAGGAAGTGTCCAAAAAATTTGATGTTTTCCACATTGCGATTGACGACGTTGATAATTGCTATCAGGATTACAAAGACAGGATCAACTCGTCTTTCGGAAAACTTCTCGGACAAAGACTTGTTGTTTCAACCATTAACGATCTTGCCAAGACAATCACAGAGTGCATTGACAATGCTCTTGGTTCCGAATACGGACAAACCAACATGGTTAACGAGAACGGCGAGATTTCATGGTAAATTGAATTGATTATGAAAGCACGGATAGTGATAGGATCAAACTATGGCGACGAGGCGAAAGGAACCGTTGTCGCAAGGTACACAAAGCAATCCGAAAATGTTTTGAATGTATTGACAAACGGAGGTTCCCAGAGAGGTCATTCCATCCTTACGGAAGACGGAAGCATGACATTCCAGCATTTCGGATCTGGAACATATCATGGTGCGGACAGTTACTATTCGTGCTTTTTCATTCTCAATCCTATGCAATTCGCAAAGGAACACAAATCACTCATAAAAAAACCGTTGCACATTTATAGGGACAAGAACTGCAGATGGTCAACACCGTATGACATGATATTCAATTCCATCACGGAAAAGTCTCTGAAAAGAAAAGCGTCATGCGGTATGGGAATATGGAATACAATCAAAAGATACAACGAAACCTATGGTTGCGGATTTGATTCTTTCATGAAACGTTCTGTTGAATCTAAACTTTATTATCTGAACAACATAAAATTGTATTATGAAAGAAAAATGACAATCCCGAATGAATGGAAACACATTTGGGATTCCGCAAACATGATTGCCCATTTCATTGACGACTGTGCATACATGTATGACAACACATCTGTTTGCGACTTGAACGATTTGGGTTACGATAACATTATCTTTGAAAACGGACAGGGACTTCTTCTTTCGGATACAGGAAAGGACATTCCCGACACAACGCCTTCCGATACAGGAATAACATACGGTCTAAGACTTGCGAGAAAAATGGGCATAGATGACAGCGACATAACAGCACATTATGTAACCCGTCCGTATTTGACCAGACACGGGGACGGTTTCATTTGCGATGGGGAAACGAATTTGAAGAACATTTCGTGCGGACTGAACGAGGACAGAACAAATATATGGAATGAATTCCAAGGTGAATTCAGATACGGAAACCTTGACATTGCAGGACTGAAACAGAGAATAGAAAACAACAGGCAGAACATAAACTATGAATTGGAACTTACACATTGCGATGAAATGGACAGGGTTTCTGAATTCAGCAGGTTTTTTGACAAAGTGAACACTTATGACACTCCGTTGGTATAAATACATATATCAATAGTGTTTAACCAAAATAAAACAAACATGACAAACGTACAAAAAATTGTAGATTTAACGGATATCGCATCCAGAATTGTTGAGAAATATTACGAAATCTACCCTGACACAAATTCGGACATTTTCACAGTGTCATCAATAATGATGGATGCGATGGAAGAACTCAAAAAATACGAAAATGTAACGGAAAATGATTTCCGAACCATTATTTCCAATTTGCGGAAAACGAACACAGACAACTCAAAAAACAACGGTGGCGATGTGTTTTTCAAATTACTCAAAGATTTGACGATATTCCCGGAGCAGAAGAAAACATGCAAATGTGAAAAAAACGGCAATTCCAATAATGTCGCCAAACCTGATCAGACTGCCGAAAAACAGATTTCAAAAAATCCCGCATGCAAATGCAACGACAGGAAAACGAACATAAAAGACACAGAAACCGAAAAGACAATACAGATTTTAATGCCTGGTGTCAAAAAGCAAAACATCTCCATTACTGTTGAGAACAACAAGGTCGTCGTGAAACTCAAGGACATTGTGTTTGAATACCCGTTCGTTAACCCGAACCTTCGTTACGAATTCGACGTTGATGAAAATTTTGACATGGAACATGCCAAATCATCTTTGGAAGACGGCATTCTGACAATAACGATACCGAAAAAGGAAAAACCCGTAATAATCATAGATGTTTTATAAACATTTTTGAGATTTTCCATTTTTTGAGACGGACTTTGTTCCGTCTCTTTTTTATATGAAAACCTCGTTCCTGTGTTTCACATAGTGCATTTCGTCAAGCATTTCACCGTATTGCTTGCAGATTTCGGCATATCTCACTGTGGTTTCGCTTGGTGTGTTTTTCGGATCACAACTGTTTGTCAAATAACCGCTGCTGTAGCACACATACACATATCCCACAATGGGTATGTATGTTTCCACAAGAGAATGCGTCAGCACAGACCATGCCACGTCATCCATGGTTTCAGTATCCTCTATAAAGGAAAACCTGTGTTCCCTCATTGCTTTTTTTGATATTATCTTCGGGCATGACACCGTTTTCCAAGGATGTTCCATTTTGTATATATCCTGTGGCCCTTGAAACTTGAAATACATGTCGCCGACCCATATCGTGTCGGATGATCCGCAAACGTCGCCTCCCATGAAAGTCTTTATGTTTGTGGTGATGATACCGTCGCTGTAACAGAAACTTGTGTAGTTTGTTGAAATCAATTCGGTGTCGGGGTATTGCCTCAAAGCGACATTTATGTATTTCAGCAAACAGTTTCCAAGGAAATCGTCATGATCAAGGAACACAATCATGTCGTTGTCCTGTACGGCATTCTTCACTCCAGCCGTCCTTACAGATCCGAGAAGCCTTGGGTTGCAGTCCGCATGAACGATTTTTATACTGTTCCGTTTTTCTTTGTACACGGAAAAAACAGGATCCGCATTCAACAGGTTGTCAACATAATTTTCAAAATATTTGTCAGGACTCACATCAACCACAATAAACTCGTAATCGTCATAATCCTGTGACAAGACACTCAACAACGTCATGTTGAGCATCGGAGGTCTGTTGTGCGTTGGCATTATTATTGAAATCATAGAAAAAAATTTTGGAACATGTTATTTATAAGAAGCGGCATATATATTTGTTATATATAATTATAAACGGAATTATCCATTTAGTCTTGTAGTATTCGTATAAATATTGAAATATATAGAACGATTATGACACATATAATGAGAATTGACGAGATGTTTTCAAATCCGCAAAAAAGAATTAAAAGACAGTCCGGTTTTCCAAAAGACAAGGTTTATTATCAAGTAAGTTATGAAAAAGATGGGGAAACCGTAAGTGCTGCAAGGGAATACATACACCAGGCAAAACTGATTTACGATGAATATAAAAGACATAATTTGGATGGAACGACATATCCGAATCTTCGTCTTGAGGAAATCGAAACTGACGGAAGTATCACAGTCATACGCAAAGATTAATATTAATATGAACAATGCCGGAAGAGATTGATGATGTATGTTCCAACAATATGGAATCCGAATGTGACGGATGCTGCTGGGATTGCGAGAACAGGACTTGGTGTTGGGCTAGTTGCACAGATGAAAATTATAATTGTTGATTATGGAAATACTCAAACTTAACGAATTCAACGAACAGAAGAAACAGGTAAAATACCGTTGGAGGGAACCTTATGCAAATATTTGGCATGAGACGAGATGCGAGGTTCTTTCGCATACCGACAAGACCGCTACCATAAAACTTCTTGAATTCGGTAAAAACGGCGCACGTCCTGGAACAATATTGAAAAAAGTCCATTTCGATTCTTTGATTGGATTTGAGAATCCGAACAAACCGAAACCGGATACAAGCTGGAAGAACTACACTTATTTTGACTGATAAAAAAGGAGAACCAATCGGTTCTCCTTTTTCTTATATTTTCACATGTCTGTTAAGTGCCTCTGTCGGAATTTTCTGCATAGGCGGTGTGGTTTCCCCAGAATTGCATGTGTGGGTGTGACTGTTGAATATGTTTTTAATTGTCTCCCCCTTTATCACAGATTCGGTTGCTTGATCACTCAATTTGACCAAAGGGGAATCCACGACTATCTCATTGTCCGATTTTATCTGTATTGTTCCGTTTGAGAGAACAATGTTGTCTCCGTTCGGATTTGATATGGTTATTATTCCGTTTGGATTAAGCGTTATGTTGGATATGCCGTTGCTTGTCTTGTAATCTATCACAAAACCTTTCTTTTCCGTAAAGAACACTTTTATGTGTCCGTCCCTTATTTTCTCATCCCCGTTGTCAAAGTCTGTATCATACACAAGGACGTGTGCGTTTGTGTATCCGTTTCCGTTTATTTCGGTCACGACTTCATCCGACACATACATGTTCCCGTCCCATATCGGATTGTTCAATCCGCCGTGAACCATTACAGTTGAACCGACTTTCGGAACTTCAAAATGGCCGCTTCCTGAAACGGAACCGCCGGAACCGTTGTATCCAGGTCTTGCCCATGGAAGCATTTCGGTAGGTATGATATACTTGCCGTCTTCCATCTGGTCGTTCACTCCGTATATGCGCACTTTTATGCGACCTTGTTTTTTAGGATCCAAATTGTCTTCTACTTTTCCTGTCATATCGTCTGTGCTTTCATTATGAAATAACTGTCAACTATGTCGTCAAGGGGTTTTATGTTCTTGAAATCAAGTTCTGTGTTTTGGAGATATTTCCACAATTCTGTTTCGGACAAAGAATCGTCATTCAACACATTTTTCATGAATGCTTTTATCATGAACTCTTTGTCCGCATTCCCTTTCCCTGCGAGTTTTTTTGCGGAAGTCGGGGCAACTATCTCAAGACAATCTGTTCCGAGTCTGTCTATGATTTCCTTTCTCAAAAACGAGTTGAACAGAATGAGGTCTATGAAAGATGCCCCGTTGCTTGCAAAGGCGAAACCTTCAAGGGATATTTTCAAAGTTTCCGAAAAATAAGGTTCAAGCAGATGCGCAATCATGTCGCTTATCATTTTCGCATCGTTCATTTTTGCCGACTGTTCCTGCGCATAAGTCCATTTTTTGTCTTTTGCTATTCTCTGATAAGGAAGCATTGACACAAAGGATGACAAAGCATTGTGCATGAAGAACTTTTTCAAAGGTTTCTCCCTGTTCCATTCGGCACCTTCCGTGTTGAAAAGGGATATGAACCTTATCTGTCCGTTGTTGTCTATGCATATAGACGGCGAGTTCAAAGAGTAGTCTATTCCGATTCTGATCATTTTTCTTTGTTTGAACCAATATCCATGAATGTTGATTTCAGCGATACAGCAGAAAGTTTGGATGCCTTGTATTCCAAATCCTGCTTGTCGTTGTCGTTCGGTTTTGCCGGAACGTATCTGTCAATTTCGTTGTCGCTTATTATGTTAGCATCTATGTAACTTGAGTCTATTTCAGCAAGTTTCGATTCAAGTTCTATTATCTGCGCGCTAAGCCTGTCTATTTCGGATTTCAATTTTCCGTTTTCATTTTCCAAGTCTGAAAGTTTCACATTCCACGCATCCGTGTCTGTTGCAATCTTGTTTTCAAGGTTTGTTATTGTTTCGCTCAAAGACTGTATGGTTTCCGTCAGTGAAGACCTCATTGCCGATGAATATTCGTTCCATGAACCGGAAAACAAAACCGTTTCGTCAGATGATGTGTTGCTGTCCGTTATGGATGAACTGACATAAAAGGTATGGTTTGAAAGTGCCAGTATCCTGTTGGCATCTTCTTCAGGTATCCTGAACACGACCTCTCCGTTCGCCATGTCAACATTCTCGGCGTCCGTGTAGTTTGGTATCCTTATCTTTGTTTCGCCGCTGATGAAAGACAACCATATTGTTCCGAGATTCGTGAGATTCAACGGAACATGGTCGTCTGTCTTTATGTCGTTGCTTTCACGGTATATCGTAAGCATGTAATAGTTTGTGAACGGACTTATCTCAAGACAAGTGTCGCCCCTGTAATACATTGTCTGGTTGCTTGCTAACTTTTCTATTCTTGTCGGCATAATTATTTGTTTTTTTCCAATTCCTTTATTTCACGTTCAATCTGGTTTTCCCTGTCCAGATCAAAACGTTTCCTGTCGCAAGACTGAATCATGCGTTTTTCCGATTTCAACCCCTCTATCTTCAAATCGGTCACGGTGACACATGTTTTTGACAAAGTGTCTATCTTTACTGAAAGTGTTTCTATTTTCTCTGTATTGTGCTTGTCCATTTTCTTCACTTTCTTTGCAGTTGAACATTCCTTCATCCCAATCACAAGCAAAAGAAGAACGATGACAACCACACCGTATCTGTTCAAAAAATCCATTATTTTTTTCATATCGTAAACAATTTAAGTTATTGCGTTATTTTAAAGAATTCAGAAAATTCTTGTTTGCCAAGTCGTTATACAGCAAATCATCTGTTTTTGCTGTGAAAAGAACCGTAAGTCCGCAAAGGGAATCCGGTTTCAAATCCGTTGAAAACTCGTTTCCATGTCTGTCGGACCAGCCGCCTTTTATTATGGCAACCTCGTTTTTTGAAAGTTTTATGTCTCCGAAGTTGTCAAGTCCGAGTCTTGGATCCTCCCCATCGTTGAGGTCAACCCTTTTCGTTACGGTTTCCCTCAAATGAGTGGCCGGGTTTATCCATTCATACCGGTCAATATAATATCCGTTTCTTATCGCATCCTCGTTTTTCTCGCTTATGAAATACACGTTCACACCGTCAACTCCGTCTATGGATTCAACCATTGCCACAATGTCGGACTTCGGTATCATGTCAGTTCTGGATATATTGAGGAAATATTTGTTGAGTTTGGAACGTATGTCAGACCAAACCTGGTTTTTGTCGGCACGCTCAAAATATTTCAATGCTATGACGAGTGCGTATCTGTTGACTTCCGTATCCTCTATGACAACTTCAGATGAAACAAGTTGCCTTCCGCTGTCATCAAGGATTTTGATTATGCCTTCCTTTTCGGTTTCGGAAAGCACAAACTCGTTTTCAGGCAAAGAGAAATAATCAACGCTGTCCGTCTGTTTTGTAACCTTGTCCTTTATGTTCGGGGTTATCCTCAAATATATGACATTATCATCGTCTGTATAGTTGTCATCCTTTGTGTTGTATGCCTCGACATATGAGAACTGTGAATACTTTGAAAGGAATGCCGTGTAGTTGTCCGGATTGGCAAGGACAAAACTCTTGCTCATGTGGGGTGCTATTCTTCTTGTAAGTTCAATCGGTTCGTAACTGGCTCCCATTGACGGGTTTTTCTCAACCTCAACAGACAGTATCTTGTTCAAATCCACATTCTCTCCGTTTTCATCAACTCCGAACATATTGAAGTTGAAGTGCAGTGACTCGCCTGTCATGTTTCCCGACAAACCTATGTGGTTTATATATTCAACACGTATCTGTTTTCCGGATTCAGGACATTTTCCGAAATCCTTGTTTCCGAAAAATACACTCAACCCCATGTTGACAGATGTCTTTATCATGTAGCATTCCTCATCGTAGTTCATGTCATAGAGACTTTCAACCCTTTTCCATTCAACATTATCAACAAACACTCTTACTCTGTTGTGGTCTGTCATCCCCTTTGTGTTCACATTGTATGATTGAAGTTTTTTGCCGTCTGCGACAAAAGACTGTTCCGCTTTCACTCCTTGCACAAACTCTATATTGACAGGTTCCGAATTTGTTTCAACCATTATGTAGTCAGTATTCAAATTAAGGAAATACTGGTTTCCCGTTTCGTCTATTACGAATGTGGTTCCGTTGTATATCTTCACATAGTTTCCTTCAAAATCCTGTATTGACGATGGGTTTATCTTTATCTTGCACATGCCAGATGCTGCAGAACCCCTGAACGGATCATGTCCGGTAAGTCTTGAAAGTCCCTGTACGGATTCTGTTGTCTGGGCTCTCATTATGTTGAGTTCCGATGCTGCGTGTTCAAGATACAGGAAAATGAGTTCGCTTATATTGGCGACAACAGAAAGTATCTGTCCTGTCGGCGAACTCGGCTGGAATGTAGCGCCTGTTGTTCCATACAACTCGTTCAGATAAGTGTAGGACTGTTTCAACAGATCAATCGCTTTTATTTTTGCGGTATTCAAAAAACCCATATTAAATCAAACTATATAAGTATAATATTTATAAAGGGATATTATTTTTGGCAAAAAAAAGAATAAAAATAAAGTGCAAACACCGCATGGTATCCGCACTTTCAAAATTTTGTACCGCAAACAACGCAGAATGGTTTGCCTGAATGTTTGCGGAAATTTCCAACATTCCGTATGTTTCTACATCTTGACGCCGAGATAGGTGCAGATTGCCGTCTGCACAAGTGTTGAATTGAGAAGGTTATATAATGGACCTGTTGTGATGCCGAGTGCCTTGCACACAGCGGCACCGATTTTCTTGCCGAACGCAAGACCTGTTATGCCGCCGAAGATACCTCCGACAAGACCTTCGTTCTGCACTTTTTCCATTTCCGTGTTTATCGATTCTACATCAGACATGTCGTTTGAACAGACGCTTTCCCTGATATATCTCATCTCTTTGTCGGAAAGGTTGTTTATTTTTTCATAAAGTTCGTTGAAAAGGACAAGTGCCTTTGCATCGAGTTCCTTGTCGTTGATCATGTCCGAATATGTCTTTACATTTTCCATATTGTGTTTTTATTTATTTTTCTGTTCAAGTTTTTCCGCAAGTCTTTTTGCGAGACTTACCGCTTTGTAGCATTCTTTCCGGTATCTCAGTATCTCTTTTTTGAGTTCTGTTATTTTTTCCCGCAAAGAATGGTTTTCCTTTATTGCCATCTCCCTCATGTCTTTCGCACCGTCAACATATCCGTCAGAATATTTCGGTTCGTTCTCATGCGAGTTTTTCCTTTTCTTTGCCGATTTGTGCAGTTCGACGTCTGTGATGTTCTTTATCGCTTTCATTTCTGTGCGATATATTTAGTTTTTTAGTGCTTCATGTTCACATCCGCAAGAAAGTTCTCCAACTCGTTCAAATGCTCTTCCTCGTCTTTGAGGATTTCAACGGAAATGTCATAGGTGACAGGATCCGTGTTTTTTGCAAGTTCGCACAGTTGCTTGTATCCCTCTATGGCGCATTTTTCGTGTTCAATGTTTATTTGAAGAAGTTGTATTGTGTCATAGGGTTTTTCCGGAGATGTGTACTTGCATTCGCTCAACACTTTCAAAGTGTCAAGGTTTTTCAGCATTTCAATGTCACCTCCGAGTTCATCTATGCGTTTCAAAAGTTTTGAAGCATGGTCGTTAAGTTCATCATCCGCAAATTCGTTGAACTTGTTTTCTATGCTTGGTCTTTCCTCTCCGCAAAGGAATTGGGCAACAGTCCAGTAATGATACCATTGCAGTATCTCTTCCGCATATCTTTTGTAAAGCATATCAAGTATCTGTGTCGGAAAATCTGTTGCCGGGATGATTTCCTGATTTTCAAAATCGGTCATCTCGTTTATTATTGAACTCATCAATCTCATACCAATTCATATATTTGAAATATTTATAAAACAAAAGCGAAGAACAATTCCAAAAAACATATATATCTGATATATATTCAATTATAAGGTTTTTATGAAAATAACGGATTGTATCAAGAATATTTTGGGTTTTTTTTATTTCGGGTTTGCGATATAAATATATCAATATTCAATTATTTTAATCTGATATAGTATGGCAGGTTTTATAACAACAAGAAAAGATCCAAGGTCTTATTCAAATACAAACAGGGTTTCCAAGCTTCTCAGGAAGATTTCAAATCTGGGAATGGATTTTGACGGCAAGGTTTTCAAGAATTCCAGAGCAATCGGTTTGTATGACAAGGATCCGAATGTTCAGAATTCCAATGAATTCAAATTTGAGGACAGTGTTTATGATATTTTTGACGGATACAGTCTTACTGATCCGTCCATGCACAAGAATGTGTCTTTGTATGACAAAAGGTATGACGAGCAGAAAAGAAATGAACTTAGACGACTTGCCATGCAGGACGAGATTGAGGATATTCTTGACATAATCACCGATGAAACCATATGCTACAACGAGAACGGACTTTTTTGTGAATTGCTGTATAACCAGACTTTGCTGACAGATGACTTGAACGATGAAATCAACGAGATATTCAACAGCATATACAGTTGTTTCGGTTTCTGGGATCAGAACATGGCATGGGGTTATTTCCGCAAATTCTTGATTGAGGGTTTCCTTGCCTTTGAAATAATTTACGACGGGGATCAGGACAAACGTGAAACACAGAAGAACATTATAAAGTTCAAGGAACTTGAAGTTCTTTCGCTTGTTCCTGCCGTCGATCCGAACACAGGGGAGAAGATATGGATACAGTATCCGAACGATCCTGCCAGACAGAGGGTTCTTTACGATTCCCAGATAATATACATATCCTATGCCCAATTTGACAGCGCAAGCAGGGTTTCCTATGTGGAGAGACTTTCAAGGGCGTTCAATCTTCTAAGGATAATGGAGTCCACACGTATAATGTGGGCAGTTACCAATTCAAGTTTCAAGACAACTTTCACGATTCCTGTTGAAAGTCATGGAAACAGAGGCAAGCAGACATTGGCCGAAACAATGCATTCATATCGTGAGATTATTGACTTCAACAACGAGAGCGGAGAAATCATGGTGAACGGTCGCCCGATGCTTCCATTCAACAAAGAATACTGGTTTCCGAGTGTTAACGGAGAAAGTCCGCAAGTCCAGACACTTGGGGGAGATGGTCCTGATTTGTCTGACACAGAGGCGATGAACTATTTCAAGCAGAAACTTTGGCAGGCAAGCAAGATACCTTTCACGCGTTTCGACAACATGCAGGGCAGGGGAAGCTATGCCTTGAACACGGAATCAATGATGAGGGAGGAATTGAAGTTCCGCAATTTTATAAACCGTCTGCGTTCCATATACAAGGAAATGCTCATAAAACCGATTTACATACAACTTTGTCTGAAACACAAGGAATTCGCCACAGATGTTCAGTTCAGGAATTCACTGACTCTTGATTTTGTTTCCGACAATGTGTTCACGGAAATGAGGGAGATTGAGGTCATACAGAAAAAATCAGATTTCATAGGTTCCATAATGCAGACATTCGTCACAATGGATGCCGAAGGAAACGAGCATCCGTACTTTGACCTTGACTTCCTTGTTGAACGGTTCTCAGGCATGACAAAGGAGGACATTGAGGCTAACAGGAGAATGAAAGAGAAAAAACAGTTGGAAAAAGACGGATACAAACCTGAAGACATAGAGAAGATACTTGACGGCGAACCGAAGTCAAGATTCAAAGCGGAAAAGAAGAAAAAAGAGGAGAGCGAGGAAGAGGGCGAAGAAGGCGGCGATGAAGGAGGCGGCGGATTCGCACTCTAACAAAATAGCGTAAAAAACATTATTAATTTATTATTTTATTCCAGTTACCAAAAGATAATTAGATGATAAAATATACGGATACACAGGTTGTCTTCAGGGAATTCCCGAACGAAGTAACACTTGCAATAAACTTGTCATTATGCCCAAACAATTGCGACGGATGCCACTCACCGTATTTGAGGGAGGACACAGGCGCCGTCCTTGACACAATCACGCTGGACATGCTCATAAGAAAGAACAACGGGATAACATGCGTGGGTTTCATGGGAGGTGACAACGACACGGAAACACTCCTTAATCTTGTAAGGCACGTCAAAAACTCAACAGGACTCAAATGCGGATGGTATTCCGGAAAGGACAATGTTGACGGAAAAATACTTGATTCCAAAATGTGCGACTACATAAAAGTGGGGCATTATGACAAAATCGCTGGACCGTTGGACAAAGAGACGACAAACCAGCGGTTTCTGCGTTTAAAAAACGGCAAATACGAAAATATGACACATTTGTTTTGGAAAAATAAAAATATATAATATGAAGGTACTAAAAAGAGACGGAAGCATTGAGAGATTTTCTAAGATGAAAATAAGAAAATCGCTTATGAAGACATTCAGGTCATGCAAAATAAAATTTTGTCAGGAATGTTACGACAAATCCATAGTGGATATTGTTGACAAATATAACAGCATAGAGGGGGACATTCTCGATGTCGAGACGATACAGGACATAACAGAGGACGCTTTGTACAAATGCGACATGCCGGACGCTGCTAAATCCTACATACTCTACAGGCATGACAAGGACAGGATACGCGAATTCGTGAAGCAAAAGGAGAAATTCATAGAGGAATACAAGAAATCGTACAACACCGCAGATTCCACGGTTGATGACAACAGCAACGTCGCCAACAAGAACATAGGCGTGCTGAATGCCGAAATCCACAAGGCCGACAATATCCAGATAAACCGCACAATGGTTACCAACAAACTGCATGAACTTTATCCGGATTTTGATCACAAGCAGTATTGCAGGGATTTGCTTGACCACATCATTTACAAAAACGATGAGAGTTCATTCGCGTGCATATCACCGTATTGCGTTGCGATAACAATGTACCCGTTTCTTCTGAACGGCATGCATGATCTCGGAGGTCTTTCCGCCAAACCGAAAAACCTTGATTCCTATTGCGGAATGCTTGTTAATCTTGTGTTTGCATTGTCAAGCCAGTTCGCGGGGGCGGTGGCTCTTCCTGAAGCGTTGCTGTGCTTTGACTATTTTGCGAGAAAGGAATGGGGCGACGATTATATAGACCATATAGGCGAACCTTGCAAAAGCAGTTTCTGCGTGACACAGAGAAGTGTAGGGGAACAGATACACCAGTATTTCCAGCAGATAGTTTATTCCATAAACCAGCCCGCAAGCGCAAGGGGGATGCAGAGCGCATTCGTCAATTTCTCCTATTACGATGAGAATTTTTTCCATGGCATGTTTGACGATTTTGTCTTCCCTGACGGGACGAAACCTTTGTGGAGGACTTTGAACTGGTTGCAGAAGGATTTCATGCAATGGTTCAACGAGGAGCGACTTAAATGCATATTGACTTTTCCTGTTGAGACATTTGCCTTAATTGCGAACGACGGGGAATTCATGGACAAGGAAAACTACAAATTCGTGTGCGATGAATATTCAAGGGGACACAGTTTCTTCACATATATTTCCGACAGTGTGGATTCGCTGAGCAGCTGCTGCCGCCTGAAGAACAAAATTACAACAAAGGAATTCAATTTCACGAACGGCAACGCGGGTGTGATGACAGGATCCAAATCGGTCATATCCCTCAACCTGTCCCGCATTGTCCAGAACGCCACGAAAGATTTTGACAACCCGAAGGATCTTCTTGAAAAAGATTCCATATACGATGCCATAAAGCGTTATCTTGTTGATGTTCTCGGAAGAGTTTACAAATACCAGAACGCCTATAACGAACTTCTGTGGGACATGTACGATGCGAAACTTCTTCCAGCGTACAATGCCGGTTTCATCACTCTTGACAAACAGTATCTCACAATAGGACTGAACGGTCTCAACCAGGCAGCCGAATATCTTGGGTTGAAGTGTTCAAAGAACAAACGTTACAGCGAATTCTGCCATATGATTTTCGGAACAGTCAAAGAACAGAACGCCTTGCACAAAACCAAACGCACAATGTTTAACACGGAACAGGTTCCTGCGGAAAGCCTTGCCGTGAAAAATTACAATTGGGACAAAGAGGATGGGTACTGGGTTCCTGATGACACAAACCTGTACGCATCTTATATTTTCAAACCGAATGATCAGAAAATATCCGTTCTTGACAAGATAGAGTTGCATGGAAACGACTATATCGGTGATTATCTTGACGGAGGAAGTGCCGCCCATATAAACCTTTCGGAGCATCTCAGTTCCGAACAGTACGACGTTCTGCTTAAACATGCGGCCAAGACAGGATGTTCGTATCTCACATTCAACATACCGAATTCGGAATGTGCCGATTGCGGATGGATAGGGAAAACACCGGTAAGCAAATGTCCGAAATGCGGAAGCGAGAATATCAATTACTGGGATCGCATCATAGGTTATCTGACAAAGATAAACAATTGGAGCGAGGGCAGACGTATTGAGCAGAAAACAAGAGTATATACAAAAAAGGAAAAAATATGAAATGGATTGTTGAGATAGGGAAATTCGCAGTGAACATACAGAACGACTGCGGTTACAAGAGAACATATTCTGTGAAGCAGGGTTGGATTGCCAGTGCGGACAAGGTTGACGAATTCATGATTGTGAAAATCATGAATGCAAAGGATCAGAAAGCGACAATACATCTGTGCATGCTTCCTGTTGACGATGTGTCACTTGTGTGGATAGACATAGACTATATCTACAAAAGATTTGAATGACAATAAAAAAACCTCTGAATTATCAGAGGTTTTTTATTGAATGTTTTTGTGTTTTTCCAAAAAAAAAAAACATTGCATTTGTTTGCGTATCATCGTTTCCATATGCATTTTATCATTGAGTTTTCTTTCAGTGTCTGTATCAAGCACTCCCAAATGTTTTCATATGATTTTTTATTTGACATGTCTGGGATGGATGTTTCCCTGTATATCTCGTTTATGTCGTATATGCTGTCGCCGCCCCTGTGTTTGAGTTCGTTGTCGTATGCTGTCAGGAATATCCAGAAAAACCCGTGAATGTTGTGGTATATGAACATCCCGTCTTTTGACAATTGCTCGAATCTTTGTTTCGTTTGCGGTCTGTCCGGAAATATCATTTCAAATATCTTGTATTTTTCCAAATCCCGATGTTCAACAAACCTGTATCCGTAATTTTTTATTTTGGCAAGATCCCCTGTTTTCAGAATATGTTTCGGTTCTATTTTGTCGGAAACCCTGTCAAATTCATCGTTTGTGATTGGAACGATTTTCATCCGTTCGGTTATTTCCCCGAACATTTCGTCAAGTTTTTTCACTTTGTATTTTTTCACACGATGGTCGGCGAAATGGGAAATTTGTTTTTTGGTCATTCCTTTCGCGGCGTCGACAACGCTCTTGCTGACGTCCTTTTTCTTTATCTTACCGTCTTTGTACGCTTTCACAATCCTGAAGAAATTCTGCTGTTTTTTGCTTACACTTGGCATGGTTCTTATATATCTTATATATATTTGTTGTAAAAATCAAAATCCATGAATTTGATGATATCGTAAATGTATTGGAGTTTTCCGTTTATGAGAGTTCCGTAAAATTTCAGCAGTTTGTAAAATTCCTTTTGTTTTGAAACATATATTGATTTTTCCATTTTCATGTCCTTGTCCTCTATGCTTCTGCAGAAAAATCCGTATTCATAGTTACCTTTTGCAATCAGAACAGACTGTTCCTTTTCGGCATATGACATTATGCTTTTATAAATTTTATTGTTGATTTGTTTGCGCTTGACCAAATCGGCAAATTCGTTTATCCTTTTCAATGTTTCCTCTGCTGATAGAAATATCCAGAATTCTACGTCATTTTTTGTTTTTCCGCAATGTTTGTTTACGGAAACAAGCACGTCCCCGTTTTCAATATTGTCTTTGCTGTAGGCAAGCATTTGCTTCGGTATTTCAAAACGGTCGTTCACTTTGTCAAACTCATCGTTTGTGATGGGCATGATTTTCATTCTCTCGGACAAGAATTTTTCAAAGTCTATTATTTCCATTTTATAAATATAATATATTGTTTAATTATTTATATAAAAACGAAAGAAATATGAGAATCATAGTATTTGAGAACGATGAAGAATTTGAGGAATTCGCAATTCTTCCAAATGTTCATGTTGTAACAGACGGTGATCGAGAATATTTTGACTGGTATTTCACTCCTGAATATAACGCGGAAGTCTTGAACAACACATTGTTTTACATGAAAGACAGGAATTCAAAGGTTTTGAGACGCAACGCATGCACTTTCAATGTGATATCAAAACCTGTCAAAAACATCAAACCTTACAATATGCTGATTGCGAAGTCAAGCAATCCGGAAATAGAAGTAATAGAATACAAAGATTATTATAAAAATATATAATAAAAGAATATGAAACTGAAAAGAATCGAAGAGTATAACGATGGAGCTATCCTTGAATACAGGACGCCTGGTGCAAAGAACAAGAAGAAACTTGGTCCGAATACGGAAACTGTCGTTCCTGGTGAAAAAATAGACAAGGACGAGACTTTGGCGGCAGTCGGAAAAGATGTTGTCGCTTTGGACAATTACAGTGATTTTGTAGGAGTTCCAGCCGATGACAACCCGTCGGACGGCGCATACGATGTGGATGCCCCTTCTCCGGAAGACAGAAACCTTTTCAAAGACCGTTCCCAATGGACAAAGGATTACAAACTGCTTTGGGCTAAAATGGTCGGACATCAGAATTTCTTTGTGCAAGGCGAGGCCGGTTGGGCGAAATCCGCTGTCATCAAGCAAATGGCGAAAAAAGCCGGATACACGGTCATAACGGTTTTCATGGACAAGGCTCTTCCCGAAGATTTGGACGGCATTCCAGTTGTCAAGGATCGCGAGGGCAGGGTTGCCCAGAAAAAAGTGATGCCTGTGTGGGCGCAATACATGTATGACCATCCAAAGACAAAATTCCTGCTTTTCTTCGATGAGTTGAACCAGGCACCAAACGATGTCATGAACGCAATGATGCCTATCGCTCATAAGGACAGGGTTATTTGCGGAAAGAAGTTCAAAAACTATTTCTGCGGTGCTGCCGGTAACCTTGATACAGAAAACGAGTTGAACCCGATACGCCGTCCTGTCATGGCAAGGTTTGGCAACAAACCGATCAGATGGGTTACTGGATTGAGCAAGGATCCGAAAGAGGCAAAGGCGGCTTGGGATAATGCATTTGCATATCTGCACAAGGAATGGGATGACAAAATTGGAAAGAAACTGATAAACGATTTTGAAAAAACATGTCTGTCATACAGCCCGCCGTTGTTTGCAGCACCTCGTGACCTTGAAAACGACTGTTTTGAACAATTGTACGAATTCAAGAATTCAACTGTTGATGATGACGATTACGAAAGGTTCGATGTGGAAACAATCTATGAGATACTCAAAGGTGTTTCCAACACAATAGAGGGTGTGCAGTACGATGCGAAGAACGGAAACGAGTTCACACACAAAATGGAGCAAGACCTTATGAAACTCGCCGGACAATGCTACAACTATATTATGAAAAACAGCAAGGAAGGCGGAAGGAATTTTGACGATGAACCCGAGAAAACAGAGAAAAAGGGAACCGATACTGTGGACGAATTCGAAGATTCACAGATAAACAAACTCATGAAACTCATTTCAATTGACGGAGAGCTTGAAGGCAGGGATGAACACGGCAATCCTTTCACATACCCGATCACTCCTGAATTGATATTTGACTTGTTCCCGAATCTTGACAAGACAACCCTTGAACTGGTTGAAAAGGAAATGAAAAAGAAAAACCTCAAATGGGTTTATCCAGACAACGCAGCCGCAATAGCGACAGGCAGATGGACATCCGAACAACTGGATTAATAAAACAAAAAACAAATGATTTGGAATTATCCGTCTATTGTTTGTGGATGGATAATTCCAATTTAAAAATACATAAATAAAAATTCGTTCAAATGAGCAACTGGGAAGACAGCATACTTAGCATCAGGGACAATTACACACAATGGAGGTTTGATTTCACAAAATATCTGAAAACAACCACAAAGTATCACAAATACAAATTTTTCTGGGAAATGATTCCCATGATTTATTTTACACAGAACAAAAAGGGTATTGCATGGACTGACAAAGACCACAACATATTCCTGCATATCCCTCACGACAAAGTGAAACTTGAAAATGAGAAATGGGAGTTCATTTATTACCATGAGTGCCTTCACCAGTTGTTTGATACATTCGGTGTTGAAAAGGAACTGATAAAGGACGAGGGAAACGCATTCAACCATGACTTGCTCAATATTGCATCGGACTGTGTTATCAACAACTATATCAAAAGGAACTGCGACCTTGAATATCCAACTGATTTTCTCATAACTCCGGAATATATCAAAGAAACCTATGGCATAGAATATGTTCCCAAAGATGACAACCAGTACGACCTGTATATGAAACTCAAAAAGGTGCAGGATGAAATCCTTGATGATCCTCTTGTGCAGCAAAACCGTGAAAACATGCCTGATGTTGACATAGATGTTGAAGGAGGAGGCGGTAATGTGAAAACCGTCAAGTTGCCGACAACAGACGAATGGAAACAGGGAAGCAAGGAGGCAAGGCGTGCGGCAAACGACATTCTTTCAAAATACAACGATATGGCAAAAAGGCAATCGAATGGAAAACTTTCAAAAGACGAGGCAATCAACATGATGAAAAAAGCGGCAGATGAAATCAAGAAACTTGTTGGAAATGCTGTCAAACCAAATCAGGCAAAAGAATGGTTCGGTTTCCATGTAATGAATTCTTCGGAATTTATCATTGAAAACAATTCAAAGGAAATAGATGAGAAATACAAAACATTTGAACAAGGTTGGGATTATGCCATTGACGATGTCCTCAACCAGATAGAGATATCCATTGAGGCGTTTTCCCAAACAGGCGGAAATGGCGGCGGAGGCGGCGGAACACAAGTGCAGTCTGTTCCAGAAAACGATCCGACAGAGGAAAGTCCTTTCCTTCCGAAACCCAACATGAAAGGCGGCGGAAGTTCAGGTTCTTCAGACAACAACGATGACAGTCAGAACAGCGATTCTTCCGATAGCAATTCAGACGAGCAGATAGACAACATGAACGGACAAGAGGCAGCAGAATCTGCGCAAAAAGCGGCAGACGAGGCAAAACAGGCGGCCGAAAAGGCACAGCAGAAAGCGGATGCTGAACAGAACGGTTCCGAATCAAGTTCCGATTTGCAAAAAGCGGCAAAGGCGGCTCAAAAAGCGGCAAAGGACGCTCAAAACGCAGCAGACAAGGCGAAGGAAGCCGCTGCGGACGGAGATGAAGACACTGCAAAATCAGAGGCAAAGAAAGCCGTGTCCGCTTCAAAAGAAGCAAAGAAGCAGTCGCAGTCCGGAGAAAACGGAAACGGAAAAGAAGGGGATCCTGAAGAGGCGAAGACTTTGGGAGATGATGTGGAAATTGACATTGACTGGAATAAATCCGAAAGAGACGGCAGCATATCAGGAAACCAAAAGAAAGGATGGGGCGATCAAGTTGAAGAAATAAGGACATTTGCAGCAAAGAACAATTTCGGAGACATGACAGCCGCAGATGTTGAACAGGCAATAAAGAGATATGCATCCGGTCTTGATTCCATGCTGTCCGATTTTGTCAGCAAATGTAAAGACAGCAAGGATTTGAAAAGCAGCGGCATCATTGTCCAGACACAAATGCAGCAAAGGAATTCATCTTGGGCTGAAAAATTCAGCGACATCATCAAAAACACGGTCAGACAGAGGGTTGCCAAGAAATCAAGCGAATGGAACAAGACATACAACCGTCCAAACAGAAGGCAGGGAATTACCAAGAACAACGACGTCCTTCTGAAAGGCAAAATGCGCAAGAAAGACAAACTCACGATTTCCCTTGCATATTATGTGGATGTTTCCGGAAGCATGAGTCAGGATTCCATAAACAACATATTCAAGTACATCTATTCCATGGCAGACGCCATTGAAACAAAATACAAAGGAAACGCCGTTGTTGAGGAATGCATATTCAAGACATTTGCATTCAACAAGGAATACAAGGAAATCAAACGTCCGAATATACCGACAAGTGGAGGCGGAACCGATTCACTGCTTGAAATAATACAGAAGATGAAAAGTCTTTCCCAAAGCTACATGATAAATGTGGTGCTTACCGATGGCGATATGAACTACGACATCCCCGCAATCAAAAGGGAACTTGAAGATTTTGCAGGAAACATTGTGTTCATTACAAACGACCACAATATCGCAAGTGTGCTGACCCCGTTGACAAAAATGGAAGGAGGAAACTGCGGAAACAAGTTTGAATTGATAACCGTGAATTCCAACTTCGCAATATCGGACAGCGATTTCGGACAAGTATAAAGTAGAAAATGATTATGCTGACATTTGAAAAATACAACATGTTGAACGAATCTGTACGTTCCGAACTTTTCAAGAACGGAATGTGCGTGATGTATTCAAAGGACGGTGAAAACACAAACTATTTCACATACCTTTGCCTTACCGACAAAGACGACATAAAAAAGGCACTTGAAGATTTGAAGTGGCCGAGTCTGTTTGATGAAACGGATGAGGAACTCATATTGAAAGACAAATACGGCATTCTTGTCACGTCAAGGGAGAAAGGATCCGAATATGTGCCGATAAGCGAAATACTTGTAAACAACATATTGTATATTTGGGATACCGACTTGAAACTGAAGGACTGCATCAAAGACGAGTATGTGATAGACTTGAAAAAGAAATGCAATTCCGAAAACCTTGTTTACGAGAAAGACGTTGATTTTTCAAAGGTTGTCACAATGCTTCCAGATGAACCTTATTTCAACTACGGATACCAGCCGACAGACTGGTCAAGCCAGTCAAGGGGATACGATGCATGGTCGCTTGACCATTCCCCGAACAGTCCAGGAAGTTTCAGTCAACCGAATCCGTTGTATGTATAAATATAAATAAACGGAATTATAATTCAGCAAAAAACGACACTTATAAATAAATAAAAAATTCGGTATGCAGACATTGTATAATAAACACGACAGGTATGGCAAGACGCTCTCCCAAAGAGAACGTCAGAGTATCTACGCGTTTATACCATCAACGAACAATGATGCACCGCCTGGATTTTAGAGATATATCGTGAATATATGGAGTCGGCGGTATATCAAAAAATACTGCCGATTTTTTTTCGCAAATCTCAAAAAAATAAAAATGTTTTTTATTATTTTTGTTATATTGAATTTGTGAAGGTTCTTTGAAAAAAAAAATAATCGGTAAAGTATGACAAGATTTTTGTTATATTAAATCACAAGAGTTCTTTGAAATAAAAAAATCAAAAGATGAAAAATGATGAGAATTTTTTGTTATATTAAAACATAGGGTTCTTTGAAAGAAAAAAAATCAAAAGATGAAAAATGATGAGAATTTTTTGTTATATTAAAACATAAGAGTTCTTTGAAACATCAAATGGAGTAAAGAATATTGCAGCAGACTTTTATTATTTCCATAATCAAAATGTCTAGTGTAAAAAACGGTATCGTTGATTATTCTTGTTAAAAACTCCAATCCTGTTAGGTCGGATACCTATCATCTTCTGCAGAAATGCATGGATTCCGCGTTATGCGGATAACAGGATCAAATTCAAGCAATCCTGTCGTGTCTTGACAGATGCCAGGTTGTTTGCATGGACAAAAGACAATTCGTCTTTGTCCGCAGTTCTTTGACATATTGGATAGATGAACATATAGTGCCTTTGAAAATTTCGGCGGTGTACCAACAGCCGCCGGGTGGAATGCAGCCCGAAATGGTAGGGCACCGGTTTCAATATATGCACGGAGGTGTGTCCTGTTCAATGGAAACACACGTCATTGAGAAACCGGGAGGTTGCGGGTTCGATTCCCGTCATTCCAACAAATCATATATACCAATTCTATATGGATAGGCAATGTCCGGCAAATATTGTCCGTCGTTGATATTTCAATTAGACACGTGAGCAACGTGATAACCAATATTGGTTATATGAGCATAGTCCCATAGCTTAATTGAACAGAGCGTTGGTCTACGGAACCAAATATCCGGGTTTGACTCCTGGTGGGGCTACAAATTGCAGTTATCTGCTTGTCATAGGTGTTTATAAAGATACATGCAGCAAACATTTTTTTGTAGAATTATTAGGAATTTCAACAATGTATCTTGTGAAATTGATCCATCGTCTAACGGCAAGACACGGGATTTTGGTTCCCGGAATCGAGGTTCGAATCCTCGTGGTTCAACTTTGTGAAATATCGGTTCGAGTCCGGTCTGGAATCATGGTTGACATGGTTTCGGTAGTTTAATGGTTAAAACGCATCAACTAGGTTGGATAGCATAAACGGAAATGCGCCAATATTATTGAGATGTTGGTGTCTGGTGACAGGCAAGTTATCTATAGGATAACGTTATAATTCCCGAAAAGCGAAACCATAGTTCTTATCATGGTTGTCTGTCAACTGTTTTGCAAAGTAGGCTCTCATTAATTCGGAGATTGACAAGTTCGATTCTTGTTCCGACCACAACAAATGCCCTATTAGTTCAATAGGTAGAACATTGTTTATAACCATTCTTTGACGAAAGACTACAATGGTATAAAACAAAGGTTGCAGTCAATTTGCTGAACATGAAACCTGTTGGTATCGGTGTACAACGGTATCAAAGACTGGAGCATGGAATCTTTTTGACGGAGTTCGAATCTCGCATAGGGTTCAAAAAAGTTTTAATTGAAAAATTGTATAAAGGCATCGGGGTGTCGTCTAATGGTAGGACGCGTTTCATACAAATTCTTGTACAAGAATTTCACAGCAACTATAAAATGTAATTGCTTTTGGGTAGCCGTTATGGGGGTTCGAATCCCTCCGCCCCGACAAACTTCACATGTGATAGCACGATCCCTACCGGGCGATATAAAAGAGAAGGGATTAGCCGTCTTGGTAGAAATAGGCGGAGGTATGTTCCTGACCTAAGTGGTGGAAACAGGGTTATTCATTCTTGAAAGAATGAAGTTCCGTGAAAATCGGAAGTGGATATGTAGTTTAGTGGTAAAACGGTCCTCCGGTTTAGCCAAGGACTGTCATGAGTTCGAATCTCATCATATTCCGCAATATATGAGGCAGTAGCTCAGTTGGTTAGAGCGCGTGAAACAATTCTTGTATGAGAATTATACAGCAGTGAATAATCAGGATTTTAACCTCGTGGTCGGTGGTTCGAGTCCACCCTGCCTCGCAAAAAATCAAAGGTATTGGTTTTGAATTGACATTCTAAAATAAAGGTGCTTACAGCAAACAACAACCAAGCAAACTGTCACTTTGTCAAATGCGCCTTGTATTTGGTCCCTTAGCTCAGTAGGTTAGAGCGGCTGACTCATAATCAGCGGGTCGGGGGTTCAAGTCCCTCAGGGACCACCCGGAGTTTATCACATTTTCTTTATAATGTGCGTGGTTTGACAGTGTTCCATCGATAATTGAAACTGTTACCAACGGAGAAAGCGCGTCAGTAACCGTTGGATTTGGGCCAGTAGTTCAGTTGGTAGAACACCTGCTTTGCAAGCAGGGGGTCGTGGGTTCGAACCCCACCTGTGTCCACAAAGGTGTAAATCAATCTCTTTACCCGCACCTGAAGACGCATATCTTCTCCAGTATAAAGAAGGGGCAGAGGTCACGGCATCGGAAAGCGGTGCCAATTTTGGGCCGGTAGCTCAGTTGGTAGAGCAACGGACTGAAAATCCGTGTGTCGGTGGTTCAATTCCACTCCGGCCCGCAATTAATGGCAATTTGAAAATATGGGAAGGTAGCTCAGTTGGTTTAGAGCAGCAAGACGTTGATAAATTCTTGTAAAAAGAACTTCACAGCAAAGTATGCGTATGTAAACTCGCGGGTCGGTGGTTCAAGTCCATCCCTTCCCACAAAACGGTGTTTTCAGCAAAAAATAAAAAAAGCAAACTTCAACTTTGTCAAAAAGACACCGTGTTATTTGGGCTCGTAGCTCAGTCCGGTAGAGCATCTGTTTTGCAAGCAGAGGGTCATGGGTTCAAATCCCATCGTGGTCCACAAAGATAAAGACAACACACGATAGTTGCAAATATCGTGTGGTTTGGTAGAAATTGGTTGCAGAGTTGTGCATGACAAGGCAACCTAACGGTTCGAGTCCGTGTTACGGTCTGACAGGCTGTATAGTTTATCGGTTAAAATAACCAAATGTCCTTTATCTAAATTGGCTCGTATCTCAGTTGGTATATCACCTGCTTTGCAAGCAAGGGGTCGATGGTTCGAACCCCACCTGTGTCCACAAAAGGCAAACACACAAGCATTCAAACTGAAAGGGAATTGGTAAACCCTCGCCCTCGAGATAACATCAGTAATGGGATGTTGGTGAGGCAACCGTAAAAGTAGTCAAGTGTGCAAACGGGATGGAAGTTTTGGTTCGAGTCCAAATGAGAATGCAATAAAAACAAACAAGGAGAGTAGGTTCTGCCATAAAAAACCTTGTGTAAAATGGTTCACGGGAAAAACAGATAAACAGTTTCCTGCAAAGATAAATTTTCCTACGTAAGCTGAATAATTATCGTGTTCAGAGGTCTTTGCTATCAGGTGACTATGCAAATCCTGATTTGTTTGTTTTTTTTTTGGTTAAGTTTCAGAATTGGTAAACGCCTTATATTTAGGATATGATGTCCGAAATGGCGTGGAAGTTCGATCCTCCCCTGATAACAAACACATATTTTGTAGAATGTGTTCATGAATGTTTAATAAAAATTGGAAAAGTGTTGCTATGTGAAGGGAAATTGGTAAACCCTCGCCTTGAAACAGGAGGAACCGCTGGGAGTGGCGGGTAAAAGTAGGACGGCAGACCGAAAGGTTTTGATGCGGCAGTTACTGCGGGTTCGAATCCCGTCATAGTATATGTTTTTCTTTTTTAATTAAATGGCGCAAAACAAAAAAACCAAAGAAGATTGCAGCAATATACAAAGTTTATAATGAATAAATCAATTTTTCCATATCGCAGAAATCTTCTTGTTTATATAACGCCCTGTCGACAAGTGGTTTAAGTCATCACCCTTTCACGGTGGAGTCACGGGTTCGAATCCCGTCGGGGCGACAAACTTTGGGGACGTAACCGGTAACTGGTAGCCGCACGGACTGTAAATCCGTTCCTTAATTGGACTGGTGGTTCGAGTCCACCCGGCCCCACAAATTGCTATGGCGCACACAATCAAGAAAAGCATAGATTTGCATTTTTGTATTTTTAATGCAAATACATTCCTCCTTTGTGAATGACTGCCTCTTTAAAAGTTTTCTTGAGCTGAAGGTCATTTTAGGTGCTATGGTAAATGAGGTGAAACGATATATCCTCAAACGCAATGGGTGTTTAAGTGATGGAAAGACACACATTCCTTTGCAACCACCGACAAGGTTCGGTGCGGAGTAAATCCGAAGTTATACATTATTTCTTTCCCGCAATATGCTCGAAGCGAATCAAATAACACAGCGAAACCAGAGAAGGAGAGAGCCCGGAATCATTTGCCGGAGGTCACTCAACGGAGTTGAGGTATTACTGAAAGACATGACGATGCAAAACGGAACCGAAGCGATAAATTATCCAAAGAGGTTGTCCGATAAAGAACAATACTTGTTTTATTGGCATTATAAGTCAAGGCAAAATTCCGATGTGCCTCAAAAAATGCCTCTGTGTTATTTACACAGGTACTTCCAAAAATCTCGGTTTTTGGATGATTGAATTCCGCATTTTGAGAGAGTGTCATAAAAAGGGAAAGCCGTGAACAGGTGTGCGGAGTCTGGATGACGGAAGGACGCAGGCACCACGGATGTAGCATTGGAGTGGAATAAGTAAATCTGGTGGGGTCCCTTATCCCTGCAGAATGGTTGAACATTCATGTTCTTTATTTTTATGGATTATATATATTCAAGATATATACGGGCCATCAGTCCAGTTGGAGTGGATGCCACCCTGTCACGGTGGAGATCGTGGGTTCGAGTCCCACATGGCCCGCACATATTGGGTATGTGTCGGAATTGAAGACGACCGAAGGAGATTAAATTCTCACGGGGTGATAATGTAACCGTGCAGGTGCAAGTCCTGTCATACCCGCTTATATGGCTTGGGTAGTTCAGTTGGTTAAAGTATCTATATTGCGGATTGGAGCAGAGGTCTTAGCTCGTCAGGCTCATAACCTGAAGGTCGGTGGTTCGAATCCATCATCCGCTACAAACAGGGGGAGTAGCTCAGTGGCCAGAGCAGTGGACTGTTAATCCATTGGTCGTGAGTTCGACTCTCACCTCCCCCGCAGGAAAATGTAACATGCCGGCATAACTTTAACGGTAGAGTGTCGCACTTGTAATGCGAAAGTTGTGGGTTCGAATCCCTCTGCCGGCTCAAAACAATAAATTTAAAATCGCAATAAAATGGAAAACGGGGCAAAAATTGAAAGAGTATCTTAAAAAAGACTTTGAATGGAATAACCATAAAAAATACAGAAAGCATTTTGAAGAGTGGTTTTCCAACCTGACAGAAAGTCAATTGCTGTATTTCGAATATTATTCAATGGGTATGAAATCCCCATGGATTGAAATTCGCAAATAAAATGCAAGAAAACGGGTAGTGGCGCAGTTGGTAGCGCACTTGGTTTGGGACCAAGGGGTCGAGTGTTCGAGTCACTCCTACCCGACTGAACAAGCAGATGTAGCACAACGGTCAGTGCTTCAGCCTTCCAAGCTGGAGATGCGGGTTCGATTCCCGTCATCTGCTCTTTCGGATATATACAATATATATCGTTAGGTTTTGTGGTTATCACAAAGGCTCATTAGCTCAACGGATAGAGCAACTGATTTCTAATCAGTAGGTTGATAGTTCAAATCTATCATGAGTCACTAAAAAATCAAAGGTCCCTTAGCTCAGTTAGTTAGAGCGGCTGACTCATCTAAAATAAGTATGCGAGGCACAAATAAGGGAATGAAAGAGATGGGAAAAATTAATGGGTAAATAAATTAAGAAGTATCCGCTTTCATTTGGTTTGGGGTAGATTTTCTTTTACCAGGAGTCTATTAGTAACATACTTATAACTGAACTGAATATCTAAGTTGAAATTTGTGTAATTGATGGTATAGAGCCGAATGTCCCAAACCATCGTTAATACTTAATGAAAAATTAAGAAGCACAGGGAAATGCGGTGAGCAAGAGTAGTGCTATTACGCTTACTTGCAAGAATTTCAATATCAGTCCATATCACAACAGACAACTCATTATAGTAGTGTCTATGACTGCTGATTGACTACTAGTGAGAGTAAAGTAACTATTAAACAATAAGACAAAAAATCTATGGCAGTGTCTGAGTTGTGAAATCTTTGTCTGGTCATGGTAACATGGAGTGGCAAGAATCAGCGGGTCGCAGGTTCAAATCCTGCAGGGACCACATTCTCTTTGTAAGAGATAGCGAAGTATTTCTCAACAGGTTAGAGGGCCTGCCTTATAAGCAGGAGGTTGTGAGTTCAAGTCTCACCTTCGCCACAACACGGCGCGTTCGTCTAGTTGGTCTAGGACGTCAGGTTTTCATCCTGGAGATCAGGAGTTCGAATCTCCTACGCGCTACCAATTCTGAGTAAACAGGTTAAAAAATCCTGGTAAATAGAGGCCAACTACCAGCAGCATTGTCATGATGGACAATAGAATACAGGCAAACATGTGATAGTGTACATATGCATATGTTTTGGAACCGGCAAACCTGTCTGATAATATTCCATGAGGTTGTCTTGACATATGAACAGTTCGGGCCAGTGGCGAAATTGCTTTTAGAGAAGTGTACAGGCAGCACGGAAAACTTTTGCCAGAGGGAGTGGTTTTCAGTTCACACCACAGAACAAAGAATGCGAAATCTAATCGGAAATGCCTGATATGGCGTGGGTAGCTCAGTTGGCAGAGCTCCTGATTGTGGTTCAGGCGGTCGTGGGTTCGAACCCCACCCCACGCCCGAAACGGACACTATAAAGACGGGAGGTATTTTAACGGTAAAATATGCTTAAAGCGACACGGTTCTTGTAGAAGAATTTTACAGCAAATCATCTGCAATGGGAAAGCAAGCTACAGGTTCGAATCCTGTTCTCCCGGCAAATCCGGTCAGTAACTCAGTTGGTAGAGTACATCCCTTTTAAGGATGGAGTCATGGGTTCAAGTCCCATCTGACCGACAACAAAGATACATGCAGCAGTTATAGAAAATGCCAGATTTTTCACCGAAAGGTTGTATCTTGTTTTTTTGGAGAGGTGGGTGAGCGGCTTAAACCAGCAGTTTGCTAAACTGCCGAGGGTAAAACCTCCGCGAGTTCGAATCTCGCCCTCTCCGCAAAGGGCTGTTAGTTCAATGGATAGAACGGAGGTTTCCTAAACCTTAAATCCGGGTTCGATTCCCAGACGGCCTACTTTATAAATAAATTGTTAACTTAAAACTTGTAAAAATGAAGAAACACATCGGTCTGTAGGTTTATTATGTTCCTCCATAACAAACGGTTTATTTTCTTTAACGACAAACAAAAAATAAACTATAAAATAAAAATTTATTATGGAAAAGGAACAATTTTTAAAATTCAAGAAAGACCTCAAGAGAGAGGCACAAGAACAAAAAGAATTAAAGAACCAAAGAAAAACCGTTCGTTTGAAGGGCGGCAGAACAATTGATCCGTATCAAGCGGCAGAGAAAGTAAGGGATAACGGATATGATCTTGACAAGAAATACGTTATCTATTATATCTTGAAGCACAGAATTGAAGTGACGGAAAGAAATAAGGAAGATGTCCTTTGGGATATCTATGCCAAACTTCATTCTCGGTACAAAGAGGCAAGACATGCGAACATTGTCGGATGGGACAACCACAAGTCAATCAATTACTTTATTGACACTCCAGAAGGAAGGGACTACACCCCTGATTATGCGATGCAGGATTTGATCAAAAGATACGACAATATTATCAAACAATATGGAGCATAATTATTAGAAAGAGCATAGACTTTACGTCGTCATAGATGAATTGCTTGAACCGATATACGGTTGTGTTCAGGGCGGTCATGCGGTTGCCCAATATATCATGGAAAACCCTTTTTCCGAATGGAAGAACAATTATCTGATTTATCTGAAATCCGATATCGGAAAGGTGATGGGGAAACTTGATTGTCTTGGGATACCCTATACAATATTCAGGGAGCCTGATTTGGACAACAGAGTGACTGCCATCGCGGTTCTTGACAACAGGGAAATATTCAAAAGACTTAAACTTGTAGGGAGTTGAAAAACTCCCTTTATATGTTCCGTTAGTTCAGCGGCAGAACAATTGGCCCTAACCCAACAGACACGGGTTCGAATCCTGTACGGGACACTTATAACAAAAACAGACCACAATGGCCTTGAGCCCTCTCGAAGAAGGGCGCATTCAGCAACCGTAACGGTTTTTAATGAGGACGTCACATAAAAAATCAGATAAGGGAAATTGCAAACGGAATGGTCGAGCATACGGTTTGCATGCGGTTTGTTTTTTTTTTTTAGGAGAGTTGGCCGAGTGGTTTAAGGCGGCGGTCTTGAAAACCGTTGGGGCTAATAACCTCCGGGGGTTCGAATCCCTCACTCTCCGCAAAAAATCGTGAAAAATGAAAATTCCATGATTTTTTTGTTATATTAAATTATAACAGAAAAAATAAAAAATTATGGAATTCAAGTCAAAGTCAGAAATTCAGAAGGCAATCAAAAACCTTATCACAACAAGCAAGAAGCATGCCGTAAAGGCGATGCTCAGGATTTACGAATACCAGACCTCCGAAGAGCAGGCCAACGGTTCGGTTTATGCGGACAACGGAGTCGGATTCGCAGGCACCGATTCGGCAATTCTGACATCTTTTTGCGATCAGTACAACAGAAAGGGTTGTCTTTCGGACAAGCAATATGACATTCTGTTTAAGAAGATCGGAAAATATGCAGGGCAGTTGACAAGACATGCTATTGAGAACGGTCTTTATGTCAAGAATGGTAAAACTTGGTTGGTTGCTGAAAAATAAAATTGTATGAAAGACAGAAGATATATCATATTGAGAAAGAACACAATGACCGGAGAGATTGCCGGTTATTGCGAATATTCGTTTTCAATGGGGTTTGAACCAGGAAGAGTGAAAGTCTACGGATGTGTTCTCAAGACAGGGGAAAAGTCCGCAGAAGACAGCTACCGAAACTATCTTGCATGCAAAAGATGGCAGAAGAAAAACGAATTCACCCACGAAAGTGGACAGAAGGCCAATTCGGCAAACCAAAGGGAATGGTTGTGGTTAAGAAATGTTTTGTACGAATTGAGGGAAAACCACAAAGGAGAACCGTTTGAATACAAGTTGTTCAGACTCGGAAAAAACTGCCCTGTGAATGTTGATTTTTCAGAACTTGAAGAAATGAGAAAGAAAAGGGCAAAGTATGACAAATTCAAATGGAGAAACCAGCCAATCAAGGATAAATTTCCAGAAAAATGGTGATTTTCGACAAAACGGTTTGCTACAGAGTTCTTTGAAATACAACGGCACAAAGGTCAAGACATTTTGTCTTGTTGACATTCAGGCATGTATACGATGCCTGGATCGGGGCATGGCTCAATGATACTGCAGTGGCAGTGCAATGCAATATCCACTATATCAAAACTAAACAGCATCGGAAATATCCAGACATGATGCTGCGCAGTGATATCAGGATTTTGAGACCGCGGACAATAAATGGAAATAAAACTGCGGTAATAATGAATGTAATTTCATTTCGACGGGGTGTTCGAATCCCCCGGTGCCGACCAATAAGCATTGCGAAATGCATCATTAGGGATGTCAAGTACATCAACTGGTTTATGCGAGTAATCCAGAAGTTGCCGAAATACTTGGAAAGTGTACGAAAATCGGTGGATTAGGTTATCAGTAAAGTCGTCCGATGGAAGAACTGTTATATTTGGGCATAATGGAAAGTAGCGTGCCGTACTGCAATTCGGGGCGTGAAACCGAGTTCGAATCTCGGATGTCCACAAGAGTCTGTAAAAGGACTATCTAAAACAGTTTTAGATGCTTGGTATCTCAAAACGAAGCAGATATACCTGTCCGGCTGACGAGTCTGAAGTGTGGAATCTGTAGAGACCGGTAGATAATCGGAGATGCTGGTTCGAGTCCAGTCCAAGCCCAATTTGTTTTGTTTGGATGCCAGCGTCGTGTTCCATGTGTGTTCTCAATCGTAATCAAAAAAGGGCAAGTGGCTCAGTTGGTTAGAGCGCCACACTGATAATGTGGAGGTCGCAGGTTCAACTCCTGCTTTGCCCACAAATCATATTAATAAATAGAACAGAGCTGTCACGGCTACATACCTGATATAAAGTATGTAATAAATGTGTAAAAGTTGATTTGTTTCAAACTGTTCTGGTGATATTTGTTGATATGATTTTTTATAAAGTCTTGATGGTGGAATTGGCAGACACGCTACTTTGAGGGGGTAGTGGGAATAATCCCATGCGGGTTCAAATCCCGCTCAGGACACAAAAACAAAAATATCACGGTAGAACATAAATGTCCAAGTGTCAATAACAGAATATCTCGGTAGCAAAGTAATCTGATGTTGGATTCACCAATCAGCAAGATTGGATAAGTAAGAAAAAGAAGTACATAGTTTAACCAAAGCATCTGTTAGTTTTTATTTTATACCAATGTGTTGGATCTGTTTAAATCTGACACAGTATGAGTCTGAATCTCACTTGGACTACAAAATTCTTTAAATAAAAAAACAAATTAATAAAATTATGGAATTCTGCAAATGCTGCGGAGAAAAAATTTTAAAACCTAAAAAATTTTGTAATTCTTCTTGTGCAGCAAAATACAATAATAAAGAGAGAAAAGAAAATGGATATACTTCAAAAGGAAAGAAAAAGAAAGTGAATTGTATTCAATGTGGAAATGAAATTGAAGTAAGTATTCATTCTTCTAAATCCACTTGGATTTGTAATGATTGCAGGATTAAAATATGTCCGGTTTGCGGAAAAAAATTTATTCCCAAAAGGAATAATGTAATATATTGTTCGAATAAATGTGTAACTATGGATAATAAAGTTAAGGAAAAATGTAGAACTGCCGGATTAAAATCAGCCAACAACCAGTCTAAAAACAGACGAAGTAAAAATGAAATATATTTCTATGATTTATGTAAATTGGTATTTAAAAAAGTAACGCATAATGAAAACATATTTAATGGTTGGGATGCTGATGTGCTAGTTTATGATTATAAAATTGCTGTTTTATGGAATGGGATTTGGCATTATGCACAGATAAAAAAAAGTTCTAGTTTAAAACAAATTCAAAATAGAGATAAAATAAAAATTAATGAAATAGAAAGGTTAGGATGGATTCCTTATATTATTGAGGATAGAGGAAAATTTAATAAACAATTTGTAGAACAAGAATTTGATAAGTTTTTAGAATATATAAAAACCAATTATATTATAGAATTAAATTAATTTTTTACTGCTGTAGCAGAGTTGGTTTCTTGCGCTTCTTTCATACGGAAGAGACGGTGGTTCGAGTCCACCCAGCAGTACAATCATGTTAAAAACAAAGCAATGCCAAAGTTTGTGTTCCTTCGTTGTGGACACATTGCTGGCCGGTGTGAAAAGCATTTGCAGAATACCATGCAGATGTGTCAGTGATTAGTTTAAGATGACGATACAAAACTGGTTTGGCATGTTTTTGTTTGCGTAAAATTTTTAAATACAGATAATATGGAAAGATATGCCTTTTTAATGATTGACTACGAAACACCCGGTTTTATAAAAAACATACAAAAGTCCATACCGGAATCCGAACTTTACAGGTCTGATGATCCGAACGATCCTTGGCAATACGGTCTTGAAACAGAAACTCATGTTACAGTTGCGGCCTGCCTTGACAACGATACGGATTTGTCCGAACTCAAAAAACATTTGAAACCGCTTGAGTTTTACAAACTGATGGTGACAGATGTCAGTGTTTTCAAAAACAATGATTTCGATGTGCTTAAATGTTCGGTGTCTTGCGACAGTTTGTTTGAAACGAATGAAGACATTTCAAAGAATTTTGAACTGCATACCGAGTTCAAGACATATCATCCGCATATCACAATAGCATATATGAAAAAGGGATATGCCGACAGATATATACAAAATATAATAAAGGAACCTGTGTTCATCTATCCAAAGAATTTTTCTTTCAGCTGGTTTGATGGGGAAATGCAAAAATCAGTGAAATTCTAACAAAGTGGGTTTGCCGAAAAAGGGATTGGAGTAGTTTATCCAAACCAGAATCCCTGAACCTTAAGCGGCGGAGGGAGTAGCACGACGAAACCTCAAAAATTCTGATCCGTGATCGCAGGTGACAGACCAAGGGGCAATTCCCAAGGAGTGCTGTTAGGGATAAATCCACTTTGTTTTTTATTATTTTGTTTTTATGGTGCCTTATATCTATATACAAGATGTATAATTTTAATTAAACTAATATGAATAAGAACATTTTTACAAAATCTGAAAATTTCAAACAGGAATATTCAGCGACTATAGTCAAAGTCGGGGAATTGAAAGACATTGAGAATTCGGACAATTTGAAACAGGTCATTATTGACGGTTTCAGCGTTGTTGTGAACAAGAACGACGTGAAAGAAGGCGACCTGATGGTTTACTGCAAGAACGAAACGGAACTCAATTCCCGTTTCCTTTCTGTCAACAACATGTACGAAATGGGTTCAAGGGAGCTCAATTCAAACTATGCTGAAGTGCAGAAACTTGTTGATGACGGCAAGGAGGATGAAGCAAGGAAACTTGTCGGGTATTTCAACAAACACGGACGTGTGAAAATGATAAAGCTTAGAGGTTGTCCGTCAATGGGGGTTCTGTTCAGACTTGAAAGTTTTGTGAACTGGGATTCAACTCTGTCCGATGTGAATCTCAACGACTATATAACATACGACAACAACGGCAATTTCATTCCGTTTGATTTCGACACAATCAACGACATTCTTTTCATAAAGGCATATGTTCCCAAAACAAACGAGCGTAGAGGCGGAAATGGCGGCGGACAGAAAAAAGACAAGACAAAACGGTTTGACAGAATGATTGAGGGAGAGTTCGCATTCCATTACGACACGAACCAGCTTAATTCAAACATGTGGAAACTTCATCCTGTAGATGTGGTTTACGTATCTGTAAAAGTGCATGGAACATCTTTTGTCATGGGAAACATACTTGTCAAGAAACCGACCTTGATGAACAGGTTCAGGGATTTTGTCAACGGAATGAAAGACAGGAAAATCGGCAAGATTGACAAAGAGATAAAAAATGTCGAAAAACAGCACAGAAATGTTTTTGAAAGTGAGGAATTCCAATCCAAAAACACGACAGATGCCGCAGACATTGAAAAGGGTTTCATGGAAAAGGTTATGGATCTTGAAAAGAAAAAGACAAAGATCGAAAATTCAAAACTTGTCAATTTCGCAACAGAATACTATGATGTGTATTCTTCAAGAACCGTAATCAAAAACAAATACATCAACAAGCAGGTGAACAGCGGTTTCTATTCCGTTGACATTTGGGGGGAATATCATGAATTGCTGAAAGGCAAGATACCAGAAGGAATGAGCATTTACGGCGAGATTGTCGGATATCTCACCGGAAGTTCAAGCATGATACAGAAAGGGTACGATTACGGATGCGATGTCGGTACAAACAAACTGATGATTTACAGGATAAACCAGAAAATGGAAGATGGCACGCACAGGGAATACGAGATAGACGAGGTTATCGGTTTCGTCAAATGCCTTGTATCGGAATACCCGGAAATTTCTGGCAGAATAATGCCGTTCACACTGGTGTATCATGGCAAACTTTCCGATTTGTATCCTGAAATAGACATTCACAATCATTGGAACGAGAATGTGCTTGAGGCATTGAAACGCGACAAGCAGAATTTCGGAATGGAACTTGACGAACCGATGTGCAAAACCAAGGTTCCGAGAGAGGGCATCTGTTTGCGAATAGCAAATGACCCGGTAAACGAGTGCTTTAAGTTGAAATGCTTGACATTCCTCGGCAAAGAGGCGAAGGAAATCGATCAGGGTAATGTTGACATGGAGATGCAAGACAACTATTGCGATCAATAAATGAAATATCAAGGCAACAAAAACAGATACAAGAAGGATATCCTTCCGATAATTCTGAACGGATGGAAAGGATACGGAGAATATCGATTTTACGTTGAACCGTTCTGCGGCAGTTGCAGTATTCTTCAATGCGTGAACGGTAGGCGGATTGCAAACGACAAGAACAAGTACCTCATCGCTATGTGGAAATCCCTTGTTGCAAACAAGGATATGCCGAGAATCATAGACAAGGAGTTCTATGACGATGTGAGGGATTGCTTCTACGGCAGAAACGCCAAGTATTCGGACGATATTGTCGGTTGGGTAGGTTATATGGCTTCGTATAACGGTCGCTTCTTTGACGGAGGATACAGCGGTCACAATGTCGTTATAAAGGATGGCAGCACCCGTGACTACATAACAGAAAACATAGAGAACACCATTGTCCAAGTTCCTTACCTGCACGATGTTGATTTCAGAAGTTGCGACTATAACGAACTTGAACTGCCGCCGAACTCGCTTGTATATGCAGACCCGCCGTACAAGAACACAAAGCAGTATATGTATTCAAAGGATTTTGACCACGAGGTGTTCTATGAATGGTGCAGAAAAACGGTTGCGGAAGGGCATACTCTGTTTGTTTCCGAGTACAATATGCCTTATGATTTTGAATGTGTATGGAGCAAGAGTGTAACTTGTGCCATGAACCAGACTACAACCAAGCAAAGTGTGGAAAAGTTGTTTGTCATTAAAGGTTCTGTGAAAAAAATTTCGTTGTTTTGATGACGAACATAATGAAATCTGAAATGGATTATTACAGATTCTTGACACGGCAATCCGATTTGGGCATAATGTTGCGATATTGAAACATGTGATTCTTTTTGTAAATGTGGGTTTTATGACACCGGCAATATCTGTCGGTGTTTTTTTTTATAAATATATATGATATATATTTGTGCATGTATGCATGGATTATAGACAACCTTGAAAATAAAAAAGAAAACCATGGAAATAAAAAAAGCACCCTTGAAGTTTGTAAAATCTCTTACGAAAAGGAAAAAGACAACTGAGATAATAATACACTGCAGTGCGACAAAGGAGGGAAAAAATTTCACAGTCAATCAGATACACAACATGCATTTGCAACGTGGGTTTTCAGGAATAGGGTACAATTATTACATAGACCTCAACGGAGACATTTGGGAAGGACGTCCTGAAGAATGTGTCGGAGCCCACACGACAAATCATAATTCAATCTCTGTCGGAATATGCTACTGCGGAGGACTTGATTCGAACGGAAAACCGAAAGACACAAGGACACCGTTGCAGTTGGCCGCAATGATATGGCTTTGCAGGATGCTGCACAAGAAATATCCGAATGCCACATTCCACGGACACAAGGAATTCGCAAACAAGGCATGCCCTTGTTTTGATGTCAAGCAATGGGTAAAAACATTCTCTTTGGACATGCCGGACAACGGTATGCCCGCCCCGAATTTCAACGCATCCATACAGAACATAGCGAATTCGGAAATCGCCCAGAAAATATCAAATGCGTTTTCAAACATGTTTGACAGAATAAACCGAGCCTGATTGTATAAATAAAATAAAAAAATATGAAGATACTGGATTTGGATAAATTTGTGAACGAGGGTTATACGGAACTTCGCAAAACAACAACAGACATACTCAATCTTGAAAAAATAAATATCAAATGCACTTGGGATGGAGAGCATTGGTACTATTATGACAGGGAAGAAAAGGGTTCGTTTGATGATTTCAAGAAACTTGCAAAAAACAAAAACGCCAATTTTGAGGTTTATTTCAGATATGATTTTTCCTTGAAAGGCGAACATGCGAAATACGATGAGGAAGCCAAGGACGAATGCAGTGTCGATCAACTTGTTGTTGTGCATTTCAACAACATGGAGGAAAACGATTATGATGTCAACTTCAAATACTGCCATAACATGGACAAACTGATAGACATCATCTATGACTATGATGTTGACGAAGATGACGAATTCCTTATAAAAATAAGGGGAATGGTATCCGATGATTTGAACGGAACAGAGGATGAAATCGCAAATGAAATCGAAGACCGTATCGGCATAAAGGACAACCACGACATGGTTTCCTCTATAATCGGGGAGGCGATAAACGGATTTATGGAAAATTTTGAATAAAATACACAATATGAAAATACTCAATTCTGAACAATACAAAAACATGCTGAATGAGAAACTCATAACATTCGGCAAGAAAGCATACCCGGATTACGGCAATGTTGTCGTAATGTGCGGAGGCGCAGGATCCGGCAAAAGTTTTGTGGCAAAGAACATTCTAGGCATAGAGGCGAAAACACTTTCGACAGACGACATCCTTCCAAGACTGATGAAATTCGAGGACAACCACAAGTTGTCTGTTGAATTCAAGGAACTTTACGGAAAGTCGTTGTCCCAATGCGATTTGGGGAAACCCGAAGATTGTGAGGCTCTGCACAATTTCGTAAACCAGAAACAGTTTGCGAAACAGCAGTACGGAGAAATGTTCGGGAGTATATTCGGACAGAAGCAGAAACCCAATATTATATTTGATGTCACTTTGAAGAAATACCCGAAAATCGAGGACATAAGCGGACTTTGCATGATAGGCGGATATGATCCGAAAAACATACATATGGTGTGGGTTCTCAACAGTTTCGCCAACGCAAGGGAGCAGAATGCCAAACGGGACAGGAAAGTTCCAGAAGACGGACTTGTGTTCACCCACAAGGGTGTCGCCGGTGTCATGAAAGAACTGCTTAGTATGTCAAAGTCTCTCGGAATGATTGACGGCGACATATGGATTTATTTCGGAAGCACGAACACAGGCGATACCGAGCTCATACAGTCCGACAAAGGCGGCAAATACATAAAGGATTTTGTTTCAGTCAAAATAAAAGAGTCTGGGAAAAAACTAGATTCGTATGAGGAAATGATGAACAAGAAAGTCAAAATCTATGACAAAAACCACAAATTTCTTGGGGAAACCACTTTGCGTGACAAGATAAACGAGTACATTCCGGAAGAGTCCGACAAATTCTAATACAATTCCGATTTCAATAAAAAAACCCACTCATTTGAGTGGGTTTTTTTTAAAGAAAACTTTCACATTCCTTTATTTTTTCTCCAATATCCTTTATGATTGTATCTATATGCACTGGTTTGCATTCGTGCGCGTCAACAGCGACGTTATAGACATAAGGCAGGTCGTAGAAAAACTTTTCCTTTGAGTGCGTGTGTCCTGACAGGTTTATCGTCATCTGTTTGATTGACTCTTTTTCAAGGTTTCCTGTAAGACATGGCATATGCGTCAGGAGGAAATTATATCCGTCATACCTCACTTTTGCGGCATGAGTGACACTTATCACATTCGGCAATGACTTGTACATATAGACACGTTTGTCTGTGTCGTGGTTTCCTGTTATAATATGCAGGTATCCCTTGAGTTGCTTGATATATTCCATTCCATTGGAATTCGGACCGCCAAGCATCAGGTCACCGAGAACATAAACATCCGATTTGTCGTTCACGGTTTCGTTCCATCTTTTCACGATTTCCAAGTTCATGTCCTGCACGGACGAGAATCCGCGGACTTTCCATATGAATTCCCTGTCATGGCAGAAATGCAAATCCGAGGTGAAAAACAAGTCGGATCCGCAATCGTACAAATCAACACCCTGGCAATAAAACGGTGTACTTATCCTTGTTTTTTCGACATCATAGGAAATGCTGTTGTCGGAAACAGGTTTGAAAATTATGTTTTTCTCGTCTTTCCGTTCCATGCATGAGCATTCCCCGTACACAGATTTCACAGAACCCCTTTCCTCTGTCTTGCATTTGTATATGAAGAAGCACCCGTCGCAATTCTTGTGTTCGCAGACGACAAGTTTCATTTTGTGTCTTCCGTTCACTTCTATTTCTTGTCCGATTTGGTATTCCATAATTATGCTGTTTTGATTTTTAATGTATCTCCTTTGCTCATTGACACGCTTATTGTCTTTTTCTCCGCATCTTCCTCGTTGATTATGATTTCGGTAATCTCGTCAACAATGTCCTGCTGTATGTTTCTTATGAGTGCCCTGGCTCCCATCTTTTCCTTTTCGGATTTTTCCACAATCCATTCTTTCACACTCTTTGAAACTTTCAGTTTGTATCCGAGTTCGTTCATTGAATTGTGTACCTCATCCATTTCATTGTCGAAAATGACGGACATGTTGCTTTTTGTCAAATCGTTGAAATAGCAAATGCTGTCAATTCTGTTAAGGAATTCCGGGGAGAAAAGTCTTTTCATTGATTTTTCAATGATTGATTTCCTGTTGTCGGAATTTCTTTTTTCACTGTCTGTTTCGTTTCCTGCAAAACCTATCATGTTTCCTGCATTGGCGGCTTCTTTCACACCGATGTTGCTTGTCAGTATGACAATGGTGTTTGTAGCGGAAATGTGGTTTCCGTTGGAATCCGTTATGCGTCCCTCGTCCATTAGTTGCAGTATTGTGTTGAATATGGCAGGATTCGCTTTTTCTATCTCGTCAAACAGAACAACAGAATAGGGATTGTTCTTGATGGCGTTGCACAGGACACCGCCTTCGCCGTATCCGACATATCCGGGAGGCGCACCAATGAGTTTGTTTACGGAAATCTCGTCTGTGTATTCGCTCATGTCAAGTCTGATAAGGGATTCCTCTGATCCGAACATGTATTCCGCAAGTTTCTTTGCAAGGAATGTCTTGCCGACTCCTGTGGAACCGATGAATATAAAGTTTCCGATTGTGTGGTTTTTCTTTCTCAATCCAAGACGGTTTCTTTTCACGGTCTTGCACACTTTCGTAATGGTTTCATCCTGACCGATGACCTTTGATGTGAGCGATGGTATCATGTTCTTGAGTTTGGATGTGTCGGTTTCCGTGAGTTTTGCCACAGGAACTCCTGCAACATCCGAAATGACTGTGTATATGTCATCGTCTGTGAGAGACATGTTTTCCTGACTTATGACATTTGATTGTTCGCTCACATATGTTTCAAGGTTCTGTATTTCGTTTATCTTGTTGAGCAGATTGAACAAGTCCCCGCCGTTTTTCGCATCGGCAAGAATGTTCTCGTGTTCTTTTTTGAGAACATTTATCTTGTCTATTTTCTGGGACAATGAAGAATCCGGAAGTCTTGTCGCGTTGGCATGTCTGACGATTGTGTTTTCAAGTATGGAGATTGCCTTTTTCGGCATGCAGAAACCGTTTTTGACATATTTGTCGCACAGCATGACAACTTTGTCTGTCATTTCCTCTGAAACTGTTGTGCGGTACATCTTTGAAAGCTCTTCGGATTTCTCCTTCACTATCCTTTTGACATCATCAATGACAGGTTCCTTGATTTTGATTTCCGTGAAATGTCTGAACAGGTCGTATTTGGAGTCTATTGATTTTTTCTCGTTTGTGCCGCAGCAGCAGATTATCGGTATGTTACATGACACGGCATGTTCAAGGTGCATGGATGTCATTGCATTGATGTTGTTGTCGGAAACAAAGTTGTTAATGCTGTCTATGAAAAGTATGACATTGTGTCCTGCATTGGAGGATTCTATTATGTTGCCGAACATTTCGTTTATTCTTTCCTCGTATTCGGCAATGCTTTTTATGCAGTATCCAAGTGCAAGTTGCGACATTTCGTATATTTCCGCACCGTAGAAGGATTTCGGGCATTTGTAGTTTCCAATGAGGTATTGGACATATTTTACAAGTTTTGTCTTGCCGACTCCCCTCCCTCCTGTTATAAGCACGCCGTGGTTTTTTGTAGAAAGCGCGTCGAACACACGTTCGGCGTATTTGTCCATGAACAGTGCGGATTCGGGTTTCAAAGGTGTGCAGAATTCTATGTTTGTTCCAGTGTCGGATTTGTTGTTTTTGTAAACATTCACTGTTTTTTTCTCAGGTAGCATTTCTATTTCTTTTTAAGTTAAACCTATGCTTTAATATAACAAAAACTATTTTTGGTTGTCATCCGTTTCTCCTTTTTTTGCGGATTCCCACATTTCCTTCAGAATTCCGAGTTTTGATTTCTGGTCTTTGGTTTCCCCGGTTTTGTCGTTGTCAATTCTGACTATACGGCGTATTCTTGATTTTTTTGAACAGTTGCACATTTTTATAAATATTTTGATATAGTATATTTATAAGATGAGCATACCTATTATAGACATCAATGCGGGCGACACCATGTCAACAATGGTGGACAAAATAAATTATAATTTCACACTCGTCTCCCTTAAAGGAGGCGGTCCTTCCGGAATACAGGGTATTCAGGGAATAAGGGGAGAACTCGGAGTGCAGGGTGATCAGGGACCGCAGGGGGAAAACGGATCAAGCATATACAGCACGCCGAACCCTTCTGTTCCCCCAATGAGACCAGGAGATATCAACATTTATGACGGAGTGATACAGCAAGTGCAGGATGACGAAACAATAAGCAATATTGTTGACTTGAATCTGTCCGTGCAATCCCCGTTCGGAATAAGCAACAGCAATACCATAAATCCGCAAACTTCTTTTGAAACCTATCCGATTGTTTTCGGAATGGGTACTGCCAGTTCTTTAAATGGAGGAGTGAGCTCAAATTCCGTACTGCATATTGTCGGTACAGGAGGTAAGGATTTTGTAAGGTTCTATCCGAGCGGTCAGTCTTCCGACAGTTCTTGTTACGGAAGCATACTGATTGACAACAATTCATTGAAGATTACCGCAAAGAACGGAAAGGAACTTGTGTTGAGCGGTTCCCCTTCAACTCCGGACACCCACAATATAAAAATCTCCACAGACGGTATATACATACCTTCAAGGATTTACCAGAATGCCCCTGACCAAACCGCTTCATACATAGTTGCGACAAAAGTGACAAACGGCATAATAGACAAGGATGCTGGATGGGCTGTGAAGAAAAGCACCATGTTCCCAGTGCCTGCTGCCGGCGAAAAGAACTCTCTTGGAAAATACGATGTCAACGACACAACTTGTATGGAGAATGTGTTTTTCAGAAAGGACAGTAACATTGTCCTCACAGGATCAACGGTTCTCACGAGTGTGAACACGATAAAACAGACAAGTCTTAAATTTGTTTCAAGGGAAAATCCAGGAGGGAACGACATCGACATAATGTGGATGTCAAAATACGGAATCGCACTCGGAGGACTTACACAGACGAACACTCCGAACAATCTTTTTGACACTTCTTCCTTTTCCGTCAAAATAATGCCGCCTGCTTCAAACAACTCGGCAAGTCTGTTCCTCAGTTCAAGGAAGATATCGGTTCCGTCCATAATAGCAACCTCAAAGATGGTTTCCTCGTTCTCATCAGGAAACTATATATCAACTCCTGTCGGAAGTGCCGACTATTCCATAAAGGGTACAATCACAATGGCATCTGGCATCAATGTCAATGAATTTGTCAACAACAAATACACAAATCTGATAGGATGCATAAAGAAATCCGATGGAGGAAAATGCTCAAACGACACACTCCATATACATGGTGCGGACGGTGCTTCAAACACTGGTTGCGATGTTGTGATCACAGGAGGAAACACAACAGGAACGACAAACCTTTCCTATGTCGGAGGAGATGTCTATATTTCAGGCGGTTCCGCATTGAGATACGGAACTTCTGTTGACAGCGACTTGCGCAGGGCAGGTAATGTAATAATAGGTATAAACCCCTTGAATCATTCCGACTGCTTCACAACCAAGAACTACACATCCACAGGATCTGACGGACACAACAGCGAAATGATTCCTGATCAGATAGGTTTCTATGACATAAACAATGTCGCAATACACGGAAACAAGGTAACTCTGGATTCCGATGCCAACTTCAGAATGGCAACCAAAAAATACACGACAGGACAGAATTCGGCAACATCTCCAGTATTGCCTTATGTCAGTGATCCGAAAAACGCCACAATGAGTGTCAGCGGTATCAATACAATGCTGCACTACCATCCTGTTTTGCTTGAACAGGAAGATATTTGTTCCCATCAGTTCATGTCAGGAGTAATGAGGCGCATAATCCGTATCCAATATGTAAACGGAGGTTTTGTCACATCGTTCGTCAATCCTACAATCTTTGAAAAACCGTCAGGTAACCAGAGTTATTTCGGTTCGGACAGCATAGGATCCGTTTATTTCATAACAGACCAAGTGTGGCAGAAAATAGGCAACATAGTGAATGTCAATGCATTTGGAAGATGGGTTGCCAACAAACCGAATGAATCCACACTTTATCATATAACAGACAGGATGTTCTACAGACCTGCACAGAACGGAAACGCAACGGATTTCTCACAGGATTGGGTTGTCAGCAGTTCTCCTTATTGCTACAACCAGACACTCGGAAAACTTCTGTTGAAAAGACAGAATGAATATCTGTCTTTGAACAAAAGCAATCCTGGATCAATAGGTCAGCCAATGACGACATTCATGCTTCCTTTCACGGTGAACAACATGAATGTGCTTCATTGTTACGGAAACGGAAACATCTACACGGAAACACCGAGACATTCCAAGCAATATTCAACAACACAATTGATACCGATTAACGAATACAGACTTGTAAAGAACGGTGAATTGATACAGACAAACCCGATTGTTGAAGACACTGTCTATAATTTTTCAACATTTTATGATATGGAGCCAAGCGGAAGCGTCATAATGTCAACTCCTGTTACAGTCGGAGCATACTACAAAAAGCAGGACTATGATTTCGGAAGCGGTTTCGGTTCCGCCGAATCCGGCAATGCGAACAACGGAGGAAACGGTGCTATACACAACAATGTCTATAACAGCACGGCTTTCACGAAAAACCTTTCTTCAATCGGAATGCTTTCCACAGACGAAAGAATGTCGGCGTCAAGCGATTCATCTCATATATGGAACGAATCCAAATTCACAATAACAGAAGATTTGCAGCAAAACAGCAACATTGTCAAATACGGATACATATATCCGGAAATGCTTGCCGAATACGGAAACAAATCAAACTGGAAATCGGACGGAAGCGAGGTCATGCAAGGAAAGTACATGAGACCTTGTGTTGGAATGTACACTTGGATTTCCCTCAATTACAGTTATTGTATAATGAACAATTTCAATTACAACTATACAGGAATCGGATACAGTTCAAACTATGTCACGACATCCATGGACGACCATGCGGAACTGATGCCTGGCATAGACGACAAATGATACAAACACCAAACAATCTATATATGACTGAAAAAGAAATCAAAAAGCTTAGGTCTATCGTGAAGGAATATTCCGACATAGACAAGAAAATGAGAAAGAACGAGGAACTTTTGAAAAAGATTTCCACAGAGCAGACCAAATTGATGGAAAGACTCGAGAAAAACGAATCAAAAGAGAAAACTTTCATGGAATCCATATCCAAAAAATATCCAGGAATATCCCTTGAAGATATTGTTGAATATATATAGTATATATATGAATGAAAAGATAACAAGCATATTCGGTTTCATAAAGAAAAACCTCAAATGGTTTGCGATGGCCGCTTTGTTCATCCTTGTTGCAGTCAATGCAAACACATGCTCTCGTCTCAAAAAACAAAAAGACGAAAATTTCAGACTGCACAACAACATTATAGCAATGAACGACACTTTGAAAAACTACAAGGACGGCATATACAATGTTGCTGAAATGAGGGCTTTGCAGTTGAGGGTTGACGAACTTGCGGACAGTCTGAAAATGGAAAGGAACAAGAAACCGATAACGATTGTGAAATATATAACATCAGTAAGGGATTCCTTTTCGGCAGAAGTGAAGATACTGCACGACACACTCTACATAGACAACACTTTGGATATAAGCGATGTCGGCACAATATTTTCAACAGAGCATTCAACTTTCGGAAAATCATCAAGAAGCATAAAAATAGAAACCCCTTATTATGTGAACTGCAATGAAGGAAAACTTTATGCGGACGGGGAAAGTTCCGTTGTGATGGATCAGAACATATGGGTTGAGAATGTTTTGTATTCGGATAAAAAAGGATACACTTATCTTAAACTCAAAACAGACTATCCCGGCATAAATTTCAATTCAGGAACGGCGATTGTCGTTTCCGATCCAAAAGATGAAATGAAAAAGAGGAAAAGTTTCGGATTCGGAATAGGTCTGCAGGCCGGATACGGCATTGCATACAACAACAGGTTTGTGATGTCCCCATACATAGGAATCGGAATAGGTCTGCAATGGAATCCGAAATTCCTTCAATTTTAAATATATAAGCAATATGGACTTGATAAATGTTTTCGGAAAAGAATGGTATTACGGAATGGAAGCCGGGAGAAGGGTTCATCCGCACCACCCGAATGTTGTGTTCACAAACGACTGTGTTGTGAAATACAATTCGGAAAACGGGGAGACTGTTGAATTCAGGACAAGGAAACTTGACAAACCCATAACAACAAGGCACTGGGACGGGAAGGACTATGTTTCAAATTATGCAGTCGGAGGGATATGCAGTTGCGATGCCTATTCTTACGGTACTTTTTCAATAAAGTGCAAACTCCCAAAAGGTTCGGGACAGCATGCGGCATTCTGGTTGTCCGGAGATAAAACATGGCCGCCAGAAATAGACTGCTTTGAAACATGCAACACATTAAAAGCGAAAACAATGGCATGGCCTGACATTTTCCAGATATTCAAAAACGGTTACGCAACCGAACTTTTGAAATGGAACTCCATTATGCCTGCAAGAAGGATACAGCCGAACATTCACTGGGACACAGACAAGAACGACAAATGCACCAGCGCTTTCAACACGCCGTTCAATTTTTTCAACAACCCTTACGATGAATTCAACGAATACAGGATATTATGGATGCCTGATCTTATAAAGATAATATACAACGGAAACCCGGTCATGGAATGCAGGGATGAAAGCATACTTGAATGGTTCAACAAATCCCCGCTTATGCACGTAATACTGGACAACAATTATATACAGAGTGTGGAGGATTGCAAAAAGGATGTGAAAACCGGATACACCAAAACACCGTTTGTCGTTTATGGATTTGAATACAGGCCGTTATAAAAAATATAAATACAAAAAAATTTATTTGACATGAATTATATAGACACATTAGACGAATATGTGAACCGCATAGACGAGAAACGCAAGGCCGGACTGTCAAGAAGGACAGGCAACAGTCTTGCAAGCATGCTCGGACAGAACGAAAAGGCTGGACGCGAGATATTCAAAACCATAAACCAGAATGTTGAAACACTTGAGAAACTCATAGACGATTTCAACGCGAAACATGAAACAAAACTCAAGAAAAGTCCGTTGGAAGTGAAAATAGACAAAGCGAAACTCGACTTGAACTTCCTCATTTCCTTGACAAAAATGAAAAGAACATCGTTCATATCCGATGTGATTGTTTCAAACATACTGAACTACAAGATACTCATACGCCCTATCAAAAACGCAAAAATCATATCGTTGGCATACAGGTATTATCTCGCTCTTGTAAGGCATACACTTCAAAGCGCACTTATCATGATAGAACTTTCAAGCGACTTGTTCTTTACACAGATAAACGCAAACCTTGCAGGACGCAAGAAAGAAATGAAGAAAATGATGGAAACTTTGACCAGATCAATAAAGGACACTATTGTTGATTCATTCATGCAAGGGGAAATCATAGATGAGAAAACAGGAAAGAGAGTGTCAATCGGTGGTATCATAAACTCAAAGAAAAAGACAAATGAGATTACCCAGATACTGAAAACAATGAACTCCGCAAACAAGAACTGGAACGACATTGACCGTTCCTATGGATACAACCAGAATGTTTTCCAGGATTTCGGAAGAAACATAGAGTCCCAGATAAAGACTTCTCAGGACAAGGAGATACAGTCCATTTCAGAGCAGTTCAATACAATATCAAACGCAACGACAGGTTTTTCAAAGGAAGATCAGGCAGGTGCGAAGGAACATGTTTCCAACTACGCAAACTCTGTCAAAATGTCAACGGAACGCAGGGCGATGGAGATTTCCGAACAGATATACATGAACATGTTCGAGATAATCAAAATGTTCTCTTTGAGAAACATTGACAATTTCAGCGAGTATTTCGAGGAAGCCGATGACATTGAGAAACTTGAGGATGAATGCAATCAGAAAATACAAAATGCCGAAAAGGAGAAGGCGGAGGCGGTCAAAAAAGTCATAGAAGAATACACCAAAAAGATAAACAATACCGAATATACCGAGGACGAAAAGAACGAGATACTTGATGGCTGGAGAAAGAAAGGTATTGACAACCTTTGCACAGCATTGGAATTCAAAAAAATTGTTGAAACGAACAGCAATGCCGTTGTTGACATTCTCAGAAGAAACGGTTTCAATGACAAACAGATATACGACATAACACAAGGAAGCGACAGCGCAAGCGACTACGGCAAGATATACTACGAGGATTTGCGTGAATGGATAAAATATTCAGACGAAGAAGATGTGAAGAAATTTGAACTAAAAGACGACAAGAACAAAAAAGACGACGATCTGGTATGCTGGATGCGCAAGGATTCCAAAAAATACAGGGAACTTAAAAACGAATAAAATATTATATAGCAAAACATGAGTCTCAATCTTCAAGAACTTATAAAATTTCGTGTTGAGGTAGGCAGGGAGCTGACACATGAAGAAGTCGATACCAACTTCAAGAAAGTCGCAAACCCATGGGACGGGGAACGCGAATATTTCTCACAAGATATAGTCATATACGACAGCAACGGAACCGGATCTTTGGATTTTTGGATGTATTACAATCCGAATAATCTCATCGCTGCCGAAATGACACCTCCGACATCCAATATGTATAATAATAACGGACAAGGTTGGATAAAAATAGGAGCGGCAGGAGGTGGAAGTGTCGGCCCACAAGGTCCGCAAGGTGATCCAGGTGAACAGGGTGTGCAGGGAGAACAAGGTGTGCAGGGAGAACAAGGTGTGCAAGGTTATCAAGGCATACAGGGTTACCAAGGCATTCAAGGCGATCAAGGCGTACAAGGAGAAACAGGAATACAAGGTTCTGACGGAGAGCAAGGCACAAAAGGAGAACAGGGCATAAAAGGAGAAACAGGACAGACAGGAGAAAGAGGAATACAAGGAAGCAGGGGATATCAGGGAATCTGCGGTCAGGCAGTTGTCTATGTCGAGGCATTGCAGGAAGATTTCCACATCTATCATGGACAAGACGGTTTGCAGGGAGAAATGGGTCTGCAGGGATATGACGGATTGCAGGGTTATCAAGGAGAACAGGGTATTCAGGGAATACAAGGGGAATCCGGAATTCAAGGAGAACAAGGCGAGCAGGGAGTTGCTGGAAGTTGCCAGATAATCACTCCTGAAGGGGAGCAGTTTGTTGTTTATCAAGGCATTCAAGGTTATGACGGACTGCAAGGATATGACGGACTGCAAGGTTATCAAGGTCTGCAGGGAATTCCTGGAGATGCAACAAACCAGGGCGCGCAAGGAATACAGGGTTATATCGGATTCCAGGGAATACAGGGTCTGCAAGGATTTGACGGGTCTCAGGGATGTCAAGGAAACCAAGGAATACAAGGAGATTTCGGAATACAGGGATTTGACGGACTGCAAGGAATCATGGGACACGAAGGCCCGATAGGGATACAGGGAACGACCGGAAGCATTGGAGATACCGGAATACAAGGGTTGCAGGGAGTTCAAGGTCTTATTGGAATAGGAAAGTCAAGTTACGACATATGGTATGAATACATGCAGGCGACAACAGGCATACAGGGCAATGTTGAAATGTTCATACATTCTTTGCAGGGTATGCAGGGTCCAAGCGGACCTGAAGGAAAGAATTCAGGTTGCGGATGCGGTTGCGGTTGCGACTGCGACAAAAACGACGGATGTGCGAAAAGCGGAAAGGTCATATCGCTTGTGCAACCGAATGGAGAGGAATCCATTGACTTGAGCAGGAGTCTGTCGGATATTTGGGATGATGGAATAAACATAGACATATATATTGATCCTGTTTTGTTACATATATGTCCAATTGAAATAAACGGAAACACAATCACAATAACGAACTCGACAAGTGCGAACTGCTATGTTGTTCTTGAATATGAATATTTTGACTTGAATTCAGGTGGATACATACTGGTTTCCCCAAGAATATACTTCCATTCTGATATAATCAACGATTTGCAGTCGCCGCCTTCTCAAAATATAATCAACGCATAATAACATAGTTTATCACAAAAAAGCAAAACATGCAACCCATAGCACCTATATTATTGACACCTAAAACGATAAACCCGAATTCAAGCAACCCATCGCGTGTCGGGGCAAGCACGACCGTTGAATATGAAATGGTAGGAAATTTTCTGGAAATTTCACTGAAAATAACTTTCAGACCGTTTGATGCAAGAAAATACAGATGGTATGTGTACGACAACACACGGGAACAGGAGGGGGAACGTGTGAATGCAAACAACGAGAAACTGAACTGGTTGAACTGCACACTTTTCAACCATATTCCCTTTGCATTGATAAGGGCGACACAAGAAGGTCTGTTCACAACATACAATGCTGCCGATTTTGAGGAAGTGAACGGATGGTTGCTGAACAACGATGACATCACGCACACATCCGATTTCGGAGGAAACACAGCACTTGTCGGGGACATTATAGAAACGAACCTGAAAAGCAAGGCCATGATCGCACTCGGTATCAACAACGGCAATGATCCATATTGGTACAACAACGTACGCGGCAGATGTCTCAATTTCAGTTATGCGTTGAACGGCAACAAGTTTTTCTCCAACATAAAACCGTCAGATTACGAATCGCAAGGAATTAATTTTTATTTTGACAGACTGCTTGATAAGTTGTGCCAGAACAATGTGGGTGTCATGGACACATACAGAATGTGGGGGGATGTTCCTATAAACAGCGAAGTGACGATAAAGGCGAGGGTAAATGTTTCCGGCGATGGCAACGAAAGGACATATGCTGTGTTGACAGCAAATCCTTTAAGCAGCGAGACACAGACACATTTCATATATGTCACAAACAACGGAAACGTTTCACGGGTAAAATACGAATATGTACAGAACAGTCTTGATGTGACAAGTCATGACGGATATATTGTGTCAAGCATTGAGCAGATATCCGACAATTCCGTGAAACTCCATGTTGACAAGACAAACGTTGCAGCGAACTGGTCAACAATATCGCCAAGGATAAACTTTAAGATAAGGAAAACCGTAATTTCCGAATAGTTTTTTATTATTTGTTTTTATTAAATATTTTGTAATGGACAAGAAACCTTTGTGCGTAATAGTTCCGGATGTTCACGGAAGGAAATTCTGGAAGGATGCCATGGAATTTGACTGCGATGTCATTTTTCTCGGAGATTATCTTGATCCCTATGGTTTTGAAGGGATAAACAACAAGGATGCCATAGAGAATTTCACGGAGATTCTCGACTATATGGAAACCCACGACAACGCTTCTTTCCTTTTGGGAAACCATGACTGCGAATACCTTATAGGAACAGATGTCTGCAACTGCAGGTGCGACTACTGGCATTTCGACATGATAAGGGAAATGTTCAAGGAAAATTCAAAAAGGTTTTCTTTTGCAATAGAAAGACATTATGCGGACAAGAAATTCCTGTTCACGCATGCAGGCGTGCATCCTGAATGGCTGGACTCACACAGGGGTTATGTCAGCATAGAGTATCTGAAAAGTTTTGAATATATTGACATAAACAACGCTTCTGTTGGAATCGACACAACCTTGGGAGTCGGCAAATTCTATTCCGCACTTGGCGATATCAGCGGAATGAGAGGCGGATACAATAATGTAGGTTCTGTTGTGTGGTCGGATATAAGGGAATACAAAAACGTTGTTCTTGACAAATACTATGACCAGCAGATTGTCGGACACACATATCTTAAAAGTGATCCGATAGGAACAGAACAGATAACATGTGTTGATTTGCAGAGAATATTTTTGATAGATGAAAACGGAGAACTTTGCGAAAAGGACTTTACGCCAGTCAAAAAAATATTTTTATAAATATATAAAATCTGAAGAATTCTTTATTATTTTATATTGTAAGAAATTGAGAATGTCCGAAAGGACAAATTTAATAAATTAAATATTTTAAAAATTAAACAAATTGTAAGTATTATGAATGTAGATGATTTATTTAACATGTCAGGTGACATCGAAGATGTAACAACAGAACCTGCGAAGAAAAAAGTTGATGAAAACCTTTATTCAATCAACCTCAGCGATTCAAAAGACGGTATCTACCGTTCAAAAGTAAGGTTTCTCCCGAATTTCCGTAACATTAAGAAAAGCCGCATCAGCAAATATACCTATTGGTTGACCGATGCAAGCGGCGACAACGCCATTTTTGTTGACGACCCAACAAGTATCGGGGAAAAATCGCCGATCAACGAAATGTTCTGGAAACTCAAGAACTCGACAAATCCAATGGACCAGACTCTTGCGAAAGAAAGACTCAAACGCAACCGCAAGTTCTATTCACTTGTCCAGATTGTTGAGGATGTGCAGCATCCTGAACTTGAGGGAAAGATTATGGTTTTCGGATACGGAATCAAAATCAATGAAAAGATTGAAGAGGAATTCAAGGATGTTGAGGATGGAGGAAATCCGTTTGACTTGATGACAGGACGTATTTTCAGAATTGAATCCAAGAAGAAAGACGGATACCAGAACTATGACTCCTGCAAATTCGGAGGTGTGGGAACTCCTATCGAAATCAACGGAAAGAAAATGACGAATTCCGAATCCGACAAAAAAAAGATTGTCTCTTATCTCCAGGACTCCCCGAACCTTGAAGATTACGAATTCAAACCTTGGGATGATTCCACGGCAGAGGCAGTCAACGAAAGACTTTCAACTTTCAAGAAAGGTTCCAACAAACCATCCATTGTGGAACATGCGATTACACAGGATGAAGAAGATGAAAAGGAAGAACCTGTCTATACGAAATCTTCCGATGACGATGATGACGATTTCCTTGATGGAATTGACCTTTAACAAACAATACATGGGGTGGGATATCCCGCCCCATTTAACCTTTTAATTCATACAATATGGCAGAAAAAGAAAAAAATACAAAACAAGAAGAGGTTGCCCAGCCGAAACCAAAAAAAAGCGAACTCCTGAAAGAACAGGTTACCCTTGAAAAACAGTATGCTGACGGTTTCAAGGCAAACCTTAATGAAATCTATACGGTCAAGGTCGGATCAAAAAAGAATTTCAACAGCATTCTGAAAATCGTTGAACATGATGCCGAATTCGACCATTCAAGTGCGGTTGCATTGAAAATGCTCCATTCAAACCTCAAGCAGCAGAAACAGTTTGTGCGTGAAGATGACTGGAACGGAACGATACAACTCATACAGGGAAGTTGCGTCACTCTTTGGAAAATCCTGATGGCATACAAAGGGCATGGGGTTTTTGAAGTTGACCATTTTCTTGATGTTATCCAGGATTTGGGACAAGATTTGTCAAAGACGATAAAGACGATTGACGAAAAGAACGAATCCATAAGAGGTCTCCACACAAGACTGAACCAGATTTACAATATCATAGACTCCGGAGAATACGAAAACGATGTGACGGAGGAAGAGGAGAAGCAAATCCTTGCGAAATCCGACATGATTATAAAGAAGGAACAGGAAATCGAAGACGAGGTTGAACCCGTCGTAAATGCTTAATTTTAGTCATAATTTTTATTTTTTGTTATTTCAGAAAAGTCCGGTTGCAATATACCGGACTTTTTTGTTATATTAAATTATGAAAAATAAAAAGACCAGATATATAAAGGATATATTGAATGCCGTAAAGTCAAAGCAGCGTTCCGATGAAATAAGGGAATTCGGGAAACCTTTGTGCTGGTCAAATATCGCAAGGAACAAGAAAAAATACACAAGAAAATCCAAACACAGGAAAAAATGGACAGAAGAGTGTTGTTAAAAAGGTTTATCACAGACACAAAGAACTGGTTGTCTGAATGCGGTGCCGAATATGTAAAGAAAAGCATCGACAGCAATTCAATCTATATGTGCGCAGGCGGAACTAAAATCAGAGTGTCCGACCATTTGGCCGGGTTTGTAGTGGAAGATCAACTCAATGTGGTTTTCCCGACAAACAATGTTGCGACTCCTGTTGTCATATACAACAATGCCGTCTTGTCATACCAGTCGTTCAAAGACCTCAAATCATTCCTCAAGTCGTTCTGCGAAATGCGTCTTTGCGAATATTTCAGCAAAGATGCCAAAATGGATCAAAATATCATGCAGAAACAGGCGAAATACAACATTATTGTTGAGGACATAAAGAAAAAATCAATTGAACTCGACAAACTTACAAGCAAAATATCAACAGACTCAAGGGTATTGGAGAAAACCTGCAGTAAACTTGAAAAGGTGAAGGGTCTCGGCAAGGAAATCAATGAGATTGATGTTTCAAAACTTTCAAGCAACCAGAAAAAACAGATTATGGAACTTATATTGACTTACAAACATTAAATATAAAAACTATGTGGTTACATATCAAAAAGGAAAACCTTGCGGATTGCAAGAGCATCAACATGGATCATGTCACAAATGTGATTTTTGCCAAAAACGAACATGACTGCCTTTTGCTTCCTATGGCAAATCTATGTCAAATTTCCGTTGAATCCAACGGATACCTGAACGATTACAGGATTGAAAGATGGGTTGGTTTGTTCCAAACAGGCAACATAAACCAAAGGGATTCCGTTCTTGGACTTACTGATGACGAACACAACACAAAGGACAGATACCTTGTTGTGAGTTACAACGGATGCATGAAAGGTTCATCCAAAACATTGGAGAAAGCGTTGGAGATTGCAGTGACTTTTGCAAAGGATGCTGTTGAATACTATTCTTCGCACGAGATATCATCAAGCTGGTTGTACGATGACAAAACCAAAAAACCTTACAGTCATTTCGTTCTTGACAAGCAAACAGGCGAAAAACATTTCCCCAAAATCTAAAAAATAAAATTATGGCAAAAGACAGTCTAGGCGACAGAATGAAGAGTTATTACGAGGCAATCCCGAACACAAGACTCGTGAGGAGAATGCCCGTTATAATCAGGATTGACGGAAAAGCATTCCACACATTCACAAAGGGTTTCAACAAACCATATGACATTGTTCTTTCCAATGCGATGATAAGAACAATGAAAGATTTGTGTTCAAACATACAGGGATGCGTTTTTGGATACACACAGTCTGATGAAATCACACTTGTATTGGTTGATTATAATAGACTTGAAACATCTGCTTGGTTTGACTATAAAATTCAAAAAATGTGCAGTGTATCTGCATCTATGGCCACAGCTTATTTCAACAAGAACTTTGCTTCTGAAGTTTTTGAATATAAACAATCATTGTTTAAGCATACACCATATCACCCAGATACCGAAGTTTTTGAAAAATACAAAATATTCAAAAACAATATAGATACAGCAAAAAATGTTGCTATCAAATATGAACAGCGTATTGAGAAAAATATAGCTATGTTTGATGCAAGATGTTTCAACATCCCAAAAGAAGAAGTTTGCAATTGTTTGATTTGGCGCCAACAAGATGCTACAAGAAATTCTATTGAAATGCTTGGCCGTGCTTATTTCTCTGATAAAGAACTTCACAAGAAAAATTGTTCAAACATTCAAGATATGCTGATGGAACTGCACAATGTGAACTGGAACAATGTTGATACCATATTCAAGAGAGGATGCGCATGCCACAAGCATGCCGAAGAATCCGGAAATTGCTCATGGGTTGTTGATTTTGAAATGCCAATCTTGACACAGGACAGGGATTATGTGGAAAAACATATAATGGTTGGAGAATGACGATGTTGTGAAGAAAACTTAAAAACATGTTTGTTATGAAAGCGATAAACAAAAAAACTGGGGAAATCGTCACCTGTTTTAACATGTCTGCCGAATGCGGCACGGTGACCTATGTTGACTGCAACGGATTGGTTCGTGTTTGCAACATTATTGACGGTGAATGGGAATTGATGGAACACCCGTATCATGAACAAAATTCTTTTGAATCGGATTCTTTCAGAATTGAAACCGCCAGAGAGATAATGCTGCATTTGATATCCGACAGCGGATATTATATCAATGCGACAGATGAATGTATAGTGAAAAACGCAATAAGCCTGGCGGACGAGTTCATCAGGCAGATTTCGGGAGATGTTGGCGAAAAAGACAAATTTGAAAAATGAAGTATGCAACAAATATTATATCGCTATGACAAAGGAAGATTTGAAATTTCTGAAGGAACTGCAACACGAACTAAAAACACAGGAAACCGACGGGCAGGCAGCCCCAAGGTTCTGGGGGATAATGGAGACGAAGGAAAGGATAACCAAAGACTGGTACGGTGACGACATTTATATGGTCGATAGAACAGGAGGGGAGGCCGAAAATTACAAACTCCAAGATTATGTCGATATGTTGGGGAAATACATTGATGAAAACGAGATGGATTACGAGACCATCGCCGGTTTCGCCTACCTCGACTACGACGACATTGAGAAAGTGGCCGAGTTTGCAAGAAACTTCCTTGACAGAGATGTGGAAGTATCTTCCTTCGAAAAATACGAGAAACTATCCGACCAGACCGGGTGCTTCCTCACCAAGCGGGCCGCCATTAGACACATAGAACTCAACGGCTATCACTACTCCAAACCCAAGACTTATTCCATGACCGCATGGCGGAACCCTGAATTTGAAAGATTCATCAGAATATTCGAAAACCTTGATTTGGACAAATTGGAACATTTGACAGACTGACGACTATGACAATAAAGGAAGCGGTGAAACTGTATTGGAAAACCACCGAATGTGAGACGAACGGAAACGCAACATATAATAAGGCAATCCCAATGGAAAGGATATGGGAAAACCGCCGGAAGGCCGAATCCGTCCTGATGCAGAAATCCAAGGCGGAACTGGTGAAGTATATCCTGCAAGCTGGTGTGCATCCGTTTTGAAAAAAAACCTGATAAAAATTCGAAAAACCGATTTTCGTGATTTTAATATGTTTTACTGTGTGGATAATTATCTGAAACATTGGGGTTCATCCATTTAATAATATGTAATCGGTCGATTTTCAAAAAAGATATGTAGAAAAAATAAAAAACGGATGGATTTCCGGATATTTTGTTATATTAAATAAAAACAAATACATTTTTGGTATATGCAAGTTTTTGTTCCATATGTAAATCCGTTTCAAGTCGCCAAATGTCTGGACAAACGGCGACTGAACAAACAGATTATAGAATGCAGGCAGATACTCAAGGCTATAGCGAATACTGACGGTGCATGGGGACATCATCCTGTCGTGATTATGTGGAAAGAATACGTTTTCTGGTTGTCTTTTTACATGAAGACACTGGAATTGTATCGTGACGGGAAAGAGGAGGAGTCCCGCAAGCTTGGAGACGAATGCGCCATGCCATGCAACAGGCCTGGTTTTCTGACGAAAAACTTTTGCGCACAGCATAAAAGGAGACTGTACACGAAATCACCAGGAATGTACCGTCAGTTCGCTAGATACGGAAAATCTGAAGAAAACTGGTATTTTGTGAAAGGATGCGTTGTGAAATACAAAAACGGTAAAAATATAACAATTCGTTAAACCAAATATTTTAAAAATGGATAATATCAGATTATTGAAAATAGACATATTCCAAAGACTTCCTTACGGTCTGTTCGTGATGAATGAAAGAATATCGGACGAACCGATCATATACACGGAAGACTACCATCCATATGTGGAATCCTGCAAACCTTACCTGAGACCGATGTCAAGCATGACGGAATCCGAACGTGACGAGTTGTATAATCTGACTCACAAGGGAAGCGATGAATGGACGTTTTCCCGCAATGCCTATATCGTGCTTGACTGGATGAATGAAAAGGGGTTTGACTACCGTGGACTCATTGAAAAAGGAATCGCACTGCCTGCGAAAAAGGAAATGTACATGAAAAAGGCGGAAGTGAATTTTGACTATGAGGGTGGCCAATCATGGAAAGTTTCTGTTATGGACAGACGAACCGATGAAGTTCTGCACTCATCTATAGAGGAATTCGGGATACCTGGAAAATTGACGGAAGACGAGAAAATGGATTGCATGAGAATGTCAATCGGCGGACTTATCAATTCAAAAGGATATTATTTTTAAAAAACAACATGCCATGTTCAGATTAGTGATAACAACAATGTATGGATTAAAAAGAAAGCATTATTACGACAATTATGACGAAATGGATTATAATGCCACTTTCTGCAGATTCAGTCCGAACGTATCCAATGTGATCGGGCAGAAACTGACAATTTTCGGATGGAAAACTATTTTTACCATAAATTAAAAACTTGAATCATGATATCTGAAATCTGTAATAAAACCAAACAGCATATGGAAACTGACAAAGAAGACCGTCACAATGTATATGACGACGAATGCAAGGAAGTTGCCGAAATTGTTGACGAATGCAAGGAAGTTGCCGAAATTGTTGACGAATGCAAGGATATTATCAAAAACAGTCAGGAATTGCTTGACGAACTGAAAGAGATGCGCGAAGGCATTGATTTCCTTGTAAACGAGTACAGGACAAACAAGCGTTATTTCTGCTCCGAGGGGAATAGTCCGAGCGTGGAGGACGTCATCAAAACAACGTTCGAGTTTGCTTGGGCCGAAGCGAAATTATACACATTAAAATAAGAAGACGTGGACAATATAACAGAATCTCTTAAAATGTTTGAAAATGAGAAAAAGTGCATTGAAGAAACTTAAAGTCATATGCGATAAACCAATGTCCGAGATGAAATCTTCGGAGATTGCTGAAATGCTCCATGACATTTGTCCGCAAGGGGAGCGTTTTAAGTCCGCGTGCATGTGCGACCGGGACTGGTGGTATGTTGTGCAATATATTGATGACACTAACAGGCATGGCGAAAAAATTCCGCTGGTAGTTGTCAAATCATATAATAAAACAAAGCAAAACTATGTTTATAGATGCATGGAATGCGTGATATTCCTCTATATACTTTGTACAACTGCGAAATCTCTTGGCGAGAATGAGATGATGTGAAAACAACATAAACTAAAAGAAAATTGAACAACTTATAATTTGTGGGTGATATGATGACAGAACAAGAAAAACAGTTATTATTGCAAGACCTCTGCTCGATGTATAAACCATATACCGATATTTTATATTCGGATTTTGGAAAGGTTGTTGACTTTCCAATAGCCCATCATTTCGACTATCGTGGTTTGATTCCTTCTTTTGCTTCTAATGCAAGTCCTGCATTAGAAGCAAATAAGGAATGTATCAAAATATTATGAGTTGGGAATATTATCCGAAAGAATTCTCTTCATATGAAGAGTATGTAAAATACCTTAAAGAAAAAGGCTTTGCTCTGGAGGATCCTGAAAGAATGTACAATTAAAACGATGAATTATGAAACTGAAATTTTTCAAAATAAGAAACTTTTTGTCAACCTTGCTGAGAATCAAGAATGTAACAGTTAGTGACAAATATTATGACTATATGATTGATAATAGTGATTATGATGATATTTACCCAACATTAATAGATATCACTTATTCCGATTTGCTGGGAATTATCGTTCGTAAAAAACGAAGCGTCAAAAACAACGAATCTTCCTTGTTGGATATACAGAGATTCTACCATTCGTGTTCTATAAATGAATACGGTGGGTTAAACGAATATAAAAAATTTTCAATATACAAATAAAAATCCAAACACATGTGCTGGAAATATTATCCGAAAGAATTTTCTTCTTACGAAGAATATGTAAAATACCTCAAGGAAAAAGGTCTTGCTTTGGAGGCACCTGAAGGGAATGTATAACACTAAAACTGAATAATTATGACAAAAGAAGAAATGAATGAATTGTTGGATAAAGTCAAAGACTATTTAAGGTATTATCTTGACCATCATGTGCAATATTATCCCAGTTCAGAAGAAACATGGTCTTATAACAATTCCTATGTGTCTTTTGAGGTTGATTGTTATAATGACAGCGGATTAGGCGCTAAATGGACCGAGGTATGGTGTATTGATTCTGACGGTAGGATTACTGTAGACAATGAAGAAATGTATGAAAACTATGAAGATTTTATAGCAAATTGGTAATAATTATGACACAGGAAGAAAGAGAACTATTATTAAGAGAACTTGGGACAAGAATTGGGACTGATACAAAATTGTCGATTGATCGTATGAATGGTTTATATAGTTTGCATCTTATTGGTGAAACAACGATTACTGTCAAGCATATTAATAGTTCCAAATTATATTATTTTCCTATAGAAGAAGTCAAACCGTTTCTACGCCCTTTATCTAATATGACAGATGAAGAAAGAGAAGAGTTTCGTGCCAGAGGTGGAGTAATGTCCTACAGTCCACAGCACAACCATTGGGCATTGTGCGCATTTTCTGCAACCGCATATGATTGGTTAAATGAAAACTATTTTGACTATCGTGGATTAATCCAAAAAGGTCTTGCCTTGGAGGCACCTGAAGGGATGTATTCTGAAGTGAAATTTAATAAAAAGAGAAAATGAAAGATTACACCAAGAATAATAACGAACCAGGTTTTTCAATTAATGACAGTCAAAAGGAAAAACATTTGGAATACTGGAACGATGTTTTGGTGCAAGCATCCATTGCCTCCATGCAGGGATTGCAAGAAAGCGGACACTTGTTAAGCGTTGCCGCAGATGTTTTGCCAAAGGAACTTGCCGAATTGTCCGTAAAAATAGCAAAATGCCTTGTTTCAAAATTAAAAGAAGAAATCGGAGAATAAAATCAAACTATGACACAGGAAGAGAAATTTTTATTGTTGAAAGACCTCTGCTCGAGGTTGCCGCATGACACAATTGTAAACGTTGACAACGGCAAATATCGTGAAGATATGAAACTTCTTCCATATCATCTTGCCGCTTTAAACACTTGGGACATCAGACCTTATCTCCGTCCGATTTCGAGCTTAACCAAGGAAGAGCGGATTGAAATCGGTAAAGCAATTCAGAAAGACAGAATAAACCCTTCTGGAGAGATAAAAGCAGAGGGATCCGACAATCTGCTGCTGTGTACCGTCAGGCAGAGCGCGAATCTTATGGAATGGCTGAATGCCCACCACTTTGATTATCATGGTCTGATAGATATGGGGCTTGCTTTGGAAGCACCAGAAGGAATGTATGACACTAAAACTGAATAGTTATGACAAAAGAAGAATTTATAAAAGATGTTGTCACAATATCAAAATATAATGGTGATATAGCATCATATATTAATGATAACTTGGAAAACGTGGAAATACCATTTACTTTGAATGATTCATTTACAGGAACATTAACCAAAGAAGGGGAAGACGGATATATGGCTGATAAAGTAGGCCAGAAAGTCAGATTACAATTCCATAATTTAATGAGGTTCAAAAGTCCTGTTGGAGCTGAAACTTTACCTGTAATAGATTGTAAACTAACAAGATAAGCAAAAATTATAAATGGAACTTAAAAAAAGAATAAAACTAACCCCCGTTGTTGCGTTTCGTAGGTCGGAGCAAAATCCGTATATGTACGGGTTGCAAATGAAGCGTGATTTGACAGTAAAAGAAGCCTGCCACATCTACCGCAACATTTTCCTTTTTGACATTGACCTGTCGCTTAACGAGAGTGATGCCGAGGAAAAAAAGGAATACTATACCGCAATTACCGAAGCGATGAACAATTACATCAAAGGCGACATTGGTTGGCGTACATTGTGTGACGAAACCTACTGCTATGACGATGATGAAATGGGACCATCTGTTGCATCGTGCCTCAAACTAACTGAGTATTTACAACAAAAAGGAATTGTATAAGATATGACACAGGAAGAGAAAAATTTATTGTTGAAAGACCTTTGTGCAAGGTTGCCTTACGATACGATAATAAATGTCAATGACGGCAAATATAGGAAAGATGTGAAGTTGCACCCACACTATATCCTTGATTGGGATGCCGAACGTTGGGATGCCAAACCATACCTCCGATCGATGTCAAGTATGACGGAGGAAGAGAAAAAGAAAGTCCATTATTTAGTGGAAAGTCACAAACTTGGTAATTGTTCAAGAAGCGGAGCAATTTCTGATTATCTTAACTCAATACATATCGATTATCGTGGTCTGATCCAAATGGGACTTGCGATTGAAGCACCTGAAGGAATGTATAATAATTAAAGATTATGACACAGGAAGAGAAAATTTTATTGTTGAAATATCTCTGTGGAAGTCTTCCCTATGTGACGTATGTCAGAATCGTCGAGGCTGATTGCTTGGACAAGAGAGAGTCGGTCACGGAAGGCTGCGTCGGAGGTTACTCAAACACCAGAATGTGCCAAGATTATTCGATGGACGAGATATTCGAATTTATAGAAAGCGGCGACACAGTAAAACCATTCCTCCGTCCGATGTCAAGTATGACGGACGAAGAAGATTTGGAATTTATAGGAATTGGTTTATTAGTAGTAAATTATGGAACTAATGGTAATGCTAAACATAAGTGTAAATTGTCTATCCCAGAAATAGATTGGCTCAATGCTCATCATTTTGATTATCTTGGTCTCATTCCTATGGGATTGGCCATTGAAGCACCAGAAGGAATGTATCAAAATATTGTGTTATGAAAGAAATTGTTAGAATACTTGGGCAATACATAAACAGCACACCGTTAAGATTACCGGTGTCTGAATTTGTTTACTATAAATTAGCACGTTTTTGCTATGGAAGAAAAAAATAAGCAACTTTTAATAACCGACCTTTGTGCAAGACTACCATACGGCGTATGGGTGGAATGTTGCGGTGTTAGCGGTAAGTTGGATAATGTTTGGATAACACACTTTTACAACGGCGGAAACGCAGTTGTTGATGTTAATGGAAATACTGACTTTTTTCACGATAGCGACTATTTTGACATAACCAAAATAAAACCCTATTTGCGTCCGATGTCAAGTATGACTGATGAGGAGGATATAAGAAGATGCGCTTTCCTTGATGATATTGAAGGAGGTATTGAGGATGCAATACCCAATTATATTGACTGGCTCAATGCCCATCACTTTGATTACCGGGATCTTATCAAAAGAGGATTGGCCATCGAAGCACCAGAAGGAATGTATAATTTTTAGAATTTGATTTGGTTTTTTATGAAAAAAGAAATTTTATTTTTTATCATTATAGTTTTAACCTTTCTTTTGATAATGTTTGCCGTACCCACATCTGTCAGGAACGGTTTGTTGAAACTTGGTTGCAACAGGCCGGACAGAATTGAACGGCAAGATTCGGAATACATCTATGTGTGGGAGTACAATAAAGAAGGCGATTCAACATTGCTGCGATACAGGCAACCAGTGTACAGGGAGTTCAAAGTTATGGGCGGACACCATAAAAACCACCACATAAAAGTGGACTGGGATAACGACGGAAGATATGATTGCTGCCAGTTGCCGTATGATGGTTCGGTTGACAGATGTGGAACTGTCGACATCGCAAACAAGGCGGATGCGCAAGGAAAACCAGTCATAGGTGTTTTCAAGGAGGTGTTTTATCCGCATCATTATTTCGTGTTCATCAGATACAAATAATATATAATTAAACTGATTACACTTAAAGACATGAGAAATTTAATCGTATTGATAGATGAAATGTTGGCGGAAATACCGTCAAAAGAAAAACATCTTATTGAGTCGCTGAAAGATATACAGGATTCACAAAGATACAGAGGACCTGAGGATATGCTTGGATGGATAATGGTTTCTAAAGAATTGCAAAACCTAAACCTCAAACCAGAATCGGAAAATTGGAAATATAAGATTTGTTCCATTTTCTCCACTATGACCGTAGAGGAAATTAAAGAATATATTAATAACAATTAGCAAAAAATAAAGAGATGATCATAGAAGATTATTCAAGTTCGGAAATCGCTAAATGCGGCGAATGCCCATTTTATTATGGAGACGAGAAAAATGTCAGAAACAGCTTTTGCAGATATGGCAACGGTTGGGGATGGGGGTTGTCGCCCACAGAAAAATGCCACTTCAATCAGTCGCTGGTTAGACTAAGAAACTTGGCCAAAGTAACACGAATCACATGGTAATAATATAAAATGACTCGTTCAGACGAACCTATTATAGAAACACTATAGAGGCCATTTTATACCTTGAAAACGACTTCATTTCTTCAGCAGATATATTTATAGACGATAATGAAAGGAGGTGGGAATGACAAAAGAAGAAAAAGAAGCAGAACTGCACAAAAGATAGGAAATACACAAAACATACAATCTCACCAGACGAGAAACAGACGGACGAGAAAAAACCAGGAAGATTCAAACAAGCAATGGAAAAATGACAAAGAGCAAAAAGATTATGACAGCAAATGATGCGCGAAAACAAACCGAACAAGGGGGGTTGACTTATTTGGCATCAAGTTATCTTGATGACATACATAAACTTATAGACAAATCATCCAAAGGCGGATTTAATTCATGTGATTGGTTTTTCGATGAAAATGATGAACATTTGAAATGCTCTTTGGTTGTGATAGAAAACATCCTTTATGATAAAGGATATAAAACAAAAATCGTCTTTGAAGACGATAGGGATTTATTGAGAATTTCTTGGTAAGAAATAATAGATATGACTGAAGAAGAAATAGAGGAAACAAATAGAGTATGAAGAACATTTAAAAGAAGACTACGAAAAATACATTAAAGAAACTTTTGTTTGAATAAAATTATTTTGATAATGTCACAAGAAGAAAAGGAACTGCTACTGAAAGACCTTTGTGGAAGGTTGCCTTACACACCAATATTAAACATACTTGGTGTTGCAGGATATGACGAAAAACTTATAGCGATAAACAGGGCGTTTGAACACTCCAAGTACGCTATTGTCACCAATTCGTTCGAAGAGCCGCATTATCCACATGAGTTTGACATTGAGGAAATCAGACCTTATCTCCGCCCTATGGAATCAATGTCAATAGAAGAACTGAACGAGTGCGCGACTGCTTCGGGTATCAGTGACATACCCTGCCCGAATTGGAAAAATGATGAGCCAACTGAACGGCTGAAACATTCATCCAACGTGTTCAAGTGCGACAGCAGACAAGTTGAATGGTTAAACGCCCACCATTTCGATTACCGTGGGCTAATCCCAATGGGTCTTGCCTTGGAAGCACCCGAAGGAATGTATAACATTTAAATAACAAAATTATGGACTACGAAGAAAAATATAAAGAAGCTATTAAAAGAGCAAAATATTACAAAGAAGGCATTACAGACCGCAAACTTGAAAATGGTGAAAATATAATGGATTATATCTTTCCAGAACTCAAAGAAAGTGAGGATGAGAAAATAAAAAAAATTATAACTCACGAACTTGCATGTTTAAGGGCGAGTGAAGAGAATGGTTCCGATAGATATGAGGAACTCACAAATGCTATTACTTGGCTTGAAAAGCAAGGTGATACATACGATTATACAAGAGTTGATTTAAGCAAGTTTGACGACAGAATCCAAGAGTTCTCTGATATGCTTGAAGATAAGCCGAAGTCTTATTGGGATGGTTTTTATGAAGCTATGGATTGGGTTAGAATCAATGGCAATCCATTTAAAGAAAAGCAAGGTAAGCAGAAATCAACTAAAAATATTATGAATGTTTGGAAAGATATGCGTTTAGAGGTATATCAGCAGGCAAGTGGTAACAGACATGAACCCAATTATTCTGATGATACCACAAAAATGTTTTCTCTTAATGATATTGATGAAATAATTGAAAAAATGAGTGAGCAGAAGCCTATTATTTCAAACAACGCTATCAGAGAAGGAATAACACATTTTGGAATTACTCAATACCAGATAGATAATTGGTTAAAAAAGTATGTTGATGTTGAAACGCAAAGTAAACTCCAATATTGGAAGCCGTCAGAAGAGCAATTAGAAGCATTAGATTATGCTTATAATAGTTGTCCTGATACTGAAAGAGGGAATTATTATGAGGGTGTCTTGAGAACTTTAATAGATGAGTTATACAAGTTGCAAGAAAAGCAAGGTAATCCGATGCCTGCTGATAAAGTTGAAATTAAACAAAAGCCAGACATAGAAAAAGGCAAATGGTATGTGTGCAATACTGCTCGATATACAGATTTTGTAGTAGGCAAAGCGTATTATTGCCCTAAAAATGGAATGCTTAAACCTGATGAAAACGAAATGGCACGATACGTAGCAAGAAATTGTTTTCGTCTTTGGACTATCCAAGATGCAAAGGATGGCGATGTTCTTGCAAACAATGGAAATATCATCATGTTTAAGGAGATTTCAAACTCAGCAAGAAAGGATTACAAATACATACAATCTCATTGTTTGGTACTTGTACATAGTTCCTATTTTTATACAGGAGGTTCGTACAATTTAGATGACGGATTCCATCCAGCTACCAAAGAACATCGTGACCTCTTATTTAAGAAGATGCACGAATCAGGATATGAATGGGATTTTGAAGTGAAAGAATTGAATAAGATTGAGAAGACGCCCGTTTGGAGTGAAGAAGAAAAACAACTATTATTAAAAGACCTCTGCGCGAGGTTGCCATATAAGGTGAGATGCAAATGCGTTAGCGGTTTGGGCGGCGGTGAAACCGAAAAGGGCGTGCTAAAATATGTTGGCAACTGCTATGGTGTCATTAGCAACTACTATGAAGGCGTGCCACTTCATTCAGGATTCGTGAACAATGTGTTCTATCCGATTGAAAATATCAAGCCATATCTACGTCCAATGTCAAGTATGACGGAGGAAGAAAGAAAAATGGTTTGCACGATGAATGCACTTTCCGAAGCGGAATTGGATGACAGGATTAAATATCGGAAAATGTATGTTAATAGTTATAATGTTGAAACCTTTGATTTGTTCAATTCCAATCATCTTGATTACCGTGGATTGATTCCAATGGGGCTTGCTATTAAAGTAACGGAAGAAAATAACCCTTATAAAGAATAAAGTTATGGCACAATACATAGACAAAGACGCTTTAATAGCGGAGATAGAGAGATTATATAAAGAACATTCATCAAAAGAATATATTGATGAAGGTGGTGTTGTTCTTGATGAGTTAGAAGATTTCCTCAACACCCTTGAAGTGAAAGAAGTGGATTTGGAGAAAGAGATACAAGACCATATCAGGGAATGTCTTGATATCAAATTTCCAACAACAGACATTGATCTAATCAAGAAAGATGTTGAATATACAGCAAGGAAATTCTTTGAACTTGGATTAAAAACACAGAAAGGAGAATAAGTTATGACTCAAGAAGAAAAAGAATTATTATTAAAAGACCTCTGCGCAAGGTTGCCGTATCATCCGAACTGTTACTGTAAATGGACAGAAAAAGCACCTAATGGCACAAACGGATGCGTTCAAGAGTTGTCAACTTTTGTTATAGACGAAATTGAAATAATGGACGACCCTCAATTTAAGTGCCAAATATGTGATGTCAAGCCTTATCTCCGTCCTTTGGAAAGTATGACTGAAGAAGAGATAAAAGAGTTTATCTTAATATCAGACACAGTACTTTGGTTAGGTAACAAGAGATCAACTTGTATATTAAGTCTTGAACAAATTGATTGGCTTAATTCCAAACATTTAGACTATCGTGGTTTAATACCTATGGGTCTTGCTCTCCAGGCACCAGAAGGAATGTATAACATTAAAACTGAATAGTTATGACACAAGAAGAAAAACAATTATTGTTAAAAGACCTTTGTGCAAAATTGCCGTATGGTGTAAAAGGAAGAATATTCGCTGAAACTACCAATGGAGAATTTGACATTATAGGAGATATGATTTTCAACGATGAACCATTTGTTGTTGTATTGGATGAAATTAACGTAGGGAATGGAGAAATCAGAGTCACAGCAATTGAAGATGATGAAACTCGTGACTTCATTGATAGTGTACAAGATTGGGGAGACCCATATACCATAGAAACCTTCAAACCTTATCTCCGTCCAATGTCAAGCATGACGGAGGATGAGAAGGAAGATTATAATTCAAAATTTGAAGGTAGGGATTTTTCTTGGGAAATATACTATGGATCTACGGATTGGCTCAACGCCCACCATTTCGACTACCGTTGTTTAATCGAAAAAGGTCTTGCGTTGGAAGCACCTGAAGGAATGTACTAAACTATAAAACAAAGACATGGCAAACAGAAACACACATATTATGCCGAATACGTGTACGAATACAAAATATTTCTTCCATAAGACAACGAATGGTTCAGGGACAAATGTGTGGATCCGAAATCGTATGTGGCCAGTTGAAACGCGACATCCCAAAATATCTGAAAGAGAAAGTATTTAACGACTTGAAGTCAGACAAAACAAGGAACTTCAGGTTCAAAATAACGGATATATACTTGACAAATGACGATGCTTGCCTATAACTTCAGAATTTGATAATTAAAATTTTTGTGTATATAATTACAACGAATAAACAATTAATAATTTGTAAGTGTGATATGAGTACAATTAGAAAAGATTTTAAGCATGGCGATATTTATGTTACAACCAGTGGTCGAGATGCATTATGCAATGGCATAGCAACAGGACTTTGGACAAATAGATATGACAAAGACATTACATTGGATGAAGCAATTGACATTTGTACAAGAAATATGCAGAAAGACTATCCAGGTATGGATATAACTGAAGACATGGTTAAACAAGTCATGTCTTCATATTCAAGATTTTTCCTGAATATGGCTGGTGAGGTTATTTCATACGAAAACCATGAAAAGCCTGATATCTTTGATATAAGATATATCAATGGAGAAGATTGTGAGAAACTCATGGTCGAAAAGGATAATTGGCTTAAGGAGCATAATGTTACATTTGATATGTATGATGAAGATGGAAATTATAGATGCTGGGAGAATTAACTTATAAAAAATATAAACACAAAAATCATGATGCCTAAAGTCGGAGATAAAATAAAGTGGCGTCTTGCCACTGACAAGAAAGACCGTTACAATACAGTAATAGACGTGGAACTATGCGGAGACGACCCGTATTGGTTCTCAACTTATTGGCATATAAGGTTGGACAACGGTGAATGTATAAGACCGAATGAAGTGATAGAAATTGTCAAACCAGCAAATATGTAAAAATTTGGCGAAATGCCCAACTTTGTTGAACATTTTCTTGATTTAACCGAATAAAAGCAAACAATATGATACCTGTGTTTCCTTGGGCTTCCTATAACCCCGATGACATACCGGACTTGAACCCGCACAACAAAGATGAAATGCGGGGATGCTTGGGTGTTATTGTTTCTTTTTGTATCGCAACCGCTTTGTTTGTGTTTTTGCAATACAAAATTTTGAAACTTGAACCAAACCTTGTTTTGTTTGGTTGCCTTATACTGCTTAATGTGGCGTTGTATGCAGCATTGGTCATTATTCTTGCAAAGATATCGTTTAAAATCATAGATTGGTTGCAAAAAAAATATTAAATAACTATAAAAATAAAGAACTGATGAAAGAAGATTACGTCAATTTTGAGATAGCAAAGATTTTAAAGGAAAAGGGATTTGATATTACACTTTGTAATACATGTTACAAGTATAACGGAAAGTTTTGCAACAACAGAAAGAGCATGTCTGGTGTTGATAATATGATATGTTACCCTGCTCCAACATTGCAGATGGCAATGAAGTGGATTAGGGAACAAGGTTTTTATATCAAGGTTGACATTGATGTCGATTACGATGAAGATGAACGAGGCACAAAATGGTATCATAAACCAGCATGGGATTGGGCTGTTTTTCGGATTGACGAAAGAAAACAGATGTCTGATGACGGAGCATTGTATGCAACTTATGAACAAGCTGCTGAAGTGGCAATTAAATGGTGTTTGGAAAATTTATTTTAAGTATTATGATAAAAGAAGATTACGTCAATTTTGAGACAGCAAAACTCCTTTATAAAAAGGGATTTGATTGTGAGTGTATCGGTTATTATGTTTATTATGAACCTAATAATGTAAAATTCTCATTCGTGAGAAAGACTAATTCTACTTGGGGGTCAAGATGTTACTCTGCCCCAACTTTCCAAATGGCGATGAAGTGGCTGAGGGAGGTACACTGCATAGACATTGACATAACAAGTTACTGGAAAATGTCACCAGAATACGCCAACAATGGATACAGATTCAAAACACATTCCATTGGAGACCCTAACGGAGAAACGAGCGGTTCATTCGATACATACGAACAAGCTGCTGAATCTGCGATAAAATATTGTTTAACCAATTTAATTTAATGAATATGGTTACTGAAGATTATGTTAGTTTTGAAACGGCAAAACTCCTGAAAGAGAAAGGTTTTGATTCGGAAGAAGTTGGATGTCATGGAGGTTTTTATTCTGAAAGATGTTATGAATCTGGATATGGTATTAAAACCCAAAGTGATCAAGAAGTTGGCATTGTATATGATGATTTGACAAACTCTGATTTGGAGTATGATGAATATCTACGTCCAACCCTTCAAATGACGATGAAGTGGTTGAGGGAAGTTTATAACATTGATATATCAGTGACTCCTGATAGAAAGGTTGGTTACTCGGTCTTAATATTTAAGGATAAACGATTACCATTTGATACTCTTGATTCGTATTCTATTTACAAACAAGCATGTGAAGCCGCCATTAAATATTGTTTAGAAAATTTGATTTGATTATGTCAATAGAAGAAATGATAAAAAGGAAGATATTATTGCCAAGAGATTTTAATAGATGCCCAAAGTGCGGGTACCCGATGAAACATGGGTTCAGGATTAACAGTTACCAATGCACCAACTGTGAATACAACGAAGAATCACTGAATATTAAATCTTTTAAGAGCAAATAATTTGATTTTGTTTTTAATAAATTGATTGTAGAATTAATAAAAATTAAAATAAATTGCATTTATGGTTACAGAAGATTACGTCAGTAGAGAAATATACAATTTGTTGAAAGAAAAAGGGTATGATGGCGAGTTCAAGACCTGCTATAGTCTGGAAGGTTATGCTTACCATGCTTTACATATTTATGATGCGATGAAGTGGTTGAGAAAACTTGGCATTGTAATAACTATTCAGACAAAATATCCAACCAATCCGGAACTATGTAAGATACCTTATTCCTTTCTTATTGAAGATTATCGTCCTGAAAGAGATTTGCAAAAAGAGCATGGAAAATATCATACAGGATATTCTTCAACTGCTGGCATGGATGATTTTTTAGTAAAAAATAACTTGCTATTTGATGGATTGGGATTTGGTGAGTTTAAATTATATGAACAATCCTGCGAAGCAGCGATAAAATATTGTCTTGAAAATTTGATTTGATAGAGTTTAAATTTTTATGAATAAAAAAACAATGAACTACATAAAGATTGCATATAATATATTTGTGGTGAAGAACCAGAACGGATTCAACAACTCAATATACGAATTCATGCATGTGGATGAAGGCTGTTTTTATGACAAACAAGAATTAAGAAGCATGGTGAATGGTTTTCCGAAAAAATACCCTGCGGTTGTTGTTTTTGAATATATACGTGAAATATCAAGAATAGACGTTGGCGTACTGGATAAAGACGACATTGCCAATATAACAGAATCTCTTAAACTTTTTGAAGATAAGTGATTTATAAGTGTGGAAGAAATGAAGTGATATACAATGGCATACAAGAATAAACTTAAAGTGATTGGCAAAAAGATTATTGATATATATACTATATATATTTTCGGTTTGGATGATTTGTGCTTGCCAAAACAGGATTCCTGTTAAATGCAATATTTTTTGTGAATTTGTCATTTTTTTGTTATATTAAATATATAAAAAACGATAATATGCTTAACGAGGAATTGCTTGACGAGAAAGACAAGAAGATCGCGAAACTTGAAATCCTTATCAGAAGATACAAGGAATACGACAGGAAACGCATGGTGTATGTGCGAAACCTGGAAAAAAAATACAACGATATTTTACAGCAGTTTGAAGAAGTGTGCAACGATCCTTCTTCAAAAAGACTGATGGAACTTCAGAAAGGTTTTGACACATTGAACAAGAAACTGATGATATCAAAATATCCGGAATACATTGACGAATACAATGAGGATGAACTCAATGCCGCATACAAGTTCGTCAACATGAAAAAACAGTTAAGCGAGCAACAGGAAAAAATCAAAAAATTGAACAGAACCGTGAATTCGCTTATATATGAATTAAACATGAAACGATGAAACCGTACGATGACACCAAGATAGTGGAAGCGAACTCAAACCTTGAGGAGACTTTCAAAAAAGAAAGGGAATTATGGCAGAAACAGGTTTCCGAACTTGTGGAGAGCATAAAGTTCTCAAACAAACTGACGGACGCCATGGTCATGGGTCTGTCATACAGACAGCAGATTATCGAGAAAATCGCATATTACAGGCAGGTGATGTACAAGAGAAAATCCCATCTTGACGTTTTGAAAGCGGACAGATACAGGAAGTACACTGTCGAGGGCGACTTGAAAATGTCGGCATCCGAAAAGAACGATGCCGTGGCGGCAGACCTCACATCAGTCAACTACCAGATAAGTCTCCTGCAAAACCAGATTGAATATCTTTCCGACACAAACCAGACACTGACGAATTTCCAGTTCGCTGTCAAAAATAAAATCACAATAATCACCGAAGAAATTATGTAGTTATGAAAAAAACAAAAATCACAAAAGAGGAAAATTTCAGAATAACGGATATCGTTGTCAACATGGACACCGAAATCCGTTCAAGGAAATGGATTACAGGCCCGTTCAACAGCAACGCCCAGGTTTACATTGACAAAAGTCTTGTCCCGACAGACAACCTGCGGGAATGGTTTCAGGACAAGGTTGTGGTGTATTTCGCTTTCACGAGAGACGGCAAAATATACACAGGGTACACCACGGATTTCGGTCAGAGACTTTCCACACATTGTGTCGGATGCAAGAACGACAAGGCGAACAACGTGAACAAGGAGTTCATCAAATCCGCCAAGAAATACGGCAGCATTTATGTCATTCCTTTGGAGTGCAGGAGTTTCTCAAGTTTTGACGGCGGCAAGAAAGATGCTGTGAAATGGGCGAAGGAATATTCTAAACTCATGCACAAAAGAATGTTCATGTCAGAAAGAAAAACGACAAACAAGAAACTTTAGGGAAATTTTTGTTATATTAAAACATAAAGGTTTTTTATAATTTAACAATTTGTAGTATTTTTAAAATTCAAAAAAATGATTGAGACTAAAAAATTAAAATCAAGAAAAGACTGGACGTCAAACGTGAACGACATCTTCAAATCCAGAATCACACCCGCATTGGCCGAGGTGATGCTTGCCTCCGCAATCGAAAACGACCGGAAGGAAAACAAACTCAACACGAAGAAAATCGAGAAATGCGTCCTTGACGACACTTTCTACGACGATGTCTGCGGAAACCAGATCGGTTTTGACAAGAACGGAAACCTGATTGACGGAAAACACAGACTGCGCGCAATCCTCAATTCAGGAAAGACCGTGACCATGAAGGTAGAGGTCGGTTGCGAACATCCAGAATATGTAGATAGCGGCAAGTCAAGAAGCGTGAAAGACCAGCTTGGTTATTTTAACCTCAACAAGTCCGACATTGACAACTATGCGCCGTCCATCAAGAACATCCTCTACATCCGTGACAAGAGAACTCCTGTCAACACAGGCATGAGAATCGAAGGAACCTATACCATTGAGCAGATAAAGGAATTCTTCGACAAGAACATGGACAAACTTGAGCATGTTACCGAACTTTACCAGAAAATGATGACCGAACTGAAAGGAATGTCGTCGTACAAGTACAAGAACAGATTTGAAAAATCAATCTTTGTTTCCTACATGTACCACCTGATTTACGACAAAAACCAGAAAGAGGACCGTGTTTACAGATTCTTCAAGGAAATCAAGTCCTCAAAATCCTCAAAGGACAAACACATTGAAATGGCACGTACCATTTTCCTGCACAACTCCATTCAGGGGAAAGACAAATTCTACACACCGTCTGATGTCCACAACCTCATTGTGAGATATTTCAACGATTATATCGAATGCAAGGACACGGTCAAGGACTACCGCAGAGGCATGGCAAGATACAGAACTATCGAATTCAGTTCTTGTGTTTTTCATTCATAATTTTAATTTTTTCATCTTATCATTTCAATGACCGGCAATAGCCGGTCATTTTTTTCATCCGTTTCCCCAATTCGTTAAAACAAGAGGTTTTTTTATTATTTTTATTATAAAAACGAATTCCAGACACAGAAGACAATGCAAATGTTCAATGGCGGATTGTACAATAACGAATGTTTTGAAATCATAAAAGATATCAGCGACAGAAACATGATTGAGATTGACAGGATACACAATATGGATTGCATTGAAGGCATGAGTCTGCTTGGAGAATGCACCATAGACCTCACAGTCACATCGCCTCCGTACGATTCCATAAGGGATTACGGGAATTCCATAGACAAAACATGGTGCAGAGATGTGTGGGAAAAAGTGATAGACGGCCTGTATCGTGTGACGAAAAAAGGCGGGGTTGTCGTGTGGGTTGTCGGAGACGGAACACTTAACGGAGGGGAAACTGGGACATCGTTCAGACAGGCTTTGTATTTCATGGATTGCGGTTTCACGTTGCATGACACCATGATTTACCAGAAGCACAACCCGACACCGAACACTGGGAACGGTTGCAGGTACCAGCAGTCTTTTGAGTATATGTTTGTTTTCTCAAAAGGGAAGCCGAAAACAACGAACATCATGCTTGAACCGAGACGGAACGCATGCAATGACAAAAGGACTTCAAGGATAATAAGGAGGCAGAGGGGGGTTGACGGCGAATTTGAGGAACCGCATTACTATGAGATAAAGGAGAATGTTCCGAAATCAAACATATGGAACTACAAGGTGGGTCTTTACAATACGACATCCTACAAGGACGCCTTCATGCATCCTGCCATATTCCCGGAAAAACTTGCCGAGGATCATGTGGAAAGCTGGTCAAACATCGGTGATTTGGTTTTTGATCCGTTTATGGGAAGCGGCACGACAGCGGTTGCCGCCATAAGGAAGAAAAGGCATTTTGTCGGTTTTGACTTGAACTCAGATTACTGCAAGATTGCGGACAAACGCATATCGGAAGAAAAGGAAAAGAAAAGACTTGAACTTTTTTGAGTTTTATTCTCTTTTATTCTCTTTTATTCTTCGCAAAACCTGAAACTAAAAACAGAAATGTTCCAATGATATCAAAAAATCTTATAATATGAAAAAAAAAACAATATTTTTCGCGACTGTTATTTCCGTTGTTGTCGCAATGTCCGCTTTGTTCTCGTCTTGCGTTGAAAAACAGACAGAATATCCGAACCGGATTGTTGTCCTCATGAATGATAACGGGGACACCATCAAAGTGTGGAAAGGCGACTTCTACATTCACCAGATGGAAGGCGGTTTGGTATATTTTTACATAGACGGCAGAAAAACATTGATAAAAGGCGGTATTCTGATATCCGAGGATATGAAATAAAGTGATGACAGATAGGATAACACAAATGGATTTTTTCAAGATATATAACGAGAGTTGCATGGAAACCATGAGCAGGATGGAGGATGAGTCTGTAAACTGCATAGTGACTTCCCCTCCGTATTTCGCGCAGAGGATTTATGGAAACGGGGAAAGCGAAATAGGACTTGAAACAAAACCGACAGACTACATAGACTCCCTTGTTTCCGTTTTCTCCGAGGCGCACAGGGTTCTCAAAAAAGACGGCAACCTGTTTGTCAACATAGGGGATACCTATAACGGATACAAGCATGGGAACGACAACAAAAAATGGGCAAAGGCGAACACGAAGGATTTTGTCAAACACAAATGGGAAGGCGCGAAAAACAGGGATCTAATAGGGATACCCTGGATGCTAGCATTCGCTTTGAGGGACAGGGTTGGGTACTATTTGAGGAACGACATAATATGGAACAAGCCGAATGCTGTTCCGGAACCTGTCACAAACCGTTTTGTCAAAAGTCATGAACACGTGTTCTTTTTCACAAAAACAACAGACAATTATTTCGACTATGATTCTGTCGGCGAAGTTGCAAGCGGCGGAGGGAAACGGAGAAAACGGGATGTATGGTCAATCAATGTCGAACACAGCGATATTGAACACAATGCCATGTTCCCGGAATCCCTTGTGCTTCCATGCATCATGAGCGGTTGCCCGAATGACGGAGTGGTTTACGATCCGTTCACAGGAAGCGGAACAACAGGGGTTGTCGCGTTGAAAACCGGCAGGCGTTTTGTCGGGAGTGAGATAAACCACGATTTCTTTGAAATGGCGAACAGAAGAATATCAATGGCAAGTCCAAAGGATTTGAAAAAACTTTTCTGACACAACACAAAGAGAGTTCTGAAACTCTCTTTTTTATTTTATAAATACCATATATATCCAAAATATATCTATGGTAAACGGACAACACACATCGGAAAACAACGACCAGCTTTTGATAAGTCTGAATTCGCCTTACAAAAACCTCATTGAGATTTCAGGTTTCAACTATTCGGCAAAAGGGGAAACCGACTCTTTGTACTATCAGAAGGATTTCAGATGGTCAACGGACGGTGTTCTCTACAACGACTGGCAACCTCTTGACAACGAACATCTCCAAAGGATAATACTTGATCCTGAAAAGGATTTCTGGCCGCAATACAGGTTCACACAGGTCGGTTACGGGGATTTGGAGTTTGAAAGCATATCGCTCGAAACAACGACCGATGACGGCCGCATAAGCGAAATACCCATGTGCGGTGTCAGCGACAACGGAACATGCTGCGGTCAGCAGAACCTTGTGTTCGACTGCTGCGGAGGGGGTTTCAATCCCTACGCACTAGGAAACTCATCTTCCGTATATACCCAGATATCGCAGGTCGTCTCCAACATGTTCGGTTTCTGCGTAAGGTATTTCAAGACAAGTGCCGACCAGAGATCAAAGGACGTCATACTTCACGAATATTCTCTTCTGAACGTCATAGGCGAAGGGAACATAAAGATAGTAATCCCAGACAACAACCTGCCGACAAGGGAGATAAACTTCAACCCTCTCATGATGGACTATCCGACTGTCTTTGAGGTGCATATTGTGAAATCCGCTTTCAGAAATGTGTTCGGTCGGGATTCAAAACCGGAAGTCGGGGACTATCTATATTTTGAGCAGTACATGAACAAAATGTACGAAATAAACGCCACTTCCGAAACAGACGACTATCTTTACAACGGGGCATATTGGAGAGTGAGTCTCGCCCAGTACCAGAAACGCAGTGCAGTCAAATTCGACAATCCTGAAGACGAGGTTGCCGTTGACACACTGATATTCAACATGGACAAGTTCAACATAGAGAGTCTTGAACAGGAGAAAGATGTCAGGAAACCGGATCAGTACAACACAATCGGCAAACTTGAGAACGACTATGTGAGGAGGATTCTTGACAAGAAACTCAAGATAGAAATGGAGAATATACACAACAGCTGGACAGTCATTTCCAAGTCGCATTATGCCCTAAAATCGCTTCCAAAGGGTCAGAAGGTAATTGTGTACCGCTATGACAAAGGTTGGTCAAATACGGAAGAAAGAATGATAACCTGCTGGTTCAGGCCGAAGAATGTGAAAGCACTCGGAGGAAGGATACAGGTAGAGGAACTCGTGTCATACGGAAACGACAGACTCGCCATCAGGACGGCAAAATCGAACATCAACATACATCCTGGTGATCTGGTAAGATTGACAGGAACAGACTATCCGAAAACAATAAAGATAAAATATGTGGAGGACGGCATACTTTACACAGACATACGTTTCAAGGACAACTGCATGTTCGACGCAACGCTGACGCCGATATCCACAAATACATTCCTTGTCAACGAAGGGGGTTTCAGTCTTGCACAGACCTACAACAGCATATGCGTTTCATTGAACAACAAGGACATTGTGTTTGACATAAAGACAGACAAGGACATTCCGTTTGAAACAAACAAATGGTACGGCATAATACTGATGTTCAAACCTTCGGAAAGCAAATGCGGACTATGGATATACACATTGAGCGAGGGAGATGCGAACTTGAGGGACATGAACCAGGAACTTGTGCAGGTGTTCTATTCCATGAAGGAAACAGGAAACGACCTGTCCTGCCCGGACGGAACATGGTCGCTTCAGTCATGCGAACTTGACCTGACCAATCTGAGGATTTGGAACAAGTTGTGCGAGGAATCGCTGCACAACCTCATACTTTCCCAATATGTCGTCAAGGACAGTCATCTTTGCGAACTTGTTGACAATGCACAACCAGAACTGATGCTTGACAAGGTTACAAATCCAAGATAAAATATAAACAAAAAAACAATATCATGAAACACATTAAAATAGCGACGGTTTTATCCGTTGCTATTTTTTGTTTTGTATATATATCTGATATATATCAAGTTACAAGGATTTTTTGAAAATAACGGATTGTATCAAAATAATGATGGAAAATCTTTGTATTTTTAAACTGTTTGATCTTCGGTTTTTTGTTATATTAAATTATAGAAATTCTTATGATGAAAAAGATTTTGGATAGTTTGAAACTTGACGATTATTTAATGCTTGACAAGGAAACACTTGACAGCATTGGTATTGTTAAAGGCAAGAAATGGTTGTTCAAAGGCAGAAGGTTTTCATGGATTGTTGCCTTGTGTGTTTTGTCTGTCGTTGTTTCTATGTTTTCTGTGTTCAGTCTTATAGTCCACTATAATGCAAGGATTCTGGAAATGAAGTTTGAATGCGAGAAATCCGTTAAGGCATGCATGCTTGTGAATGATTCCCTTTTGTTTGAGATTGGGGAGCATGACAGACTTGACACTTTTGTTATGGTCTGCTATGAGGTTCTGACAACTCCATGTCCGAAGGCAACCCATGACAATGTGTGGGAGTTCATCAAGAAATGCGACATATGGTATCCGGATATTGTGATGATGCAGGCGGTTCAGGAAAGCAATGCGGGCAAAAGCGTGGTGGCAAAAAGATGCAACAACCTTTTCGGCATGACGAAACCCGTAAGCAGGAAACTGCGGTGCGACATAAACAGGAACAACAAAAAGGAGAAATATGCCGAATACCCGGACTGGAGGTTCAGTGTATTGGACCGCATACTTTGGGAAAGATGGGTTTTCCGCAACCATAAAAGGAAACCGACCGTTGACGAATACATGAAAGTCATAGAAAACACATATTCCGAAACAGAGGGGTATGGGGAAAGTGTTTACAGGAATGCTGCGAAATACAGGAAAATGCTTTGATTTTAAAATACAAATAAATGCAATTATGAAAGTGAATGTTGAACACGAGGTGAATTTATGTAACGAATGCCCGTACTGCAACGAACGTGTTGACACAAGTGTGTGTTTTGACACTTTTGACGAACCGAATTACGAGTTCTATTGCAAACACAAAGACGCAGACAACAATGGGAGCGGAAACGAACAATTCAACAACAAAAACGGTAAGTTGATAGATATCGCTTTCTCACGATTCGATAAAGATATTAAAATTCCGGACTGGTGTCCATTTAAAAACACGCAAAATGCCCGAATTCCAAAAGGTGCGGAAACGGATGAATTTGGATTTCAACAAACAATGTGAAAAACAGGGATAATTATGTTTTCTGATAATAAAAATCTTGTTGGCGACAACCCTTTGTACGAAAACCTTGTCAAAAGCATGGAAAAGTTCGATTACCATTCGAACAAGTCATGCCGGGCCGGTTTTGTTAACATGTCAAACATGGATAAGTTGAGAATGATAGTGGATTCCGACATATCGGACACTGCGAATTTCAAAAAACTTTACAATATCATGAATATGAAAACAGTCGGGAAACCGCTAGACACGTTCACGGTTGACAAACTGTTTGATTGCGAGGAGAATGACTTTGTGTACATGAGAGATTTGGATGCGATTGACAGGCACAAATGCATGATGTTCAACAATGTATTCACAAAGAAGCAATGGAACAAGGCATTTTCCATCACGGATGTGTTTGATTTCAACAGCGAGTTCTATTTCAAAAGGGATTTCATATACATGCATGCCGCCCATTACCTGAACTGCTATGGGAGTCTGATTGTGCAGGAATTTTTATCCGGGCACCTGTCCTGTGATTCGCTTGAATGCATGAAAACATCGGAATGGGAGGGTTTCATGAATTCTTGCAAAACGGAAAATCCTGATCTTTACGACAACAAAAAACTCCCGATGTATTTTGACACGGTTTTGTTCATTGGGGATGAAATTCTCAAATTCAGGGACAATTGGAAAGATTCTGTAAAGACATTCGTCATTCGCATGATTGAACTTATACGGACATGTTCCGACAACATAGACAACCCGTATTACAAGCAAGACTATGTTTTCTGATTCTGGTATCTTCAACGGTTATTTCGGCCTGTATGATGAATTAAAGCGGGAAGCAGACAAAGTGAAGGATGTGACAAAACTTTACACTTTCATGTCAGGCTTCATTTGCGAGAACAACGTCGCTTATATGAAAAGATACGCCGATACCAAAGACATTGACAAACTGCGGATATACCTCAATTTCAAAGGAGGCGCGTATCTTTCAAACAAACACGCACTTGACAGATATATCACATTGATAAAAGAGGATATATTCACGGAAAAGCAGTGGCGCGAAACAGTGTCGCCATCTATAGAGGTTTTTGAATTCAACCGCGATTTTGACAGGATTGTTCCAAGTCTGAACAAATGTTTAGGTCTGATAAACAACCTTGAGGATACAAATACAAGAATAGTCTACGTCAATAAGATACGCAATGAGTTTGAAAATTTCGGAATATTCACGAATGCATTTTTGGAAAACGATTTGGATGATGCCAAATTGAGTATATACAGCGACTTGTATATCAAAATCATAAAAGATATGTATGACATATTGCATCCTTTTTATTTGGAGTGGCCGGACTGTCTGGAAACAATCAGACAAATAATATGGATTTGCGGTTATAAAGACAAAATCATAATTTAGAAGATATGTTCAGCGACAACGAAAACCTGAAAAACAACATTGAGAAAAAGAAAACCGAAAGAGACAAGGCGAACGACTATTCCGAGTTCTTCGATTCCCTTTTCCGCAATATATTCGGTATAGACAGTCTTTTCGACGAAATGGGAATAACAGACGATGAATATGACCATTCGGAAGAACCCAATTTTAAAAAATGGTATTCTCACAATCACAAAATTAATGGTATTTGGTAGGATATGTTCAGCGACAACGAAAATCTGAAAAACAACATTAAGAAAAAGAAAAAAGGTCGCGGTTATTTCGCAAAAAATATTGACTATGCAAGTCTGTATCCGACACAAATAAAATTATTGAACGAATATTGCAAATATCTGAAAAAATACAAAGATTCGTTTGTGAAAGATGATTTGACAGATATATAGTCTATTTCTTATCCACGACAATGCTCAAACCGAATGTGTACCTCATTCTGTTCCTCGTGTTGAACACAATCTTTCGGTTGAGCTGGTTTGTGTCAATGGAGGATATTCCCATGACATGTGTTTCCGAAAGTTTGTTATGAAGTTTTGTTTCGTTGTCCATGTCCATTCCTGAAAACACGAAATACGGTTCCTCTGATGAGGTTTCCTCCTTTACCCATAGTTTGATGTCCTTTATCTGATAAAGGTCGAGAAGGTTTGCCTTTATGTATTCAACCACATCGTCGTCAACGGTTGTCTTGTCCCCGTAGGAATACTGCTCGTCTATATATATCTCAAATATATCGTGTATGTTTTTCTTCAGTGTTTCTATGAGTTTGTCCTCAAGGTTGACGGTCATTTCTATGTGGGATGACTTGCTCTCAAAGAATATGTCTTTTGCCGTGTCCGAATCGCTTATCGTGAAAGTTTCAAAAGAGAAAGTGTCCGGAGTTTTGAGGCATTTTGAACCCATGAACGATTTGTTCTCTTTCATGGCGAGTGTTCCTGAACAATCCTCCTCGTTTGTGTTTGAGAGGGTTCTTGTGAAATACCATGGATCCCAGGATGAATTGAACACCTGCAAATCCCTGTTTCCGATTGTAAACTTGTTGCTTATCGGGTAAATCGGTTTTTCGGAATCCGTCAGTTTGAACACATTCCTGTTGAGTTCGTTTGTCCTGTGGAAACATTGGTCATGTATCATGCCGAAATCCGAAACCTTTGTGTCAAAGCATGTGTTCAGGTGCCTTGAACCTGTGAAGAATTTTTCCTTTATGCTGTCGTTGAGTTCCGGGTTCCTTGAGAAATCCTCAATGAACGGGTCTGTGAAATACACGACATCGGTTCTCAAAGGAGTGAAGTCTCCAGTGTATCTGAACATTGGGGAAGCATAGTTTGGCAGAATCCCGTAAGTTACCCATTTGCCGTCATACAGAAGCGACATGTATTCGTATTTGGCATTCTCCATCGGTTCCACTATTTTCAAGGCAAACGGGAATTCCTTGTTTTCGCTTGAATGGATTGTTCCGTTCCCATCCACAAGTTCGTATATCATGTCATCGTACTGAGTGTTGTTTATGGAATGCTTGAGTGATGCGAACACACAGTTGTTCAGACTGCTCATAATCTGTATGTAGTTGCAGTTGACTATATAGTAGCTGTCATAGGAGTCGCAGCAGTTTGAAACCGTAAGTCTCATCTGGTTTCCGTTGACGTCAATGCCGGCCTGCGTAAGCTGGTTGAAAACCGTGAAATATTCATTCTGCACATCAACATCCCTTACAGGTTTCGCTATCATTTCCGTATCCGACACCACATCTGTTATCTTCATTACGGAATATATCCTGTAAGATATGTCCATATCCGGATTTATGACAAGCATTATCGCCTTGTTGTATGGGTTTCCGTTATATGATGCAGTGTCGTTCTCATCGCTGTGATGGTACATTTCGAAGTCCGTGAGGAAGGATGTCTTTGTTCCAATGAGTCTGACTGTTTCACTGTCGTTGCCGACAACTTTTATGCTTCCGTATCCTTTTATAGAAATCGGTCTTATTGACTCGTTTTCCTGCATTGCCTTTTTGTCCGCCGGATTGTACAATCTGCTGCGGCAGATGTTCTTTATCTCTATGGATTTTATGTTCTGAAGGTCGTTGCTGTTTTCCGGATCAAGTCCGACAACATCCATATCTATGGCATCAAGGTATTTTCCGACAATGTAGTGTATGAGTGTCACGGTCTTGAACACATCGTTTTTTATGACTTTTGTCCTTTTCCCATACACAGGACTTGCATCTTTTATCGTCAGAGGAACACAGACCGCTGTGAACTTGTATCCGTTCATGTCGGAATCATGGACGATTTTCATTTCGTTCAGGTTGTTGTCAACAGTTTCATCCCAATCGGACTTTGAAACAAACTCAACCATTGAACCTCTGAAGAATGTCCTTGCATTCACGGAATCCGTTGCATTGTGGAACAATGAGTATTTTTTCATATAGTCCGGGGTTGTGTGGTATATGCTGTCCGCATCCACAATTGAATCCCTTTTGAAATAGACATCAAACCAGTTCTCTGTCGTGCTTCTCAGGTTGTCCTCGAACCGCGATGATATCTGCATGCTGCTGCTTGAGTCAACATTCACTCCTATGTAACTCCATATCTCGCGCTGGTCGGCATTCTTTGTTATGAAAGGTTCGCACATCAGATATAACCATTCCTGGTTATAGCATTTCGGATCAGGATTGTAGTTGTTTGTGTCTGGAGTGAACGAATATTGCCCGAAAACAGGGTTTGAATTCAGTCTGTAAGGTTTCTCCCTTACATCAACACCGTTTTCCAATACCCAGTTGCATATCCAAGGCTGTGTCTTTGATAGTGTCATGAGATTCGGGTTGTAGTTCTCGTAGCATCTCATGTATTCGCTTTTCAAATATTTTATGACAGGGACGTTGAGTGTTGTTGATAGTGTGTCAAATGAGAAATCAGAGTTTATGTCAACACTTGTGTCAAGCAAATAGTCTGTGTTGGCGATTATGAACGATATGGAAACATTGTAAGTGTCCGAAGTTTCCTGCGTTATGGTTATGCTGTATGTTCCTTCTTCGGAGTTTATGGCAAGTCCGTTTCCTGTGTCAAGCAGGACTTCGAACGTGTCGGAACCTATCATACCCTGTATTGCTTCAAGCGGATTTTGTGTTGATGTGTTTATGATATCATAGACATCATTGTAAATCTGAAGCATTCCGTTCTCGTATTCAAGTTCCCCGATGTTGCCGTATTTTGTGACATTGTGGTGTGTTGTCATTTCAATGTCCTTTACAGGATAGAACGAAAGTCTGCAATATGACGGTCTGAACGGTTTGAATATCTTTGTTGTTCCTGCCCTTGTCACAATCACCCCGTCGCTGTCCATCAGTATGTCGTACATTTTGCTTTCCGGGAAATAAAGAATGTCGTCAACGAATTCCGCACTGTCAAAATCGGTCACGATCGCTTCGATTCTGCCGAAATTCTTTTCCGATTTTGAAGGGAGATAGTCCCCTACGGAAAATGAATTTATCTCATCTTCCGTACATTTCACATGCGGATACCTGTTTGAACCGTTCAGCATGCTGTTGTTATCGAAGCATACAATGTTTTCCGGATTCTGGCAGTTGTCAAGTTTTATGCCATATGAGTTGTACGCAGGGGATGAGTTTGCCGTTATGAAATATATGTGGTTGTTGTTCATATAGGCATGAATCCCAATGTCAAACACATCGTTGAATGAACCGCATATTGCGGATGCGACTTCCTCGACGGTTCCTTCCCCGCAGAACATGTCCCATTCCCATTGCCCTGTTTCCATTACGACATTGCCGTTAACGGAATAAGGAACGGACATTATCTCCCCCAAGACAACCTCGTTTCCGAGAACATTCTGGAAAACCTGTATTTTTGAATACGGAGGTATCTGTGATTTTATTTCGCAATGCAGCGATGATGGGGTCACTTTGTCTTCATATGTGCATGTTATGGATCCCACATGTTCAACAAATCCCTTGAAAACATTCAAGTCTATTTTCTTTTCGTCAAGTCTGATTGTAGAGTATATGACCTGCGGATCGGAATTCATGTCGGACATGTCCGTCACATCAATCGGATCATGCTGTCTGTCTATGGAATGCAAATCCCCGTTTATGTCCTCTATGCAGAAAACGGAGTTTATTTTGTCGGAATCCAGTATGTCTTTTGTGGGGATGAAATCTGTGTCGGATATGTCATCCATTCTGAAAGGTATGAGGACTCCGTCATTGTTTTCGGCAATGAAATGGTTGCTGCTGTATATGTCGAAATCCTTTACATCCATTGAATATTTGTTTCCGAGATTGTAAAGTCCGTCTTTTGAAATCTCAAAGTTCCCGTCACGTATGACATTGCAGTACAATCCGAAATATCTTGTGAATGTATATTCTTCCGCTCTTGTGTCGTTGAACAGGAACTGTATGTTCAGCAGGTTTGCGACAACTATCTTGTTCCTTTCAAAACCTTCTGTTATGTATTTGTCAAATTCAAGCACGGATTCGTCATGTTTCCAGAAACGTTCGTCATAGTGTTCCTTGCATGATGTGAATTCCCCTGTGCTGTAGTCTATGCCGTTGAAAGACAGGTATTCCTCGTTGAACGATATCGGGGATTTCGGGAAATTTTTCTGGTTTCTGTATCTCCTTATATATGAACCTATTTTTGAATTTTCTGTCAGATCGAATGTCTTGACTATTTCGCATTTTTCAAGGATGTCTGTTCTGAAGTCAAATTCCTTTGCCTTTGACATCTGCTCTTTTTCGTAATGCCAGTATGAAGGTTCGTCTATCCTGAATATGACAAACCTTTCCGGGATTTTCTCATCAATCCATAACGGTGCAAGGAATCCGTACTCCTCATCGTATTCAAGGGAGTTTATGTATTCGCATCCGGACCAGTAGAAAGTTTCGTACTGCTCTGCGAAATCCTCCTTCATTGTTGTATCGTCAAATTCCTGCAGCACATTATAGGCATGTACGGAATCCGTGTTTTTCCAGAAACTGCGCAAATCCTTGTTGTAAAGACTTGTCTTGTATGTGTGGAAATTCTTGTATCTTGAACCGCTTATGTCCTTGCTTGCGTCAAAACTGTCAAGGGACACGAACTCCCCATTTGTCATTATCTTGACATTGGTTGAAAGTTTCGGGTTTGCGCGGACAATCATTTCGGAAACATTGTCGCACATGTCAGGATAATATCCAACAGGTTTGTTATAGAATGATATATTCGGCATATATTCGGTTTATATTTTATCTGCGGTGTTTTCCTGGATTTACAACGGTCAAGTCAATCGGTGTTGTTGAACCTATGACGGACTTGTTTGCATTCTTGGATGGGTTCACGGCAGATGACATTGTTGAAGCATTGTACTGCACTCTTGCATCTGGAGAAATGTTTGATGATGATTCTGTATATGTTGCATATACCTCTATGTCAAACGAAGTCGGTCTTTCCTTGGTGTTCCATATGTCTATTCCAACCCTGTTCGAAAGGTATATGGAATTCAGTTGTGTCTTGTTTGCGGTTGTCATCAACGGATCACCGAGTATTCTTCCTGTTCCGCTTTCACCTGTTCCCCAGTAGTCTGTCATGCGGTATTGGAATGTGAGCGGTATGCTTATCTGGGCGCCTCCGACAATCACTTTTGACGATGTTCTGGAATCCCCGTCAACCTGGATTTCGTTGTGTCCTTGCGGATTGAGATACAGGTATGAAGTGCATGTTTCGGAACCTATGAGATACTGGTCTTCGGGAGAATACCCTATCTTGTGAGTTATACCGACTTTGAATGTTGTGTTTGACTGGTTGTTCGCCTCTATGATGTTGAGCATTTGTTCCGATGGGTTTCCAAGATCGTAATCTATGCAGCAATATTCATAAGGGGACTGTATGTTTATCTTGTTCTTCACAGTCGCGCTTGTCGCCCTGCGCATTGTAACCGCCTTTGTTTTGTTGTTTGTTATGGTATACGGAGTGTTCTTTGTAATTCTGAACATGTATTTGTTAACCCCGTCATAGTATGAGAAATTGCTTTTCGGCGCGAAATCCGTTCCAGGCATCAGGTTGAACAGGTTCACAACCTTTTCGTACCATTTGTCAAGGGATTCTATATACGGATGGTCTATATGGACATAGAAAGGAAGTGAACCTATGTTTGTTGTTGGGGAACAAGGTACAGGTTTGTGTTCGCTTGTGTTGTCGAAATCCCCATGCCAAATGAAAGATTCGCTGATTCCGCTTCCTGATCCGTCTATGTCCCCGACAAATGACTCGTTCTTGAAGAATTCGGATTCCGTCATTTGAACAAAGTCGCAACCTGTCGGATCGAGAGTATCCTGCTGTTCGTTCTCTGCATCCCAGAATCTGCTGTACAAAGGAATGTCTCCGCTCACATCGTAAAACCTCATGTTGATGAACTGGTTTTTGGCTTGTGCGGACTGGTATCCGTTCGGACATGAAACAACTCCATCGGTTTCGTCCGGGTCGGCGGCATACAGGTTTACAGGAACAAGGTCATACCTCAGTAAAGTGTTGTAGTCATTGTCCTGCGGATCGAATGTGTTCTTGTTCGGATAGTCCGGGTGGTATGAGGAAGGAAGTGAATCCGTTCCGTATTTGCAACTTTCCTTTACCATGTTAGTCCTTGAACCGAGTATCCTTGAAACAAGTCTCAAACCTGTCTGTGCGCTGTTGGATATGTTGATGCTGAAATTCTTTGTTATGATTGCGCCTTTCTTGACCGTCAGTTTTCCTGCCTCTGTCATGTAGGCACCCGCATAAATCTTGTTCACTTTGTCCTCTTTCAGTTCATAGACATTTCCGTTCTCATCGGAAAGGGTTACTGTCATGACTCCCATTGAGTTTCCGATTATGTCAAGCAGCTGGTTTATGGTTGTCTGCATTTCCGAAAGTTTCTGGTAAAGACTTATCGGATTCTGTTCCTCGCTGACAAAACCAGATGCTATGCTGTTTGCTGTATGCATGAAAACCCCGACATTTGTTCCGAAAGAATCTGAAACATGTGCGGTAACTCCTTTTGCGGCAAGTGTCTGGTCAACAACAAGCTGGCTTTCATCGCTTGCATTCTGTTTCAGTATGTTGTCAACAGGACTGTCCGCAGTGTATTCTTCAGGAAATTCTATTATGATAGGTTCGCACCATTCGCTTTCAAGAGGGTTTCCGGGAAAACCTGCCTCCGATACTGATTTGACTTGTATCTCGACTTTCTCCCCCTTTGTGATGGGTATGTCAAGCTGGTTTATGTTTATTTCCTCGGAATCGTTGAGGTCTATCTTTTTCCAGTAGAACACTCCGTTTGCATCCTTCACTCTTTCCCTCAAAACACTTTCTATTATGGCATAGTTTGAGAAACTTCCTGAAACTGTGTCGCCAATCTGTTCAACATTGTTGGCCGCACCTGCAGGAGAGAGGTATCTGTACCTTATCTTGAATTTTATTATTGCCTGTGTGCCTGTTGATGGCGTTGATTTCTCGGCAGGCATTTCCCAGAATCCCCTTACCCTGTATTTCGGACTTACACTTGCGATACTGCTTGACTGGGAAAGTGCCGCAATCGTGTTTACTTTTGAGGAATAAGCACTTACCGTGGATTCGTAATCCCTTATCTTTGACTGCAGGTCGGAAACATCTGCGGTTCTCATTGCAGGGGACACATAGTTTGTAGTGTTTATTTTTGTTTTCAAATCCTCTATCGCCTTTGACTTGGAATCCATCTGGTCATGCAGGTTTACCTTTTCGGCATTCAGTTGCTTTATCTTGTCCATTTCTTCGGATTCAGTAACCTGCTTGTTTATCTGAACAACTTTGAAATTGGTTGTTTCAAGCACAGGGGCGTTTGGTATGACTCCCTCGCTTGAAGTGGGATACCAGTCGTTTGCATAGCTCAGCAGAAACGCGCCAAAATCTATGACATTCCTCTGATAGTATTGCTGCAATGTCATTACTTGTCCGTCTGCATTTGTGAAAGTCAGGTCGTTTGTCACGAAACCTGTTCCGGGACTCCATTCGGATGCCATGAGGTTGGAATCCGAATCCACCGGTTTTATGAAAACAATGCAATGTTCGTTGAAACCGACAGTCACATCAACGGAAACCTCGTTTGATTTTTCCGATGAAACCCTCAACATTTCCGATCCTACCCTGACACTTCTGTAACCTTCTGCAAGTTCAAGAATTACCGTGTTCGTACTTGTGTCAATCTGTTTTATGACATATCTTGTGTCGCAAGGTTCACTTATTATTTCAAGCGAATCCCCGACTGCCAGCTGCATTGTGTTCGCATATCCGCTGTTGTTGTCCGTATAGGAAAGCGTGTTGAGTTTTATGAGTTTCCTTGTCCTTGTGATTGAAGCACCGTTTATTGTTTCGGTCACTGTGTCGTTTGTTATGCGTATGACATCAAAGTTGCCGTCATATCTCCTGCTTCTCGGATTGAGTTGGACTATCTCCTCATCAAGAACATAACTTATTCCGTTTTCAACAATGTCATACAGGAACTGCTCATAGTTTATGTCAGGAAGACCCGAATAATGGTGATCGAAAAACTCGGTTTTCGCAATCGTGTCTGTATCAAGTATATATCTTCTCACAAGCACTCTTTCAACATCGTTGTTGACCTGGTTTGTCAAGTCAAGGTTCACGCACAGAAGCGGATTCATCATGTTCTCGAAGAAATAGTTGCTCTTTATCTTGAACGTGTTGACCGAATTCAATGCTGTCACAGACGGTGCCGCCGATGGAAGTTTTGCGGCAAGAACTTTCCTGTATGTGCCGTCGCTCAATCTCACGGTGCTTCCGGCACCTTTTATGTTGGAGATTGTGTTGATGTTGTTGTTCAGTCTCTCTATTGAGTTTTTGAGATAACCGAAACTTGGGATAGTGAATGTGTCCTTGCTTCCGTCTGCATTCTCTATGTTCAATGTCACAGATTCCTCGTCTGATGTGATCGCTTCGTTTATGCGGCTGAAACTCTCCACTGAATTGTTGTTCAGCAGCAGGAGTTTTGACAAAAGGTCAGAAAGATTGTTTTTTGATTGCATACTTATTAATAGAACTAATTATACTAAATATTTATATCAGAATATATATCATATATATAAATATTGTGTAATCATTTAATTCCGAATCAATGAACAAACTTATACTGTGCGCAATAGCGAAATGCGAAAACAAGTACATCATGGAATGGATTGACTGGCATTTCAGACTCGGTTTTGACAAAATCGTGATATATGACAACAATGACGAACATGGTGAGAGGATAAAGGATGTTGTCGGTGACATGCACAATGTGGAGATAGTGAATTGGAACAGTCACAAGCAGAGATGTTGCGAGGCACAGGTTGCGGCATATAACGATTGCTATAGAAGATACACGGACTGGAACTGGATGATGTTCCTTGACATAGACGAGTTTCTTGAATTCAAGGATTTCAAGACAATAAAGGAGTATATGGATCAGGATTGGGTGAAATCCGCAAACTGCATAAAGTTCCATTGGAAATGCTATTCGGACAACGGATACATAAACACGCAGGACGGTCTTGTCACGGAGAAATATACCCAGCTGTGCGAGAACAGGTCTGTGAACAAATACATAAAGACCATCTACAAATGCGGACTTCCGAATTTCAAAGTGCTGAATGTCCATTACAGCAGTCCGATAACAAACGTCTATTACCAGAACGGCAAGAAGGCTCCTTACAAAAGCCAGACGATAGACGATAACATAAACTACGATTCGGGTTGGATAAGGCATTATGTCACAAAATCAATGGAGGAATTCGTGACAATCAAATACAAGAGACGCGCTCCGGGAGTTTCAAAAAACAGACTGAACGGGGATTTCTATTTCAAGTACAACAAGAAAACTCCGGAAAAACAAAGGATCCTGAAATCATTGATAGACAAGGCGGAAAAGAACATGAAGATTTCGTCTGACGATTTGAAAGAAAACAAGGTTGCTGAAACAAAAGACAAGAAACCCGAAATTTCAGTACAAAGCAAAATAGCGGCGCCGTATTACGCAAACAAGACTGTGTTTAAAAAAAAACTTTAGATGAAAAGGAAACACAGGATGCCTGCTGTGTTGAAAAAAACGAAGAAGCAAAAGAAAAACAAAACATTCAGGAAACCTGTCCGACAGACAACAATTTTCTTGTTGTCTCTTTCACCACATGGAAAAAAAGACATGTCTATGCGGCAAAAATGCTTGAACGTTTCAGGAAGCAGACAAGACTTCCAGACAAAATCGTATGCTGGCTTTCCGAAGAGGAATATAATGGAGTTGTTCCACATGAATTGAGGAAATTTGCAGATGACGGTTTTGTTGAAATCGGATGGACTTCCAATACATTTTCGTTCAAGAAATACGAGATATTCAAAGAGCATGGAAAAGATTTCGTTTTTCTCATAGATGACGATATCTATTATGAAGATTCCTATATAGAGGATATGTACAATGCGGCATTGTCGCATAAAGACAATGTGATATGCTGTTATGGAAGCAACATGTCCTATTATTACGACAGCCGCAGGACTCCTCTTCTGAAAAACCCAAGTCTTTCAAGTTCATATGACAGTTTTGCGGTCTGTTTTCCTCCGAATGTGTTTCCAATGGAATATTTTGAATGTGCTGACATAAGGGATTCCATATCCCCGAAAAGCGAAAATGTGTTCATGCAGTCTTTGTGTATAAAGAACAACATACCGATATACTGCCTGAACGACTATTATCTTGAACAACCTGAATTCATACCAGGTTCCGAAGAAACCGCATTGGGCAATGAAAACAGGAAGAAAACAAACAACATAACAAAAAACGCCATTGTTTTCAAAAACCTCATAAGGGAATTCGGCATCGGCAAAAAATGCTGCGAACTTTTCCCGAAACTGAAACAGGAACCCGAAGTTGTGATAAAATGTGAAAAGAAACAAATTGAAAACATAGAGGGAAAGACGGACGGAAAAGAAAAAGAAAACAAAAAACCGGACAAGTCCGCCATAGTGAAAAAACAAAAAGAGGCGGACAATGCGGAAAAAACAAAACCGGCAAAGCAGGAAGAAAAGAAAAAGGTTTCTGACAAAGAAAACAACAAAGTACAGGAAAAGAAGAATCCAAAATACGAACAAGGTGTCAGCATTTGCATCACTGCATATAATTCACAGGATTACATAGAGGAATGTCTTGACAGCGTGGCGTTGCAGAATTGGTTCAAAAACCATGACAACTGGGAAATATTGCTCGGCATAGACGGATGCGAGAAAACTTTGTTGAAAGTGAAAGATATCATGCACAAATACAGAAATCTGCGTGTTTTCATGATGGACAGGAATGTCGGGACGTATATAACTTCCAACACAATCATAAAGCAGTCCAAATACAAATATGTTTTGCGGTTTGACAGCGATGATAAAATGCGGCCGGATATGGTTGGTATGGGATTTGAGAATATATCGAAATATGATATGATAAGGTTTTCTTTTGAAAATTTTGGAAATGAGTATATACAAAAACGTAAATACAATATTGCACACGGCGTTGTTATGTTTAATAAAAAAATATTTGATAAACTTGGTGGATATATGCCTTATAGATGCGGGTGTGACACTGACATTATAAGAAGATTTACTTGTGACGGATCTAAAATTTATGAAGATCATAGAATATCTTTTGATAGACGGATTCATGAAAATTCACTTACGCAAGACAGAAAAACAAATATGACAAGCAGTTACCGTAAAAAAATAAATGATATTTTAAAAAGTACAGATTATTCTTCTTTTAAAAATAGGATATCTAATTTTATTATTGGTGATTTTACAGAAATAAAAAAAGATGATTGTATATGTAAAAATATTATAAATTTAAAAAACGCAACAAATAAAGATATTGAAGAATTCTTAAAAAATAGGGCAAGAAAAAGTAAGTTTAATTTGCAAATAGATTTTGAAAATCCCAAAACTATCCAAGATAAGTTACACTGGTTGATGGTTTATGATAAAAACAAAATGTTAAAATCAAAATGTGCAGATAAAATATTGTTGCATGAATATAGCGTTAAAAAACTCGGAAAAGATATATGTGTTCCTATAATTGATGTCTATGACAAACCAGAAGACATTGATTTTGATAAATTGCCTGACAAATATGTTTTAAAGTGCAATCACGGGTATGCTATGAATATTATCTGTAAAGATAACAAAACAAATAATTTTTTAAATATTAAGAATAGAAAAATAAACACACGGAAAGATTGTATAGATTATTTAAACTCATGGCTTAATACAAATTTTGGGGATATGTATTACCAATGGCATTATGCGTTAATTAAACCAAAATGTTATTCTGAAGTTTTTATGAACGACGGACATGAGTCGCTTGTTGATTATAAAGTTTGGTGTTGTAACGGTGATCCGAAAATGATAATGGTTATATCTGACAGGTATTCAAATAATCTGCATGAAAATATATACGATATTAACTGGAATATTTTCGACATAGGTTGGAGTTGTGCAAGACAAGACTTTAATAATCTTGATAAAAAACCAGATAATCTTGTTGAAATGATAGATTGTTCAAAAAAATTATCCGAAGATTTTGATTTTGTAAGAGTTGATTTTTATATAATTGGTAATAAATTATATCTCGGTGAACTTACATTTTCTCCAAATGGTGGGATTTTTGGATGTAAAGATTATGAAACAAGTTTGTATTGGGGGAATATGATAAATATAACGAGTTTTTGATAAATAATTATAAGAAATTTGATTTGGATGATGAGTATCAGATTCAATTGGAAATGGACACAGATGAGAAAACGAAATATATATGGTACAGGCACAGCAATGCTATAAGTTTTGTACGTGAAAAAGTAAACAAGAATGACATTGTTTTAAACGATGTAAACTTTGAAAACTTTGGATATATAACACATAAAAACAAATGAAAGATATAAAAATAGCGGTTATCGGTCTTGGGTATGTCGGACTTCCTTTGGCAAGGTTGTTTTCAACAAAATACAATGTTGTCGGATATGACATTAACAAAAAAAGACTTGGGGAATTGATAATTGGAATGGATTCAACAAACGAGGTTGACAATGATTTGTTGAAAGCATCCATAGAAAACAAGTCCATTTCCTTCACATCCGACATTGATGACATATTCGATTGCAATGTCTATATAATAGCAGTTCCGACTCCTGTTGATGAAAAATACAATCCGGATTTGAGTCCTCTTGTCGGGGCAAGCGAATCGGTTGCAAAAGTCTTGAAGAAGAACGATGTTGTCATATACGAAAGCACAACATTTCCGGGATGCACCGAAGATGTTTGTGTTCCCGTGCTTGAACAGAAAAGCGGTCTTGAATACAACAAGGATTTTTTTGTCGGGTATTCTCCGGAAAGGATAAATCCAGGAGACAAAGAACACACAGTGGAGAAAATAAAGAAAGTGGTTTCCGGATCAAATAACGAAACAGCGGATTTCATAGACAGACTTTACAATTCCGTCCTTGTTAACGGAACATACAAGGCAAGTTCCATAAAAGTTGCAGAGGCAAGCAAGATTATAGAAAACACGCAAAGGGATTTGAACATTGCCTTTTTCAATGAAATGTCCAAACTATTCAACGCAATGGAAATAGACACAAAAGACGTGATAGAGGCGGCATCAACAAAATGGAATTTCATAAAAATGTCGCCAGGTCTTGTGGGAGGTCATTGCATAAGCGTGGATCCTTATTATCTCATACAAAAAGCAGAAGAATTGAATGTTGTATTAAATACTGTTAAAAACGCAAGATACACGAATGAGACGATGTGCGACTATGTTACAAATCGGATAATATACCACATGAACAAAAGAGGGATACTTGTGAAGGACTCAACCATATTGATTGTCGGTGCGACATTCAAGGAAAACTGTCCTGACACAAGAAACACAAAAGTCGTGAAATTATACAAAACCCTGAAAGAATACACAGATAATATTGAAATCGCCGACTGCTGTTGCGATTTGATAAATACTTCAAGATTGTTCGGAACCGAAATATTGAGTCATTTGCCTTATAAAAAATATGATGTTATAATCCTTGCGGTTCCTCATATTGAATTCATGAAAACAAATTATTTAGGAATGCTTACTGACAAAGGGTTTGTATATGACTTGAAATCGGTTCTTCCAAAAAACGAAAATATAATAAAATTATAATTTTTTAACACAAATTAAATATCAGATAATATGCCTTATACACCGACACAAATAAACAATAGGACAAAAACAAAAACAAGCAGCATGCAGCCTTATTATGCAAACAAGTCTGTTTCATCTAAAAGCGAGACTTTTGTGAAACCTGTAATTCGGAAAAAAGCAGAAATAAACCAATCAAACAGCACATATCCTTTTGGGGTAAGTGTCTGTATATCGGCATGGAAAACCGCGGAATATATAGAGGAGTGCCTTGATTCCGTTGCGGAACAGACTTGGTTCAAAAACCATGACAACTGGGAGATATTACTCGGTATTGACGGGTGTGAGGAAACACTTGCAAAAGTTAAGGAAATTATGCATAAGTACAAGAACTTGAAAGTCATGATGATGAATCACAATGTAGGCACTTATGTCACATGCAACACCATTATGAAAGAGGCGAGATACGAATGGCTATTGAGATTTGATTCCGATGATACTATGCCGAATGATATGGTTGCCAAAATTTTTGCAAATGACTTGAAAAATGTTTCGGCTATTCGATATGAACATTATGATTTTGGTTTTGGAAATAATTGTGGGCTTGCTTGGGGTTCACATTTGATAAAACATAGTATTTTTAATAGATTTGGCGGATATAGGAATTGGCGAATATCGGCAGATTTTGATTTGCTGTATAGGATAGAGCCAAAATGCAATATATTAAAGTTGCCATCTGTATTCTATAATAGAAGGGTTAGATTGGATGGGTTGCAGTATTCGCCAGATACTAATATGAAGTCTGCTAAAAGATTGGAATTAAAAAAATTCATATTGGAAAAATCAAGAAATGAATGTGTTATACATTGTATTACTGAAAATTTTACATATATTTTTGATAATGTTGTTTATGGTATAGTTGGTTTAACTACTTGGAAAAAACGAATTGGATACGTTTATAAGACAATAGAGACATTGGAAAAAAATAAAGGTTTCAAGATTGTTATGACATTAAGTTCTGATGAGTTTGCAAATAAAGAAAAGGATTTGCCAAAATCATTATATGATTATGTTGAAAGAGGTGTTGTTGAAATCATTTGGGTTGAAAAAAATTATAGGTCTTTTAAAAAAGTTTTGTTTGCTATGGATAAATACAGGACGTTGCCAGTTATAACGGCTGATGATGATGCTTTGTATCCAAATGATTATTGTAAGAAATTGTATTTGAATTATAGTAATGACAGAAAAAATATATATTATAACTCACCTGGAAAAGGAAGTGGATTTGGTTACATATTTCCGCCATACATTTTTAAGTCATATCCGTTTGTTATACTTGATTCTATTTGCGAGAAATATGATAATGATGACTTACTTTATATGAAACTTGCAGATAGACTTGGTATTAAAAGAATATGTTTGAATGATAAAAAGGGCATACATTTTCATGATCAAATTGAACCGATAGATATGAAAAAACGATATTCTAATCCAAACTATAAAAAAGAAGAAAGTGATTTTTATACAAAAATGATAAATTCTATACACTATGATATGAATAATATAAAACAAAAATTACAGCAAAAGGCACAATCCATAGGTTTTCGGGATTTTAATATTGACAATCCTAAAACTTGGTGTGAAAAAATGGCGTGGCTGCAAATCAACGATAATGTGGAACTTCGTGCAAAATGTGCAGACAAGATAAAAGTACACGAATACTCGATTGAAAAACTTGGAAAGGATATTTGCGTTCCAATTATAAAAGTTTATGACAATCCGAATGAAATTGATTTTTCTGAATTGCCTGACAAATTTGTTCTCAAATGTAATCACGGATACGCATTTAATATTATTTGTCGTGATAAATCAAAACTAAATCAAAAGGATTGCCAGTTACAATTGCAGAAGTGGCTGAATACGTCTTTTGGTCAATCTTCAATCGAACTGCATTATTTGAAAATTAAAAGAAAATGCTATGCGGAAACTTTTATTGAGAATGCTGGGCATAAAGAACTTATTGATTACAAGTTTTGGTGTTTTGGTGGTGTTCCGAGGTATGTTAAAGTTTTAAATGGTAGGAATACAAATGATTTTCATTTGAACTATTATGATATGAATTTTAATTTTATGAATATTTGTCAAATTGGTCGTGCGAATAATCCAAGTAAACTTGATAAGAAACCCGAACATTTTGAACAAATGAAAGAATATGCAAAGAAACTTTCGGAGGATTTTCATTTTGTAAGGGTTGATTTTTATGAAGTTGACGGTGTTGTTTATCTTGGTGAATTGACATTCACGCCAGCAACTGGATTTATTAAATGGACAGACCCGAATATTGACAGAATGTTCGGCGACATGATAAAACTGAATTAAATTTAAAATTTATGCCATATTCATACGGAAAATACAAACAAGAAGTCAAGGATTGGATATGTTCAAACTTTGATGAAAACGCACGGATACTTGATGTCGGAGCCGGCAGCGGAACATATTGGAATTTGCTCAACGACAAATTTAAGCACATTGACTGTGTTGAGGTGTTCGCATCTTATATTGAACATTTCGGACTAATGGAAAAATACGAGAATGTCTTTGTGTCCGACATAATAGATTTCAAGTACGACAACTACGACCTGATAATATTCGGGGACATTATTGAACACCTTGAAGTTTCGGAAGCGCAACGCGTTCTTGACTACGCTTATGGGAGATGCAGGGATTTCATTGTTGCAGTCCCATATCTTTATGAACAAGGGGAGTACGAGGGAAACATACACGAGATACACAAGCAACCTGATTTGACACCAGAACTTGTTTTGACGCGATACCCATACTTGGAATTGTTGTATGGGGATGAATTTTACGGATATTATATAAAATGTCAGCAAATATAAATAAGAACATAATGAGAATATATAGTTGTTATGAAAAAAATATTGAGCATAGATGAATTTCTGAACGAAAGCCGCGGTGCAAGACTTATCAACAGGAACCCGGACAGGTTCAATAGCGATCCCCTTGCAAACAAGGATGAAAACAGCATACTGGACAAACATGTGCAGAAACGTTTTGACTACACAAAGAGTGTGCTTGAGAGTTTTTGCGACACTGCATATAATGAAGCAATCAATGTGTTCAGCGAAGAATACATAGCGAAACGCAGGCAATCTGTAATGCTGTATCCTGATGGAAACGGCGATTTTTTCAGGTTTGTCCCGAAACTTGAAACTGCATATGACGATGACGTGGACAAAACAGGAGTAAAGGACATTTCTGTCGCATGCACATACAAAGTGCTGATGGATGTCGGAGGCGTTGTTTTTCCAGAAGGTCTGTCCATAATCAACATGGTCAACGATGCTGTGAAAAATCGTTATGAATACCAAATGGGTCTTGTCCTTGACGAAGAAAACTATGACAATGATGAGGACAGAATGCTCGGTCTCAACTCAATGGACGATGAACAACCTGGTATGTTCTATGTCAATGACGATGCCGAAAGATTTTTCAAAAACACACTAAAGCAGCACAACAACGGAGATTACAGCAACAATGACTATGATATCAAAGTTGATGCGAGAGAGCATTACAAATACAACAACATGGTCATAGAACTCCATGCCGTTCCTACACTTGAAAACTACGATATCGCAAACTACGTTTTACATGGCAAAATCGACAAATCGCAATTGGAACAATATGCGGAAGAATTTGGAAAAGCGGTTGGAGAAATTTTTGTTGATGTGTTCAACAGGATCAGCGATGAATATGCGGACGTGTTGAGATAATTTCCAAATATATCCATTTGCGCAAAACATGAAAATTCTAGATTTCAGCAAATATGTGTCTGAAAGAATGAAAGTCATGCCCATCACAAACGATGAGTTCGATAGTGCTGTCGGATTTTCCGAAAAAATAGAAAACCCAACATTTGACAAAATCAAGGATGGCATGTCGGTTGTTGTTGATTATAATGGGCATTTGGAAACATTTATTGCGATATCAAATGAAAACCTGTCCGTTTGTTTCGACGTTTGCAGAAACTATGATTGCGTTTTGATAAGATACAGTTCATCAACAGGTGATTTCAGTTATTGGGATTTGTCACTTTTTAAAGAAAACTTCCCTTTCCATTACAAAAATAACTATATCAAGATTACTGATGTCTATGATACTCATGTGGATGTAAAAAACATAAAAAGCATAGACAATCTCAAATCAGAATGCAACAAAGTTGTCAAAAAAATTGAAATCTTGGATAATTTTTAAATAAACTCTGTTTATGAAAATATTAAATCTGAATAACAGACCATTATCAGAACGCATGAAAATTGTTCCTATAAGCAACGATGAGATGAATCGTGTCAAACCAATGGAATACAATTATTTCCCGGAAACAAAAGACGAGTTGAATTCCATAATACTCGAAAGAATAGAAAAAGAAGGGAATGAATGCGACTTAAACGACATATATACCTCGAAGATAACAGATATGTGTGGATTGTTTATGGATATGTATGATTTCAACGGTGACATATCAAGATGGGACGTTTCCAATGTTACTAATATGAGCGGTATGTTCTTTCATGCCGAATCATTCAACCAGGACATAAGCAGATGGGACGTTTCCAATGTAACTGACATGATCAGTATGTTCTCTGGTGCAAAATTCTTCAACCATGATATAGGAGGATGGGACGTTTCCAAGGTCACTGACATGAATAATATGTTCTATTACGCTGAATCCTTCAACCAGGATATATCAAGATGGAATGTTTCTAATGTTACTGACATGAGTTATATGTTCTATTATGCAAAATCCTTCAACCATGACATAGGAGGATGGTATGTTTCAAAAGTCACAGACATGCGCTGTATGTTCTCTCGTGCCAAATCCTTCAACCAGGACATATCAAGATGGAATGTTTCAAGGGTCACTAACATGGGTTTTATGTTTTCTTATGCCGAATCATTCAACCAGGGCATATCAATGTGGAATGTTTCCAAGGTTACGGACATGAGTTATATGTTCTCTTATGCCGAATCATTCAACCAGGACATATCAAGGTGGAATGTCTCCAATGTTACTGACACGAAGTATATGTTTAGCGGATGTCCTTTGGAAAACAATCCGCCATCATGGTATAAAGAATAAAAATAAATTACAATTATGAAAATATTGAAATCAAAACGGTTCGTATCAGAACGCATGAAGATAGTCCCGATAAGCAACGATGAGTTTGACAAGGTGTCCGATTTTCCGAAAAACATTCTGGAAACCGGCGACATAGTGTATATGGATGAAACTTATTATGTTTTCGTGACATATGACGATTTTGTAAAAAACAGATTATTCGATAAAATTTTCCCAAAATACAATTGGAAAAATGACAAGAGTCTTTTGAAAAACATACAGGAAGGATTGTTTATTGATGATGAATATGATAACGGGAATTTCGGTTTCATGGACATGGATTCCTACGATGACTCCCTCAGGATGAAAAACGGATACACTAATTTCGACATTTCTTTGATATACAGGCCGAACTTTCCGATAGATTTGCTTGATGACAAATCCATCGGAAACTCGAAACTGAAATCCATTGTACAAAGCGACAACGGAAAAATCTTGTTCGGAAGCATAAACGAGAAAATGAAAGTCATGCCAATCAATAACGATGAGTTTGACAAAGTTGAAGAATATACAAAACCTGTCAAACTTTTAAAATCGGGCGATGTCGTTGTATTAAACAATGGAGTATTGTTCAGATATCTGACATATCAGGATTGCAAGGAATCCGGAATGTGTTCAAAAATGCGATCGGAAGATTTAGAAAAGCACAAAGACGGTGTTTTCATATATTCCCCGAAATATGTAAACATAAGCTATGTTGGTTTGAATTCTTATGATGAAGACCTCAAAATGAAAAACAAGCATTCCGATTATGATATAAAGGAAATACGCAGGCCGTATGTCATTTCGGATTTGTCTGATTCTGAATTTTATTCATATAAAAAACTTGATGATGACTATAATGATCCCAAGACAAAAAAGATATGGGATAACGGCAACGTTTTGTTTTAATGCAAGGTATCCAGGAAAGCGGCAAGTTCGGTTTAGCATTTGATGTGATGCCGGAAAAATTTGCGGAATTCTCTGTGAAAATGGCGAAATGCCTTGTTGAATAACCGAAGAAATAACTTGAAAAATAAGCAAATATGCAATGTCAAACGCAATCCGCTATATATCCAGAATATATTGCGGATTTTTTATTTTCGAATAATCGTTCGTAATGATAAATTTTTTATTTTTGCAACGAAATAACTGGTTGTTTTTTGTTATATTAAACTATAACAGCAAAAGATAAAAATTATGGAGTTGTCTGATTTCAACAAGAAACTTGCTAGGATATTCGTGAAAGATTTCAGTCTCCCGATAAGTGTCATATCGGAAGCCCATTTCTTTTATATGATACACAGTCTCGGATATGAAAACCTGTGGAGGTTTTTCGTGAACACTCTCAATTCTTTCGGGGGTTGTTTCGAATCACAGACAGAGCAGTTCCGTTCCGAAAGAAACCGCATTCTCGAAGAAACCGTGAAAGAGATTACGGAGAAACCGGAATACAAGGAGTTCAACACTTGCGATATGAACAAATACAAGTTGGACAATATCAAAGTGTCGCAAAACAAAGAATACAACCATTATGTTTCTGTTGATTTGAAAAGTGCCAACATCCAAGCCCTTCACTATGCCAATTCGGAAATAACTTTCGGGGAGAACACATGGGATGGTTTCATGCACAAACTCAACGGACACAACGCAATGAGCGACTATCTTGTTGCAAGCAAGAATTTCAGGCAGGTTCTTTTCGGAATGCTGAATCCGAAACGGGCGATAACTGTCGAAAAATATATGATGTCTCTCATATACGACATTGTGAGAAAATACACGTCATTGGATATCATTGCGTTCAACAACGATGAACTTGTGTTCGGTTTCAATACGCCGAAACAAGATGGTTTCGAGGAATACTTGCGAGATATTATTGAACAAGAGTCCGGATTTCTTGTTCATGTGAAATTGTACAGCAAAAAGGTTTTGCGTCTGCGCAACCTTTCATCTTATGATTTGACACAGAAATTCGATTTCATAACCTATGATGACGGAACGGTCAAGACAAAAGGTGTTCCCGGATACCTGTATGCCATTGTGCATCAGTTATTGAGGGGGAAGTGTGTGAACGTCAACCACAAGCATTTCATGAACGACAACATGGATTGTGTCATTGCGGACGATTTCGTATTGTGCGATGAAAATGGAGATGGAATTAAAAAAATCCTGATAAAAAATGAAAATTAACATTAAAAAGATTTATGTGAAGTTGAACAAAATGTTCAATCTGAAAAGCGACAACCGCATTTCCAGAGAAGAGAGATGCCTGATGATAATCGTCAAGAAACTGTTGTCCATTCCCGAAACCGATCTGCTTATGATGCCGAACATGAACAAGGCTTACATACGCTCTGACGACAGGCAGATATTTGTCGTCATTGACATGAACAACAGATCGGCATCCGTGGTCAACCACCATTTCGGTTACGATTTGAGACTCTCGCAGAGAGTGCTTAACTATGTGAGCGACAATTTCACGGTGGAGGTGGAGAAACGCAGGACAAATATGGAGAATGAATACATGACAAACATCCAGTATTCGCTTTCAAACGTAATACAGAACCTGGAAAAACGGACAAATGAAAAAAATTGATTTATCTGCAGGATGCTCCATTGACGAAGCATATTCCGAAATCCGGAAATGCAGTGAGCAAGACAACAAACCGTGCTTTGCCGTTTTCAACGGCAAGGAAATCACTTCGGACGACACTCTTGACGAAATGTACGTCAAGGTTACCGGAATGGCAAAGGATGAGTTTGACAGGAAACGGAATGAGTTCCGAAACGAATACGAGCGCAGGGAATATGAACACAAGTCCAAAATCCCGGAATTGACAGAACATTACCGTAAAGAAGCAAGAGGTGTCATTCTTGAAGAGCAGATTGGACATTGGGATGAGGTTGTTCCAATCAGACTCGGAGACATTTATCATGGCATGGAATTGGATCAGGTGCTGACGATTTCAAGGATAATGGGGGATACCGAAACCGACTTCTATACAAGATTGAGAAAGTCATACAAGATATTCAACGATGTCGGACACAGCGGACGTTCTGCGAACATCACAATCGCAATGCTGAGGAAATTCTGTCCGTACGGAGACAACATCGCGGATGCCATTGAGGAATTCAGATACGATAAAATGAAATAATAAAAAACATAACAATGAAACATTTACTGGTCGCAAACAAATGGAGGACTCCTGACGGAACATTGCTTTGGTCAAAGCACCGTCACGACTATGTTAATCACGAAGATTCCAACGGGGATTACTATTTCATAGACGGAGGGAACGACTACATAAGAATGTCAAAGAACGAAATCCCAATGAAAGATGAATGCGTATATGCCGACGATCCTTTTGAGGAGGTCAGACAGAATGAATTCAGGGGTGCGCTGATAAAGGAGGACAATGGAAACATGTATCACAAGTTCATTCCGATCAGGTGCATGTCGGATGCCCATCTCTGCAACACAATCACATATGTGCTGAAAGGCGTCAAGGAACTGAAACACTACGACATTCATCTGCATTTGTATGTCAAGGAACTCATGTACAGACTTGAACGAGGTTTGTTTTTGGGGGATCAGGACTATACGAAAATGGACATTGAAGCGGAACCTGAATATGAGAATGTTTCGGTTTCACACATGGACAATGTTCCGTCATGTGTGACGGTAACCGATATTGTTGAGGCATTGAACGACAATTCGGTTTCAAAGGAACTGATACATTCAAACACAACAGAGTTTGTTCTTGCATCTCTTGACAAAAAACTAGAGGAACTTTCGGAAAAGGAGGGCGGTTATGCATTTATGGGGTGATGATTGGTTTCAGAAAAATGGGAACGACCTGTATTCTGCAATAGAATGGATTGAAAAGGAACTCAGAAAAAACAGGATCCGTATATGCGGAAAGGAGAAATTCGGGACATACAGGGATGAATACCTGTGCTGGTGGGACGGCAGTCTTTCGCAGTTTCTGTTCGGTCCGAGCAAATACCTGCGTCCTCCGTATCGCAAATCAAGAATTGAATGGATAGGGAACATTCAGGAAAAATTCTGTGATTTCATCTATTGGAGGATTGACCAGGGATGGACAAGGAAAATGATGAGGGAAAAGGATACTGAAAAACTGATGCTGCTTATAAAGGAAAGTTTCTGCGACAAAGAAGGAAACCCTGTTAAAAGAGGTCTGCGCAGCAAAATGATAAATACAAAATTCTACAAGAGATACTGCAATAAAAGAAAAGAAGCATACAACAAAGTGTTCCAACTTGCTTGCAAGAAATGGCCGTATCTTGTTGATGAACTTATTGCCGACATTGACGGTTGGGAATGGGTGAAACCGTGCAAGTGGGGTAATGTTGACGGAAGTGCAATACACAATAAATATTGGAAAACACTAAATTAAAAATATGCCACTAACATTTGCAGTATTTATTGCAATTTTTATATATGAATTGCTTGAAGATAGAAAATATTGGAAAAATAAAAATAAATGAAACCAAGAATAAGTATTTTTACAATATTCAATGATCCTGTTTCACCAGATCTTGACAGTATTTTGAATTACATATTGAAACAACACAAGTTGAAAGATGTAATATATGAAAATGCATATTGGTTTGTCTTGTGTTTTGGAGACAAAATTAAAATAAGGGCATGGAACACATCTAAATGGTTTGCGTGGTTTTGTCGTGGTGAAATAGAAATGTCAGATAATTGCATTTTGAGGTGGGATGATAGTCGTCCAAGTCGTAGAACAATGAACAAGATATTGAATGCTATTGATGAATATCATAAAGAAAAAATTTCTACATTATGAAAGTTTATGTGCAAAAGCATGGTCACAATACATCTGATTTCAAATCAGAAAAAGAAGCATTGCAATGGTTTGCAGACACATTTGGATTCAATCTTGCATTTGAACCTGTTGAATATATAATCTGTGCTGCTATACATTATGACAACGGACTGAAATACAAGTTTCATGACAAGTTCGGCATAGACACAGGGTTCGTGATTGCCGGTTGGAGACATCCCTATGTTGGGAGCATTCTCCCACTCAATCCATATTATATCAAAAATCTGTTCAACAAGGAGGACAAGGAGGCAATCCAGAAATACGAGGAACTGAATGTGAAGTACGGATGGCAGGAAGAAGGTCTTACAAGATGCGAGACTGTACAAGGTTTTCTCACAAGCACAGGCAGGTTTGTCAACAGGAGGGAGGCGTTTGAAATCGCATTGAACGCTGGTCAGATAACAGAGGAGAACGGAGTTTGCGGGGAACTTTTTTCGGAAGATTTATATTAATTAAAAAACAAAAGATATGATATTGTTATTATTATTTTACATTTTGATAGTTTTATGCTGTGGCATATTGCTGTTTTTTTCGGCATATGGTTTTTTCCATTTTATGGAAAAACGTTCGCACGGCAAAAAGGAAAACAACGAAATTCTGTTGCAAGGCGACGTGATTATCAAAAAAATGTATTCGGAAAACCCGTTCAACGACTGCGAGTGGATGTATGAAACAGTCACTGATGTGAGAACAAACGACATCGGTGATTTTTATTTCAAGTCCTACACATCAAACAAAGATGGCGTCAGATGTCCTGAACAAAACGGTTTTGCCAGTGAACACAGAGAAGGGAGGAAATACTGGAAAAAAGAATGGGAACTTGTAAACCATATAGAATTGTAAGTTTATGAAATTCATTGAAAAGATAAAATGCTTCATGCTTGCTGTGAAAAAAGCGAATTCCGAAATAAACAGAGACAGGAACGAAGCGAAAAGAAATATTGAATGCATGGAAAATTTCCTGTCCGATCTTGATGGTTTGAGAACAGACATAATCGACATGCATAATTTACTTGCGTATCATATTGATTTGCTGTTGGACGGTGAAATAAAAAATTCATGGAAAGACACATACAACATACTGAAAAACGGATATTGTGTTTCGGCAAACGGGAACGCTTTTGTCTCGTACAGAGTGCAGGAACCTTGCGATGAAAGCCATGTGAGAAAAGAATATATATCAGGTATATATTACGAGATTGGGGATATGATTACCGATACAAAAGTGAATCTCGGAATTTGCAAGGATTATTTTAGAAAAATGGAATACAACAATGTTGAAAAACAGTTTTGCAAATTCATCAGGGACGTTGATTATCGGACAGAATATTCAAGGATAGATTTCAAAAAAATCTGTGAAAAAACAATCGGTTTGACAGAAGAGGAACGATGATTTGTTATATTAAATGAAAATGTTTCAATAACAAACAATTACCGTTATGAGCATAAAGAAGATTATAAACAGGGAACATGACATTGACCACATTCTTATGTCGTCAAGGAAAATCCGCAAGACCATTGAAAGCTGCCAGACAATTGATCAGATTGACAATGCGGCTAACATGGTAGGGGAATGCTACAAGAACATATATTACAAGGAACGTTTCTGGGAATACAGCAAATTCGTGCTTTTTGTCGCAAGACTGACGAACAAGAAAAAATATGAATACCACAAAGGCGTCATTGCAAAGACAATGGATCTTTTTGGAATCCTTTTACTTATCGCAAACAGAAAAAGAAATGAATTTTTGAAAAATGAAGAAAACTAATTTTGAATATTCGGAGGAACTTTTGGAAAAGATGTCGGACATGCTGAAACCCGATATCATTTCCGTCATGCACAATGAGGTTGAAAAGGCCATATCAAGAAATGAGATAAAGGAACGGTTCTGCCGTGACGCTCTGAAAAAGGATGTCATAATGGAACTTTGGGTTCTTTTTCTCGGAAACAATTCACTTGTTGATGAAAAGACAATAAGCAACACAACATGGTCGTTTGTTTTCAATGCTTTCATGGGGAATGTCGTGATGTCCGTCGCCAACATGAAAACAGGCACGACTTTCAGATATATTGTGAATTCGTTTGACGAGGAATCAATGTACGAAACAATGGATTACATGAGACTTATATTTGAACGAAACAAGGAAAACAACAAGGAAAAGGATACAAAAAACACAAATAAAAATGAATAGCATAGACAGTATTTTAAAAGAATTCGGCGGTGATGCCACAAACATTTCCATCAATTTTGTGGATGGAAAATGGTGCATGGACTACAACGGACTTCATTTGGAAAGGGATGAGAACATTTCCGTGTGTGCGGACAACATGCTTTCATGGTACCGAGAAAAACACACATACAAGCGTGCCGCAGAGGAAATGTGGATTGCACTTGAACTTCTTTCCAATGAAGATGACACTAAAGTGAAAAAGATTTGCGAGTTACGTAACGAATACATCACAAAGGATGAGGAAGGCAACCTTGTGTGGAATCCTGCATACCGTTCTACAAGCACTCTCAAAATCAGCAGCAACGTGAAAACAGCAAAAGAGGAAACCAATGTTGTGAAAACAGCAGAGCAACCTGTGAAAAACATTTCGGAAAGGGATGAGTATCCCGACTATTTCATTATCCAGAAAGATGACATTTACACGACAACAGACTGTTGGGGTTATGATGTCAACGGGGAGAGAACACATGTCGTTGTGAATCGTGTGAGTCCAAAAATGTGCGTCATAGAGAACAGGAAACCAAATCTTACGGAGAATGTGCAGACACTCCAAATCAACGAAAGCGAATACAACGACTATTATGACGAAGCATGCAGACTTATATCAGCCAACTTATGAAATGGGAAAAGACAAGTCATGTGAAACCGGAAGACAGGCAGATTTGCCTTGTCAGGACAATGGTGCAGCTTTCCTTTTTCGAGAACGAGTCGGAATGCCTGAACGCATCAACCTACCTTTGTTTCTACAAATCGGAAACGGACAGTTTCCATGATGTCGCGACAAAGAAAAAAATAAAAAACCCGATGTACTGGTGCCCGGCAGATAATTCAACAAAACAAACAATCATATAAACAAACCAAACCATGTCAGATAACCAAAACCTCAACCCAGATGAACTCCTGATATCAAAAAATTTCAACGACATTGTTAATGTGATAATATACCGACTAGGCAATTTTGACGAAGACATCAAGAACGACATAAGGCAGGCATGCGCATTGGCAGTGTTGAAAAGTGTGGAGAAATACGATCCCGAAAAGAACAACAAGTTCTGGGTGTATGCTCTGAAACTGATGAAAGAATACGCAAGGAACGAACTGAACCTGCACAAGAACATAATACATATACCGTACAACCGGATAAACTCGGCATTCAAAAACTATGACAATGTTGCCTATAGTTACAGTCCCCTCACATTTGAGAACGGATCAGACCTTCCGATATGCGTTCTTGAAAGCGACACATGCACTATGATGGATTTGCAGAATGCCATAGATTCCCTGGAATCAAAAGAACAGGACATTGTGAAAATGAGAATCGGACTCAAAAAGACGAACAACGGAAAGAACGATTTCACAAGCATAGGGGACACTGTCGGCATGCCAATGCACAGGGCAAGGAACATTTACATAGAATCGGCAAAGAAACTGATGGAATATCTTGAAGACTATCTTGACGAATCAAAATAAAATATCCTATATATTGAATATATTTCAATGGAACTTGACATTATATACAACGAGGAATGCCTTGAGGGAATGAAACGCATACCATACTGCAGCATAGACATGGTTCTGTGCGATTTGCCTTACGGCACGACAAGCAACAAATGGGATGCCATCATACCTTTTGACAGACTTTGGGAAAGTTACGACAGGATATGCAAACCGAATGCCGCCATAGTTCTGACAGCAAGCCAGCCGTTCACTTCCATGCTTGTCATGAGCAACATCAAGAATTTCAGGCATGAGTGGATATGGATAAAGAACAGGGGATCCAATTTTGCAAACACAGTGAGGGAACCTTTCAAGGAGCATGAAGAAATCCTTGTTTTCAGCAAAGGCGGATGGACTTACAACAAGCAAATGCAGGAACGAACCGGAGGGGGTCTGTCAAGAGTTCAGTACAATGTGAAGTTCGACAGCCATTCGGAAAACTACCGTGAGTTCGACACACGTGAGAAAAACAAACTGCCTGATTTGAGAGTTCCTTCCTCATGGCAGAAATTCAATGTCGAGGTCGGACTGCATCCAACACAGAAACCTGTTGAACTTTTCAGGTATCTTGTCCGTACATACACAAACGAAGGCGACACGGTTCTTGACAACTGCATGGGAAGCGGCACAACGGCAGTTGCCTGCATCAAGGAAAACCGGCATTACATCGGTTTTGAACTTGACAAGGACTATTTTGAGAAATCAATTGAACGCATAGAAAAGGAAAAATGCAATGTTCATGCAAATTCAATATTCAACACAGACAATCAGGTGAAAACACTTTTCTGAAATTTTGTTATATTTAATTATAACTCAAAATATAAAAATTATGGTATTGATTTATTCAGACAAGGACGGCAAGCAGCACAAGATGAACATTAAGGGGAGAATCTATCTCTCAAACAGCATGCATGACGGAAATGTCATGGAAATCGCCTTGGAGGAAACGACCTCGTTCAGCACAAAGACAGGGCAGTATGAAACAGACGGCGGTTTTGACATGTTCTCAACATCACCCGGATACGATATCGCAGTATCTTCTGGAAAAAGAAGCGACTTGCATATAATGCCGATAAGGAAATAAGATATGTTCAGCGACAACGACAATTTGAAACAATCCGTCAGCGGTTCGGAATTGAACCGGAATAAAGAAATAATGCAGCGCATTCTGGAATTATCCAATATGATTGCAAGAAAGTACATAGGGAAAATGATAGATGACGCAACAAAAAGAAGATTATATGTTGATATTGACAATGTACTTGAAACTGCCGAAACCTATGGTATGGACAGAACCATTGCGCTTGAATTTTTAAAAATGGGGATTCAGAAATGCACAGAAGAAAATGTTCAGTGACAACGATAATTTGAAAAAACAGGTAAACAAACCTGTAAACAAAAACAGCGAACATGAAGCATGGATGCTTCATATAAAGAAAATGCTGAACAACAGTTTTTGGGGAAACTCCGAACCTGTTGATGTTTTCAGGCTTTATGATGCACGTGTTGCACAGGACATTGCACAAATGTCAAAGAGTATAATGAATTCAAAAAGCATGAAAAATTACCAATGCAATTTGGACGATGTTTTTGAAAAACTGAAATAAATGTTCAGCGACGACGGCATATTGAAAGACGGTCTGTATGAATCTTTTGATGATTTCAGACAAAAAATTCTCAATTTGTCCGAATACCGTCCGAAATACCTCAGAAAGGGACAATACATATACAGTTATTGCGCTGGAAAATATACTGAATATGTCAAACATTTGTACAACAACGTTGGGGACGACGTTGACTGCTTTTACAAAGACGAGAATATAGACAAGTTTTTGAAATTCATATACGATTCCATAATTTATGATAAGTTTATAAATAAAGAAATATAAACATTGCAATGAATTGGAAATATAATCCGAGAACAGGAAGAATGGAGCAGAACAGACCGACAGGTATTGAAGTTACCGCAAGGCAAGGGGGCATTATGGTTGAAGACCATGACAAGAACATTCAGTTCCTGATAAATTACGGAAACAGCAGGATAACCCACTGCATTGGTTGCAGACCCGAAAGCATACATTTGTTCAATGATAATGATGCAAAGAAGATTGCGGAAAGAATAAGAAGGATCGGATACGGAAAGGGTCTTGACGAAAGATTCTGCGACTATAGGACATATTCGGTAAACCATAAAAATTTTGAAATGAAAAATGAGAACTATCATATACAGAAATTGAACGAATTCCACGATGTTGACAAGGAATCTTTGGAAAACCTCTATCTTGGAAAGACCATCAGGATCATAAGTCTCCAAGGGGAGGATTCCAGATACGAAGGCAAAACCGGAAAGGTTACGCACATTGACGATATCGGTCAGTTGCACGGTACATGGGGCGGACTCGCAGTAATCCCGGATGCTGACTCATTTGAAATTGTGGAATAATGAAATAACCGACCTGGCAAGGACAGGCATTCCGCCTGAAAAGAAAGAGACTTTTAGAAGTCTCTTTTATTTTTATGCATAAAAAACAAGTGTGTTTTTATTATTTTTAATTATAGGAAATTTTAAATAAATTAAAGTGTATCAGTATGGCGAAACAATCAGGAGTTTTCAGTATCAGTGATTTGAACAAAGCGTTGTCAAAAAATTCAAAATTCGGGGCTTTGCTGTCCGAAGGAGGAGGAACCTCAAAAATAACAGAGTACATACCGACAGGAAATTATCTTTTGAATGCATGCATGAGCGGAAGTCTTTTGAAAGGCATTCCGAATAACAGGAGCATATGCCTGTCTGGAGAAACAGGTGTTGGAAAAACATATCTTCTTTTGAACATGTGCAGGGAAGCGCAGAAAATGGGATATTTCATAATCTATTACGATTCCGAGAATGCGGTTGATGGCGAACTTGCCGAAAAGTTCGGTGTTGACTTGAGCATGTTCAGATACGAACCTGTCCAGACAATCCAGGAATTCAGAAGCAATGCGACAAATCTCATTGACACACTGATTGAACAGAAAGAGAACGGCAACGAGATACCGAAAGTTTTCATTGCATTGGACAGTGCCGGAAACCTTGCTTCACAGAAAGAGATTGACGATGCAAAGGCATATTCCGACAAAGCGGATTTGAGTCGTGCGAAAATGATGAAATCTCTTTTCAGAATCATGATGTCCAAATTGGGCATTATTGGAGGAAGTTTTGTTTTCACAAATCATGTTTACAAGTCAATGGATTTGTATGCACAAGATATACAGGCAGGTGGAGAGGGTGTGAAGTACGGAGCTTCCATTATTCTCAACATGACAAAGGCGAAACTCAAAGAAGGCACCGAGCAGACAGGTATTATCGTTACTGCAAAACCACAGAAAAACAGGTTCTGCATACCTGTTCCTGTAAAGTTCCATATCAGTTATCAGAAAGGAATGAACAAATATGTCGGACTTCAGGAATACATGTCATGGGACAACTGTGGTGTCGGCAGAGGCAAGTTCATAACAGCGAAGGAATATTCAAAACTTTCCGAATCCGATAAGGAAAAATGCAGGCAGCATCCAATGGATTCGGATATTTATTATATGCCTTCCGACACAGGAAGGTACATTTGCACGGATTTCCAGACCGAACCTTTCAAATGGTCTGAAGTATGTTCGGCAAAAGTGTGGCCGGAATCCGCCATTAAACGTCTTGACGAGAATGTAATCAAAGGCATATTCACATACAGCGATGCCAAGAACAACGATGACATACAGAGCATACTTGAAGATGACGAGAACATGGAAACCGATTCCGTTGACAGTTTGATAAAAAACCAGCTTGACGACTAATGATTGACATTGACTTGGTTCCAATAAAATACATAACAGGTTCATACAAGTATGAAAGCACATATCCCACAAAGGAAGATTTCATGTGGGATATGGTTTGTCTCGGAAAGAAATCTGTGGGGATCGACACAATAACCCATATTGAAAAGGATGAGCTGGATTCCATTATTGAAACCCTTGAAAGAGAAAAATACATAAAAACAAGCAGCAACAAGATAAGTATCATAAAGACGCCTTGGGATGGAAAGAGTGACAAACAATGAGGAGGTTGTGTTCAAGTATGTGCTTGACCATCCGGAATACTACAAGTATATAGAGAAAGGTTTTTTCAACGACAAAAACCTCAGCGCGCTTATACTTGTTTCCAAGAAGTTCTACGACAAATACAAGGAGATACCTTCCGAAAACCAGATGATTGCCTTGTTCAAGGACAACACAAAAGTTGAAATGGAACCCGATTTCATAAAGGCGGTATATGCCATAGATACGGAAACCTATGATCAGAAATGGTTGAAAAAGACAACGGAAGCATGGATTAAGTGGAAGTTCTTCAACAGCAAACTTGTTTCCGGAATCGAAGTTGCCAAGATAACCGACGTGAACATGGACAATGTTGACGAGACGGTTCAGAGGATTGTTGACATAATAGGGGAGTCCAACGAGGTCAATTTCAATTTTGACGAGGGACTTGACTTTTTCAACGCGGATTCTCATTACCAGGATTCTTCAAGGAAAATATCATCGGGTTATAAATACATAGACAACCTTACTGGTGGTTATGACGAGAAAACCCTTGTGACATATATCGGTCAGTCCAACATAGGAAAATGTGTATGCGGGGACAGTCTCATAACAGTCAGGAACCGTAAAACCGGAGATATAATGACAATACCAATCGGCGAATTTTTTGAAAAGATAAAACAATAATGGCGGAACGAATAGATGTAGGAAAATTAAGGGGCGTTTACTACAGCAATGACAAGGACAGCTTTGTTGACAGCGCGTCTTTGTCGAACATGAAACTTGCCATATCCACAGACAACGACTCACTGTCCGTACAAGGACCTGACGAGACTTTCAACGATGTGGAGGATGAGATAGTGTCATATATAAAATCAATGCCTGTCGCCGATTATAACGACATATCAAACAAAAGCAGCAAGATACTTGCGGATCTGGAAGCATACACAAACCTGGTGAGCGTCGTTGCATGCTTCAACACAATGACATCGTTGTCAACAATCATACTCATATATTGCGACTATTTCAACCTGAAATATGAAAAGGTCATATCGGAACTTCCGAACGGACTGAAAGTGAAACTTTACAATGAACTGAAATCCCACACAAGAAACCACAGCATACTTGACAACCTGTTTGGTTTTGAGAACGGCAAACACATCAAGAGACTTTTCTGATTTCAAAAAATGGCAAAATTCTGGATAATATCCGACACGCATTTCGGTGTCAAGAACAATTCAAAAAGATGGGAGGAACTCATGAAAAAATGGATGGATGGGTTCTTTTTTCCGTTGATGGAAAACAATGTGGAGGAAGGGGACATTCTTGTGCATTGCGGCGATGTGTTTGACAACAGGCAGAGTGTCGGTCTTTCCACGATGAGCATGTGCATAGGTTTTTTTGAAAGGTTGTCCGGATATTTCAAGGAAATGTGGGTTCTGTGCGGAAACCACGATGCCTACCTCACGACAAGGAACGACATAACGTCCATAGACTGCCTCAAACACATACCAGGTGTCAATATTGTAAAAACCCCTGTTGTTGAAAACATATTCGGAAAGAATGTCGGTTTTGTTCCATGGACTGAAGACGGACATGAATTTGACGGCATTTCGTTTTCAGCAAAAAAAATTGACATATTGTTCTGCCACGCCGAGTTTTCGGGATGCACAATGAATTCCTACGGGACAAAATCGGAGAGTGTTCTGGATATACCGAATATATCTCGTATATATACAGGACACATACATCACATGCACAGATACAAGAATGTTGTTTATGTCGGTTCCCCTTACCAGCTCACACAGAACGACAGGAACAACAGCAAATGCGTATGGACTTACGACGTTTTTGCAGACAAGGAAAAATTTTACAGCAACACATTCTCCCCTGAATTCACACGAATGGAATATGATAAAGTGAAGGACATGACTTTCGGGGAATTCAAACAGATATGCGGAAACAGGTTTGTTGAAATTGAAACAGACGGAAACCTCATGGCAAAATGCAGGTTCCAGAAAATGTTGTCGCTTCTGAAAGACAACGACAACATAATGGACATGTCTTTTGTTCCGGTAAACAAAGATAACACATTTTCCAGTGATATAAATATTTCTGAGTGCGCGTCAATATCGGAGATGCTTGACAAATACATAGACGAGATGGTTATATGCGATGCGCAGACAAAGAAACACGTCAGGGCAATTTCAAAAAAACTAATACATGAATAAAACAGAGAACGTTTCCGCAATTGAAGATTTTTTGTCCGAGATATCAAAGGCCGGCGAGGAAATACTGAACGATTCCAGCGAGAATCTCCAGATAGGTTGGTATGAACTCAATGTCGGGGACAAGGTTTATTTCAAGACATTTGACGATGTGAACGATATTGTCACGGTTTCAAAAGGGGAAATCATTGAAATAATAATCACGGAAAAGAAGGTTCTGAACAAACCTGACGACAACATGGAATCCAACGGGTGGCACAGGGAAAGGCAGATTGCATACAAGGTCAGATGGAACGGCATGACCGCCAACATAGATCCGAGATATGTTTACACAGACAAGATGAGCGCACTGCTTGCCGCTGTGTGCGGAACAATAAAATCATATTTTTCATTATAATTCATTTTTCTTGTTTCTTTTTGTTATATTAAATTGTAACAAAAATAATTTGAATATGACAAGCTGCAACAAGAACATTGTATGGTTTGATTTGGAAACAACCGGCACTGATCCGAAAACCGACAGGATAATCCAGATATGCATGGTCAAAACCGATTCCGAACTGAACATGGTCAGAGTCGCCATAGATTTTGTGAATCCGTGCGGTGTGAAGTCAAGCAAGGATGCCTTTGAGAAACACGGAATAAAAGATGAGGAACTTCTGAACTGCCCGACATTTGAGGACATTTCCGATGGAGTCCTTGAATTCATAAAGAACTGCGACCTTGGCGGACACAACTGCGTGAAGTTCGACATTCCTTTCCTTATGGCCGAGTTTGAACGCTGCGGAAAGATTTTCACGATAGAGAAAAGAAGGGTTTTTGACACGAAACTGATGGATGCCCATTACAACCAGAGAACCCTTTCAAACATATACAAGGAATATTATCCGGAAGGAACACTCTGCGACATGGCGCATGACGCATCCGCCGACACGAAAATGTGCATAGACATTTACAAGGCAATGCTTGAGAAACACAATCCCACAACGGATGAACTTGATGAGATAAACGGAAACAAGACAAGGATTGACGTTGCGGGTTTCTTCGTGTTCAACGAACAAATGAAGGTTTGCATGGGCAAGGGGAAATATATGGGGAAACCCGTAGAGGAAGTTGATCCGAGTTATTTCACTTGGATGATGAAAACGGATTTGCCGAAAGAAACACTCAATCTTGCGAACCGCTGTCTTGCTTACGTTTCGAAACAAACTCCTCAAAAGGAATAACGGTATGGGACGGTTTCTGCTTGTACACACGTTTCTTTCTTTTCCTGTTATGGACAATGGCATCTCCCGAACCTGGATTTCCGTCAGACGGGAACTTTATCGGTCCCATCGCCCCGACTGGAATGTTTGGATTTGCAGTTTCGCACATATTTGATTTTTTTGTTATATTGAATTATAGTAATATATTTATCATGGACAAGAATTTGTTTTACTGTGATTATGAAACTTGCATGTCGTTGAAGCAAAAAGGGTTCAATGAAATGTGCGATGCGTTTTATGGGGACGCTTTTCTCCATAACGGTGAATACATCAGTCCTGATCACGAATACGAATACCGTATAGAGGGAAAGAAAGTTGATGTGGAACATGGCGGATGGGTTTACAAAATGAACTCCAGGAATGGCGATGAGTATATGGACGACCATTCGTGTTCTATCGTTTCGCATCCTGTAGCAATGAAATGGCTGTTCGGCAAAACAGGAATATTCATATCGGTGAAACCTTATGCGACCACGGAAGGTTTTTTCTATTCATGCAACTTGCTTGAATTGAGAAAACTGCCGAACGACATGGGTGTTTATTCCATTTTGGGAAAATCAGGTTTCGATAATCCGGAAAACGCCTATGAATACGGCATAAAGGAAATATTGAAATTATTCAACAATTGATTATTAATATAAAATTTGTTTGTTATGAGCGATTATGTTAGAAACAAATCTGTCATGTATCCGATTGACAGCGAGATTGCCGATGAAATCGATGGTATTATCAAGGATCCGTTTGAGATTGAGTGTTTTGATGACGGCGAGAAAATCAATTACTACCTAAGTTACAACCTTTACCACACATATGGGGAGGAATCAGGGGATTTCGGCAGAAACAGGACTCTGAGCAAAAACGAAAAGAAAAAATACAGGGAACTGTTTTCTGAATATCTTGAAAATGTTGAAGATGACCTGCTCAAGTACGTTGACTACTGCTGGTATAACTGCTGCGAATGCTATGACTATTATCTCAACAAGTCTGATGATTTTGACAACGAGATCTGATTATGGCAAAAGCAAGACGCATAAGGATAACCAGTCAGATAAAGAATCTCAAAAAGCAATATGACATTATAGACAGGCAGATTGAACGTCTTGTTGTCTCAAATGATTGTGACAGATTGCTGTACAGATTGCTTGACGAGAAGAAAAATCACATACGGGATAAACTGAACAAGATTGTCGGTTCGGAGCATTACGATTTTGAAGAAAATGCAATTATTGTTTATTAAAGACAAACTGATATGAAAAGACAAATAAGAGCAGGAGTTTTTGAAACCAATTCAAGTTCAACTCATACCATTGCGATAGCAAAGCATTTGGACGATGACAACAGGGACACTCGTACAAACAAGTATTATTTGTATGATGAATGGGAGGACGGTGAGTTTGAATTCGGCAGACAACCGAAGATTGAGAATTCAATTGGCAAGAGAATAGCATATGCGGTTCTTGTATTTCTTGAATATCCGAACGAAATCGTTTCTGTTGATGAACGTAGGAAGTTTTACGGAAAAATATATGACATAATAGATAGAAACATGCCAGACAAACCGAAATCCGTTTACGATGACACAAAGGAAACAGTCATTGCAAATGTCATGAAACTCATACAGTTCTGCGAATGGGCATGCTATCACTGGCATAAAGAGTGGGAACCTGCATATACTATGGAAAACGAAATCATAGACAAAGACCATTATGCATATGTGGATCACACTGCATGCGCAAAAAAATTCTATGAAAGGATAACAACCGATGATTCCGCACTTGAACGTTTCATAATGGCGGAGAACAGTTTCGTCTATGCTGGAGGGGATGAGTGGAACGGATATTATATGAGCAGAGTCGGTTTTGAATATGACTATGACGACAGCAAGGATTTTTTCAAGGCTGCAAAATCAATGGCGAAAAAACTTGACGTTGAACTTTTTTTCAAAGGAAATTGATTATGGCGAGAAACAATTGTAAAAAATGCGAATATGGACCGTATTATGATCCGAATTCCGACATGTGTGACTCATGTATGTGCGATTCCGATACCGGATGGGGCGGTTTCTATGATCATCGTGTCGGAAAACACTTTGATTCCGAAGAAGAACAGAATGAATATTATGAGGAACATGTTTATGATGATGATTCGGATGATACGGATGATGATTTATCACTTTAGAACTTAAGCAAATCAGAGTCGGTTTTGAAGATAAAAACAAGGATATTATGGAACAAAAACAGAACAACAATATTCCAGAAATAGGAAAAGAGTACCATTTCTTTGACGACGGAAAAACTTCCCTTTCAAGACATTACGTCTGCAAGTGCGAAAGAGTGGTAACACCCGAAGAAGCAAAGGCGATAACTTTTAATTTTGATGACGGTGAAATCGTATTGTACGATATATGGAAAGACGAATCTTCAAAATGCGATTTTCTTTTTGCAAAGGACACCGATTACTTTGTGGAAGTGTCTTGTCCGAGTTATGACGAAAACAGCCTATGGGCGGTAAGAACAAAGGACGGCGGATGGTTTACATTGGATGTTCAATCTTCTTGGCAAGGTGGAAGGGTTGATGTGACTGGCGAAATATTTGACAACGTTGTGAGGTTTTGGACAGAAGAAGGTGAAACTGAAATGGTTAATGGCTATCTTGAAGAAACATACGGTTAAACTACAAAAATAATTAGATGATTATAACGACAGCAAGGATTTTTTCAAGGCTGCAAAATCAATAGCGAAAAAACTTGATGTTGAACTTTTTTTCAAAGAGAACTAAAATATCAGTATAAAAATATCATTTATAAACCAAAATTAAAATAATTATGAGAAAGAGAATCTTTTTTTTGACATTTGCGTTATTCGCTTTATTATTGACTTCCTGCAATGTATGCAGGGTTGACGGCACGGAGGAAGGCGTGTTCGTGAAACAGCCTTGGTTTTTCGGCAAAGGCGGTGTCTCACAGGAACCTTTGACAAGCGGTTCGGAATGGAAAGTGTTCACCACCCGTTTCTACACCTATTCATCCGTCCCGACAAGGTTTGACGAGAATTTTGACGACATTGCATCGGACGACGGAACCCCAATTGACATGACCGCGCATATCGTGTTAAAACTTAAACCTGGAAAATCCCCAGTGCTGCACCAGAATTACGGTCCTAAATGGTATGAGAATAACATCAAGGAAATCTTTAGGGAAGCGGTTAGAAATTTCATCAGCACATACGATATGAGAAGCCTTATTTCCGAGCGTGAAATCTACGACACTGTTAAAATTGACATCATGCAAAGAATCAACACATACATTGCTGGTTTGTCAACCACGGCAGAGTTTCCAATCGAGGTTTGCAATGTCATTGTTGACAAGGCACGGCCAAACGCTGGTGTTCTTGAGGAACTTAACAACACGGCAATCAAAATGCAACAAAAACAAACTGCAATCATGGAACAGCAAATGCAGGAAGAGAGACGTATCACCGAACACAAAAGAGCCCTTGCTGACAGGGAATATCAGGCAACAATCGGGTTCTCCCCGCAGCAGTTCATCGCCCTCAAATCGCTTGAACTGGAAAACCAGAAAATAGAAATGATCAAAAACAAGAAAAATGTCAACGTGGATGTGATGATCGGCACAAACACAGGCGTTCCTGTATGGGGTATCAAGGAAAAATAACATTGCGTATCTTCGCATTGAGAGTAATCAATACATTATACAATCTTCAATAAAATGAAAAGACAAATCAGACAAGGGGTTTTTGAAACCAATTCAAGTTCAACTCACGCCTTGTGCATCATGAACAAAGAGCAGTCAACCCAGCTGGACAAAGGAGAGGTGTACATAAACGGCAGCAATCTCAGGATTGTCACCAAAGAGGAAGTCGAAAAATGTTGGGAAGAGTACAGGAAAGAGTACGACATTTACGATAACATGGATGACTACCGCAAAGAATGGTTATGCGCTTTCACAATGGACGAGTTCGAAGATTGGTGCAATGAAAATTATTACGAAACCTTATGGAGAACGACGCCGGACGGGGAATGGACAGCGGTTTCCCTGTGGGGCGACCGTACCTAAAAACATACCGGTTATGAAAAGACAAATCAGACAAGGGGTTTTTGAAACCAATTCAAGTTCGGAACACAGTATTTCAATAGTGAATTCCAAAGATTTCTATGCGTGGAAAGAAGGCAAGGTGTATGCCAGACAATTGCAGCAAAGTGACGATGACAAAAACACATGGGGCAATTTCTGGTCACAACTTGACCATTGGGAGTTCAAAGAGATGACATCAGAAGAGGCGGAAAAGGAGAACAGGAGACTTTTTGACGAATATATCAGGCAAGAAAAAACGGATATAGAACTTTATCGGAAACATATGGAAGATGTCAAGTCATGGAAAACCGGCGAAGGTGAATATTTCGAAGACGAGGCGTCAAAGTCAAGATGGCTGGAAAATCAGAAACGCCATTTTGAGGAATGCGACAGAAATATCGAAAAAATGGCGTTCGAGAATTTCAGCGCAACAAGAAAATTCTACAACAGTTTCTATATCTCTTACGAAGAATACATTGATGCATTGAGAAACGGCGACTGCTATTCGCCGTTCGAGCATACGCAGGGCGATGTGTCGGTATTCGGAATTTATTATCATTCATAAAAAAAACAAAATAATATGAAAAGACAAATCAGACAAAGTGTTTTCGAGACAAATTCGTCTGCGATACATTCATTGACAATTTACGAAAAAAACGAATGGGAAGACTTCAAGAAAGGTCTGTCGGTTTTGGATGATTACGACAATTTGCAAAACAAATCATCTTATATGGAAGAGTTAAGAAAATCCGATGGGTACAAAGAATGGCTTGAAGATTACGGAGAGGACACAGACGAGTTGTTTGATGAATTTGTGGGGGAATTGTATGACGGAGAGACAATCAATTCGTACGATACCTATACGGAACGTTACGAAGTTCTTGAAAAGGAAATTCCGGATTCTAACTATGTAGCGGTGTCTATCTATGGAGCAGGCTGGTAAACGAAAGGAAGTTCTTGACAAACTCAAGGCGATATCTTCGCCAGCTCCGTCAGACTGGCGGGAAAAAGCACAATGGAGAGTGGACAACAGGGACTGGTTGAGAATATCTGGTTCCATTTGTGTCTATGTCATGCTAAATCAGGAAAACCCAAGGGAATTTGTAAAGGAAAAACTTGGGTGCAGTGATGAATATGTGGAGAAATTCATACACGGACAGGCGGATTTGCGCATAAGCGAGATAATAAAACTTGTCGGGTTTGAAGAATTCCTCAAAACACTTAACAGATTAAAAGAATACAGACATTCAAAAAATGAAACAGAATAATCTATCAGAAACGAACAATTACAAGATAAAGGATATAAGTCTTGCCGAATGGGGCAGAAAGGACATTGAAATATCCGAAAAGGAAATGCCTGGTCTAATGGCATTGAGGGAAAAATACAAAGGAAAGAAACCGTTGAATGGCGTCAGAATAACAGGTTCCCTGCACATGACAGTACAGACAGCAGTTCTTATAGAAACCCTTGCAAGTCTTGGTGCGGATGTCAGATGGTGCAGCTGCAACATCTTTTCAACACAAGACCATGCGGCAGCGGCCATAGCAGCATCGGGGATTCCTGTTTTCGCATGGAAAGGCGAGAACATAAAAGAATACTGGTGGTGTGTCAAGGAGGCATTGTCTTTCCCTGACGGCAAAGGACCGAACCTCATTGTTGATGACGGAGGGGATGCCACTCTGCTCATACATCTCGGATATGAGGCGGAAAACGATCCGTCATTTCTTGAAAAAGAAACAGAGTCCTCCGAGCAATCAGTCATATTCAGCATTCTCAAACGGACACTTGCGGAAAATCCGCACAAATGGCACGACATGGTTGGGAACATAAAGGGGGTTTCGGAGGAAACAACAACCGGCGTGCATAGACTTTACCAGATGATGGAAAGCGGTAAACTTCTTTTTCCTGCAATCAACGTGAACGACTCTGTTACAAAATCCAAATTCGACAACAAGTACGGATGCAGGGAATCCCTTGCGGACGGAATAAAAAGGGCGACAGATGTCATGATTGCCGGAAAAGTCGTTGTTGTATGCGGTTACGGAGATGTAGGCAAAGGTTGCGCACAGTCAATGAGGTCTTACGGGGCAAGAGTCATTGTCACGGAAGTTGATCCGATATGCGCACTCCAGGCGGCAATGGAAGGTTTTGAAGTCAAGACCGTGGATGATGCGTTGTCCGAAGGAAACATTTTCGTCACCTGCACAGGAAACTGCGATGTCATTACCGTTGATCACCTCAACAAAATGAAAGACCAGTCCATTGTCTGCAACATAGGTCACTTCGACAACGAGATACAGGTTGATGAGTTCAAGAAACAATCTGGCATAAAGCACAGAAACATCAAACCGCAGGTTGATGAATACATCTTCCCGGACGGACATTCAATCTTTATTCTTGCGGACGGAAGACTTGTCAATCTCGGTTGCGCGACAGGACATCCTTCTTTTGTCATGAGCAACTCTTTCACAAACCAGGTTCTTGCCCAGATTGACTTATGGGAAAACGACTACAATACAGGTGTGTATGTACTTCCGAAAAAACTTGACGAGGAGGTTGCAAGACTTCATCTTGAAAAAATAGGTGTCAAACTGACGGAACTTACTGACAAGCAGGCAAAATACATAGGTGTTGACAAAAACGGGCCGTTCAAACCCGACCACTATAGATATTGACATATAGGTGTTGATATTAATTGTTTGATTTTTCCGAACGGGCGGCATATATATGCTGTCCGTTTTTTTTTCTTGTATATATCTGATATATATTCAATTACAAGGATTTTTTGAAAATAACGGATTGTATCAAAATAATGTGAAGATGATTGAATGTTTTTTTGTTATATTAAATTATGGATTTTTAAAATTGTTTTGATTATGAAACTTGTTGACAAAATCAAAAAAAGATTTCTTGCATGTCGGATCAAGAGATTGTCCAAAACTGCGGTTGTTTTTGAGAACAACTACGAAAGAATGTACATTGAACCTGGTTGCAAGTCTTATGGCAGATTGCATATGTTCAAATCTGTGGATACTGCATTGAAGTACATTCATGGTTTTGATTATGAAACAAAACTTGGTATCCAATCCATTGGTTTTGATGAAAACGAAGATTTTATTTTTGTCAAGATATTGCTGCATCGTCCAGGTTTGCTTATCGGCAAAATGGGTTCTTGCGTTAATGATTTTGAAAACACTTTGAGCGGTGTTTTCGGCAAACAGACAAAAGTCTGTATTGAAGAGGCACACAGGAGAATGTACGGATTGGACTTTATCCATACTTTGTAAAACCGCAATATTATGAAATCCGATATCAAAGTTTATCTTGCATCGTCTATGGAGATGCGTTTCAGGGAAAGCATCAAATATGCCGCCGAGATATTGAGGAAAACATTCAGCAATGTGTATGTGCCTATGGAACACACAGTCAAGAATGCCTGGGATTACCCGAACAACGAGTGGGGTCTTATGGTTTTTGAGGATGATGTGCATGCCATCAACAGTGCGGATTATGTTGTCGTTCTGAACTACGGGAGGAAAAACACTACCGCAGGTTGCGCTTGGGAGGCCGGATATGCTTTTGCACTCGGCAAGAAAGTGTTCATTGTCGACGTGTACGATCCGAAAAGTCCAGATATAAAAACGAAAGGCGATGAAATACGCGAATATTTCAAAGAGAAATTCGTCACGTCCCTTATGGTCGAGAACGGCAGATACGCCACAATCAACGGACTTTACGGATTGGAAAGGTACGATTGGGAATCGCTTCCGAAAACGAGAAGCCCGTACGAACAGAAATGATTTTTGTTATATTAAAATATAAAAACACAGAAATATGATAGGAGAATTGAAAACAACATTCTGGCAGGATTTCAGCATTGCGGACAGATTCGGTTCAAAAGCAATCAAAGACACTTACAAGAGGGCTTTTGACGGATGGAAGAACAACACGGAATATGTCACGGAACTCGTGATTGTACTTAATTGGAAGATATGGCATCACTGGGAGAACGGAAACCATGAGCTTGCCAAGATATATGACGAGCTTTGGAGAAAGGCGGAAAACTGGTGCTATAAAAATCTCAAGGGGGATGACCTTGATTATTTCATCAAAACAATAGACTAATGAACGAAATTCCACTTTTTGAGGCAGAATCTGTTGTTTCTCCGTTGACGGGAGAAACAGTCAACATGAAGAAAATCAGGGAGAACATTGATTTTGTAAGGGGGAGCGTCTATTCGCACAACCCTTGTTTCGGGGCTTTGCTTGACAACCTCAACTTCATCTACACTTTTGATGTTCCGACACAGGCGACAGACGGCACAAGACTTTTCATAAATCCGGAATGGTCTTCCGATTTGAACGATGCCGAACTTCGTTTCATCATGATACACGAACTAATGCATTGTGTGTTCAACCATGTCAGGAGAGGGGTTTCCCATAACAGAATGCTGTCCAATGTCGCTGCCGACTTTGAAGCGAACGGTGCGGCATACATAGACAAGTTCGTCACAAACGGGCAACTTGAGAGACTCGGTTCCTATTTCAGCGAGAAATACATTGACTGCGGAAACGACCTTTGGTGTTATGAGAACATCTACAAGGATTTGAAGGAAAGCGGTTTCATTCCTTCCGCACCTGAACTGGACATTGTTTGGCCGAAAGAGGAAAACAACCAGAACTCGAAATGGGCGGAAACCACAAGGGAGTGGAAAGCAGGGCATGCTGCGGCAATGCATGAGGTCAACCAGATTCTGAATGAAGAATACTCCAAGATTTCAAAGTCGCCAGGAGAGAGATACACTCCAGATGAACTCAAAAGGGCATTGGTCTGTGCTGTTTCACGTATCGGCAAACTTTTGAGTTCAAAAGGCACAAAAACAAAAAAGAAAACAAATGCCATGTCGTTCATGGACAATTGGAACATGCTGTCCGAAATGAAGAAAAATCTTTCGGAAAAACAAAAGAAACAGTCCTATGACACTTTTGAACAGGGGTGGGAATACGGCATGAACGAGTCTCTTTCTAAGATAATGAATGTGGTAAACATCATAGACTGCCAGAACGACATAAAGAACGGGAAGTTCAAAATGGATAATGCCGATATGGGCGAACAGGAAGTCCCTTACCGCGATCCTGCCGAAGAAACCTTGAACTTGCCGCATCCTCCATATCAGGGGAACTACAAGAAACTTAGCAAAGAGGATATCATTACACAGCAAATCGGCGCGAACATTGCAAGAAAGGCCGGATACAAGGGGGAGTTTGTGAAAGAGGAAACATTGGATTCCATTGAGAACCAATGGAACGAGGCGATTGAAAAGAATGCAGGCAAAGAGGGTTCCGAACTCATCACAAGACATTTGCTCGACACAAAGGAGTCCAATTACAACTGGCAGCATGAACTGAGGAAAATGCTCAACATGGCAATGAACAACTCGCACAAGCACAACAACGAATGGGGCGAGAAAAGAGGTCTTGCAAGAAACACAATGACTTTGAAGCACAAGAACGACAACACAGGCATGAAAGACATCGTGTTCCTTGTTGACTGTTCCGGCAGTATTTCGGATGCAATGCTTTCCGACATATTGTCCGAGTGCTGGTCTATTTCAAGGAAATGCAATATCAAGGACATTACATATGCCTATTTTACAGTCAATGTCGAACTTGTTGAAACCACAAGCACGAAACTTGCCGGAAGAATAAGCGACACCGCTGTGATGCTTCTGAAAAAGAGCGACAAGCGTGCAAAGGGGGGACACATAACAGGAGGTACGGATTTCAAGAACGCACTGGATTGGGTCAACAGGATAGGGGGTGCAAGATGCGTCATTATGCTGACAGACGGATACGACACGGTTGTTCCGAAACCTGCCAGTGTGAGAAACCTGATTTGGGTTGTCTATGACAACAAGCATTTCAAGTCTGTTGACAATTCAAGAGTGATACATCTTGACACGAACAAGATGAAAAACTGAAAAAAAGGGACATGCTTGTTTGTGAATTTTATTGATTATAAAACAAAACCAATCGGAATAAATCCAGTTGGTTTTGTTTTTTTTTTTTGAATTTATCTGCCAATTTGTTTATTTTCTGTACCAAACTGGCGGGTTGTTTTTGACAGGACAACCTTGGAATATCATCCTCATGTCAGAGACACTTTTCACATTCCATCCTGACAAGTCTTTGTCGAACGAATGCGCATTGGAGAACATTTCACGCATAATAATCACGTTTGACACGTCCCATCCGGATATGTCCTGGTTGAATGCCGTTGCATTTGCGAACATTCCCCGCATATTTTTGACACTGGACACATCCCATCCTGATATGTCATGGTTGAAGGAACTTGCAAAAAAAAACATATGATTCATGTCGGTTACTTTTGAAACATCCCATCCGGATATGTCCTGGTTGAATGCCGTTGCACTGAGGAACATGTTATGCATGTCGGTCACTTTGGACACATCCCATCCGGATATGTTCTTGTTGAATGCGTTTGCGTTGTCGAACATGTCATGCATATTTGTCACTTTGGACACATCCCAGCTTGATATGTCCTGGTTGAATGACTTTGCACCGTAAAACATATTACTCATGTCGGTCACTTTGGACACATTCCATCTTGAAATGTCACAGTTGAACGAATTTGTTTCAAAAAACATTCCATGCATGTCTGTAACGTTTGACACATTCCATTTTGAAATGTCCCCGTTGAAATATTCCATATATATGTCGCAGAACAGACCGGACATGTCTGTTATTCTGGAAGTGTCAATGTCGTTCAGGTCGCATTCGTTTCCTTCTTTTTTTATCCGTTCCCTTATGATGTTTTTTAGTTCTTCTCCGGTTTCCGGATAATGATTATACAATGTCACTTTATCCAGTTCATCGTTGGATATCGGGATCACCCGCATCCTTTCGGAAACGAAACTGTCCATGTCAAGTATCCTCATGTCATGCAACATATATATAGTCATCGTATTCATTGTCCGTGACACGTTCAAATTCCTCTGAATCCGAATTGTATCTGAACATGTATTTGAACCTGTAATTCATATCCGATGGGGAATAGTCATCCCTGACGTCCGACAGAAGCAGTATATCGTAAATCGGATCAATCCCGATTTTTCTGATAAGTTCCGTGAACATTCCCGATATGTTCGCCCCGTCGGTTTCATCGGTTTCCTGTGTTATCCATTCAATGACAATGCCTATCGGGAGTGGGTTGACATCCCATTCCTTGTCCCTGATCTGGTATCCGTGGTCTTTTCCGTATTTCACAAGCAGTTCTCCTGCATTGTTCGGGACGCCGTTCATTCCGAGAGAACGGTATGTGCAGTATTTGTCTATTCCTTTTTCTATCAGACGAATGTCCCTTTCTATCTGTTCGTCAAGATTTTTCTGGTCTATCACATCAAAGTCCACGTTTCCAACTTTGTCCATTTCATCGTTGGTAATGGGCATGACTTTCATTTTTTCTGCGATGAAATCCTTTATTTTCAATATATCCATATTTTAATTTATATTTAATGTTTATATAAATGTTTTGTGACTATAGTTGTATATCCAACGGTATTCCGGTTTTTTATGGAATTTCATGTGATATCCTGCAAACAGGCGTATCGGGCATTTTGATTTCAGTTCAAGCATGCCGAAAAGTTCGTTGAACATTTCCTTGATTTTTTCATGGTCTTTGATTTCGAACACAGTTCTCCACAATATTGTTATGTCCCAGTCGGTTGTGACGATATCGTAATTCAGACATGCTATCATTTCTTTTGGTTTTTTCGGATCGTTGTATTTCACAAACAAATCCCCTTCGCCGAGGCAATGCTGTTTTATTCCCATTGTTATTCTGTTCGCATCGGCATCTATTTCCTTTTCTGTAACGTCAAATTCCTTAACTTTATCAAATTCATCGTTGGTAATGGGCATGACTTTCATTCTTTCGCTCACAAAATCCGATATGTCCAGTATTTTCATTTTAGTTCGGAATTATCCCTTTTAGTCTTGTAAATTATTTATAAAACTTCAAGTTCAATAGTCGCTTCGCAGTTGTCCGTTTGTTCACCAATTTTCTTGGGTCTTGCAAACGGTTTGCATACAACTCCACGACCGTACTCGACATTCCTTGCCGAGATATATCTCTGCCATTCGTATGGTTCGTATTGTTCGTTGTTCCTCGCTGCGTTGACGTCCCTATCGTGATGACATCCACATTTGCAACAAGTCCAAAAACGAACATTCAGATTTTTGACTTTCTTGTTTATGTAACCACATTCTGAACACATCTGGCTTGACGGGTAGTATCTATATACTTTCATCATAGTCTTTCCGTTCCACCTGCATTTGTATTCGAGTGTTTGTATAAATTGACTCCAATTACATTCAGAGATGGACTCTGCCAACTTATGATTTTTCATCATACCTTTGACATTCAAATCCTCAACTTTTATCAAGTCAAATTGTTTGACGAGTTCTGCGGTTATCTTGTGTATGTAATCAGTTTTTATGTCTGTGATTTTCTGGTGGATTCGGTTGCATTTCAACACTTGGTTTTCGTACCTCTTGCTTCCGTATGTCTTCCTTGACAGACATCTCTGATACTTTTTCAATTTTCTTTTGTAATATCTGATTATGCTGCGTTTGCTTGCATATTTGAATCCTTTGCTTGTAATTATAAGTTCTTTTATTCCAAGGTCAAGACCGACACGTTCATTAGTTTTATTATTTGGTGTATAGTCTTGTTTGACTGTTATTGCTATATAATATCTGCCAGACTTGTTCTTTGAGATTGTGGCAAAACAAATCTTGCCAGTTATTTCTTTGGAAACCACAATGTCTATTCCGCTTTTGAGTTTCGGAATATAAAGTTTGTCGTCCTTGATATGGAATGTGTTAGGCTGTGCAATCTTGAAAGACTGTTTGTCCCTTCTGTTCTTGAATTTTGGATAGGAACTTCTGCGCTTGTAGAAATTGTCATACGCAGTGTGCATATTTCTCAAACTGCATTGAAGTGATTGTAAAGGAACGGCATTCAAAAACTCAAATCCTTCAGTTTTGCGAAGTATGGTTAGTTTAGATTGTTGGACGTTGTAGGAATCGCTTGTTTTGGATTTATTGTATTGGTTTTTCTTCTCGTTGAGGAAATAGTTGTACACAAGCCTGCAACAACCGAACACATTGGCAAGATAAACCTGCTGCTCTCTGTTCGGATACAACCTGAACTTGTATGTGTAAACTCTTTCCATCTGATTGGAATACGATACTCCATTTATACCAATTACATTCTTACAAGACTAAAGGGATAATTCCGTTTTAGTTTATTTTCTTGTAGTCTTTCGGAACGGCAAAGTTGAAATAGTTCCTGATGTATTTCACGGAATCCACAAGGTTGACCATTATGTCGTTGAGTGTGTCAAGGAATCCGGCAAGTTTCCCGTTGTTGTACAGATATGGCGACAGACTTTTCTTTATGAGCGTTTTTGAATAGTCATACCCTGTGTACTGTATTTTCCAGTTTTTGTATTTGATGTCATCTTCAGGAAATTCAAACCCTTTGTATTTGTTTATGATAATATGTTCCGACATTGTAAAAAATGTTTGTAATTTTATTATATTTAGATATGGAGAAATTACTTTATTTTATTTATAAAATAAAACGGTATGAAAAGGACAAGTTTCAAGGTATATGACGATTTTGACAATGTGAAGCAGCTTGTTGACAAATTGCTTCCGTCATACACGGATGATGAGATTGAGATAGTGGAGGACAGTGCCGGATGCACGGTTTATGTGAAATACGATGACACCGATGTGAAGATAAGGGAACTTGAGGAATGTTTCATGGAGGTGATGATGCTGGAAAGTTATCTTGATGCTTGGAATATGATAGTTGAGTTTTCTGAAATTGCTTGATATGAGTACGAGATGCAACATTTACATACATGATAGCAGGGACGGTTCGTCATTGTGGATATACCATCATCATGACGGATATCCCGAAGGTGTGGGACGTCAATTGAAAGATTTCCTTTTGGATGCGGACAACAGGTTACTCCGTCCGGAAGGCATGCTTGAGGGACTTGTCTATGTGTATGGAGACGAATATGAAGAAACCGCCAATCAGCACGGCGACATATCATACAGGTATGACATAGAAATAACGCCTGTTCTGACAACTTTGACCACAAACAGGATGTCTTACACATTTGAAGGCAACCGGTACAAACAGGGTCATGATGAAATAGAAAAGGTTGAATATATCAATGATATATCATCAGGAAAAGAGATGTCTGCCGGGAATGAAAAGTCATGGAAAGTGTCCGAGTTGAGAAAAATGCTCGCCAAAATATCATTTGAGAAAACCGTCAACTTGATGGACTGCGGCATTACGGACAATATCCCGGATGACATGAAAATTCACGAAAGCACAATGAGATATAAAATAATTGATTTTTTGCTGAAATCGTTCGAGAAAAACGCGTGCGTCGAATTCATTGAAAAATAATACAAACAAACAAATATGAAAAACTTTTTAAAAATAAAAAACGGCGACAATATTGTCTTGGTTGACATTTGTGACATTTCCGCAATCAGTTTATACCAGACAATTGTGAATCAGGAAAACGTGACCAAACTTGACATTTATCTGAAAGGAAACTGCGGAAGCATTTCAATGCAAGGAGTCTACGATGAAATCAAAAATATATATGCGGGTATCGAGGAAACATTGTCTGTTTTCTGCAATGTTTTTGAACTAGGAGAAAAACCTGTTGGCACAGAACTTAATCCCCCGAAGGTTGCCAGAAATCTTCCGGATCTGGACAAATGCGTTCTTATAACAGAGGATTGACATGGCGTTTTCGGATTCCCCGCAACTGGTCAGCATTCATTCAAAAAACAGCATAGAGTTGATTTCTGCAAGGAGCCGTGATGATTTCTATGTTATTGTTTCGTTTGATTTTGAAATATTTGAGGAAAAAGAATACAGATTATACATATCCGCCAAACCGTATAGTCATCTTTCCCATACTCTTGAAATGTCATTCACATTGAATCATGTGGGGAAAAATAAGCACGGTGTGTATGTCGGAACCGGAATTGCGAAATGCTGTCTGCGTAACGACGGCGATAAACTTGCCGGGATGCAGAAGAGATGGAATGGGATTGAACATATAGGGGTGCTTGATGAAGGGTCGTTTATTGTATTCAATAAATCTATTGGAAATGCGTAAGAAAAAAACAAAACACAGCAAACAATCCAGAATATTTTTCACAAGCGATTTGTGGCTTGGAAGGAACAACATAATAGACATATTCGGGCGGCCTTTCGGATCCGTTCGTGAAATGGACGAAAGGATAATTGAAAACTGGAACACGACAGTGGGGGACGAAGATATTGTCTTTGTTCTCGGAAATTTTGTATATGACGGGACACGTGCGCAGAACATCATTTCGGATTTGAGGGGTGTGAAGATATTCATGATGTCCGAGTCGGACAAAAACATTCTGAGGATAGATGACGTCTATATGGATGAACTTACACTTTTGAGCGACATTTACATGAACGATGCGTTCAAGGACGATACCGACCATTTTGTGTATGAGAATTTCGGAATGCTCACTTCAGAGGAGATACTGAATTATATAGAGAGGATTTCGGAAAAGTACAAACCGAATGTCATCATACTCAAAAACTCCATAATTGATCTGGCAAGATACGGAATTGTGCTTTCGCTGTACCCTCTGCTTGAATGGAACGGCAAGGAAAGCGGCACACTCAACCTTCATGGAGGTGTGGCGGATTCTTCAAAAAACCTCAACGAAGAAAACAGAATAAGTGTCAGAACGGATTTCTGGGGTTTCAGACCGATTGAGCTTTCCGAAATACAGACACTTGTGTCACAATTAAAAAATTAAAATGTTATGCTTATAAAAAATATTATCAGGGAATTCAAGACATGGAAGATTGTCAGGAAAACCGTCAGACTGAATGCCGACAAATTCTATTCCATAGGGTTTGACATAGACTGGCTGGGCAGACTTTACACAATAGTGAACATTCCTGACGAATTGAGCGGCATGCCTGTCAATACGAGAAAGGATTTCGCCATACAGAACATGGCGATAGACAACTATATAAAGGAAAGTCTTTCCGATGTCACGAATATTTTGACAGAACTCCATCTTTCGGATTTGATCATGTATCCTTCAAAATACGAAAGGTTCGAGAACACGGACTCAATCCTTATCATTCTTTCTCCGGAGAGATACTATACGAAGTTCTGGAAAATGTTTTTGTATTTTGCCGGGATTGCCGCCGTTGTTTCGGCAATTGTTGTTGTTCTAATCAAAATATTGTCATAATGGCTACTGCGGAAAGTTTGAATCAGACGGAGACAATATCAGGAAAAAGATATTACAACATAGAGGACAAGAACGGTGTTCTGCACAAACTGCCGAGCGTTACCACTATACTTGGTGAAATGACCGACAAAAGTTCAATAGAGAACTGGCGGAAACGTGTGGGAAATGCGGAGGCGGACAGGATAAGCAAATTCAGTGCGAACAGGGGAACCTGCATGCATCAGAAACTTGAATACTGGTTCACAAGCGACATACAGGATAAGGGGGAACGCATAAAGAAAGTGAACGAGCAGATGCTTGAATTTGTCAAGGAGAACGGTTACACGGCAGAGGAACTCAAATGCGGAGACGGCCTTTTCAACAGTCTTTACATATGCGGTTTTTTCAACAAGGTAGCAAGGATAGTGGAAATGGAGAACACTTTGTGGTCTCTTGAACAGGGAGGTTACGCCGGACGTGTTGACTGCATTTACGAGGACAAGGAAGGCAAACTTGTGCTGCTGGACTTCAAGACAGCAAGACACAAGAAACGCGCCGAATGGATAACAAACTATTACATGCAGTTGAGTGCATATTATTTTGCATACTACCAGATGCATGGAATAAAACTTGACAGGGCTGAACTTTGGATTGCCGTAGAGAACGACATTCCTCAGCTTGTGGAGATTTCTCAGTCCGAACTGAAAGTGTGGTTGAAGCAGTTCTTGAAACTTGTCATAGACTATCACAGGAAATTTGACGTTCTTCTTGATACAAAAGACAACAAAAAACACGGGTATATGGACATGTTCTATAAGAAGGACTATTCAAAAATATTCGGGGATTTGGAAATAGAGCATTTCGCATAATATAAATATAGAAATATACAATTTTTATACAATGATTTCACTTCCCATTATATCCATTGCGATATGTTTTGCATATGTAATATTCATAGTGTTCAAATACGGCGTTCCGACTTCCATATCGGAAACATATTACCTGCTTCCAAACAAATGGGACTGGATGTTCAGTGCATGGTGTACACTCACATCCATACCTTTCGGAATATGGTGGTTCACAGTTTCCCCGAAAAACCTTTGCTGGATCCCGATTGTCGTGATGATAGGAATGACAATGGTAGGTGTTAGTTGCAGATACAAGTCAGGTCCGAAAAAAGATGACGGATATATACCCGATATATCAATGGACGACCTCAAGTCAAAAAGGGAAACGACATATTCATCTTTCAAGGATTTCATAAAGGCAATGATAGAGAAATTCAAACCGAAGAATTTCCTGAAATACGGATGGGCGAGACCTATACACTATGTAAGTTCCCTCATTGTCATCATATTGACGAGCATATGGGTCGGTATCGTCAACCCGATAGCGATAGCGAGCATGGTTTTGAGTTATGTCATGTTCATACTGGTCGGTTTGAACTGTCCGGGAGTTTACAACAAGGATTATTCAATGGATGTTGACAACAAGGCATGGATTTTCTTTATGGAGATAATATGCTTCCTTCAACTTTTCATTTTTGTGTGGAGTGTCATTTGATTGAACGGTATGGAAGAAAAACATTGTTCGGATTGCAGAAACTACGGGGCTCTTGTCAACCAGGGATACTGGTGGTGCAATGCCGGACATACGGACAATATGAATCCGGAAACTTGCGGAGACTATGACTGCATAATATGGGAAATTACAACATCAAGCACTTCCACGACATATGTGTATCAAGATATTGACATCACTCACATTTAAAAACAATTGAAATGTTCAGCAGCAATACGGATTTGGTTGAAAGAAACATTAAAAAAGATGTTGAGGATAAATTGTGGATGGAAAATTATATTGAAGAATACATAAAGAGACAATATGATTTTTTCATGAAAGGTTTTTATGAAAAACTTTTATCGGAAACAGACGAGAATAAATCTTGACAAGGTTTGCGTTTAATTTGTAAATCGTGGCACAACACGTGAAAAAACCTCCGATATTTGATATCGGAGGTTTTTGTTTTCTTTATATATTATGCAATGGTTGTCGGTTTTCCGAATATCCGTGTGAATTCATCCGCAAAAGACTTCAGTACGACATTGATGACATTTTTGCAGAAATCAACTGCAGAATCAACATAGTCTTCTCCATATTTTTCTTTTCGGATGTCAAGTATGCGCAAAAGGTTTGCCGTTATTATAAATTTTTGGGAATTTTTTACTTGAAATCCAAAACCAAAAGTATCAATGTCGTTTTCCGATAATGTCTTATTCACAAATTCTATTATGTTTTTGTTTATGGTGACACCGTAAACCTCGTCAAAATCAAAACCGATTTTTCCGAGAGCAGTCGCTTTCGAAGCGTCCAAACCTGTGTCAATCGTCACATTCACGTTTGCGAGGTTTGCCTCAACCATGCTTTTGTTTATGCGCATGTTGAACTTGTAATTTCCATTTTCCTCGGTGAAATAAACATCAACGCCGTCGTCGAAAAACCATCCTTTGAAACTTATGGAATCGTTTTCGACTGCATTGTTGAACATGTCGCATATGGTTTTTGATATTTTTTCGTTGTACATGTTTATCAGTTTGGAGAAATCCATGTTCTCTACTTTTCCGAATTCATCGTTTGTGATTGGAACGATTTTCATTCTTTCTGCGATGAAATCCTTTATTTTCAATATGTTCATATTTCGATATATTTCTTATGCATAATTTTATCTCAGCACGTCATGAACAAACGGATTCTGCGAGGTGAGTGTGTTGTCAACGCAAGTGAATTCTATAATCGGTTTGTCTCCAAGTTCGTTTGAGTTGACAACTTCCTTTGCTTCATAGTTATTTCCTGTGATAAGTACGATGTTCTTTTCGTTCAGTATCTCTTTGGTCAGATTCGGGAAAACTATCCTTATGTTTTGTCCAATTCTCCAGTTACACAGACTTTGATCCACGAAAATGTTTATGTCATATTCGGATTTGATTGTTTCCTCAACATATATTCTGAGCATGTTTGTCATGGGTTTGAGGACTGTGTATATGTCGTTGTCCGTTCTGTCGTGGTCGTCAAGTGTTATGGGGTTTGTTTCCGTTATCTCAACCCCGTTTGTTTTTATGCTCGGTTTCATTATGCTGTATCCGCTTGTTGCGGAATTTATCACAACCATGTTCGGTGTTGAATTGTCAACAACAGTGTTGTATCCGTTCCTTATGACATCTGTGTTGTACTGCAAGGCGACGCTTGCCCGTCCCGACATTATGGAATCAACATTGTCACTGACATGTGCAATGAGATCAAGAAGTGAACTCCTGTCGGCAAAAGCAAGGTTTGCATTCTCAAGGGCATTCTCCATTTCTTCAAGTTTTGCCGCAAGCACTTCATAATTCGTTACCATTGCCATGACATTCTCCAGATCGGAAAGTCTGTGTTCAATGTTGTTCAGATAGTTCCTTGTCCTTGTGAACATTTCAGTGCAGTCCTGCATTCTTGCTATGGCATCCGCGAACAGACTCATTGAAAATGTGTTGTATTCGTTCACAATACTTGTTATGCCTGTCTTGTCTGGTTCTATGTCTATCCTGAGATTGAGTTTGAAACCGTAGGAGTTTCCGTTTGACACTCCTGGTGTGGGTTTGTATTTCGGATATCTCTGTATGTAATCCCAAGAATCCGATTTCACATCGTCAAGGAAAAGTATTCCGTACAGGTTGCTTGTCCTTTCCCCGCTTGAAACATCAACAATGTCGTAATACACAAGCACGGCATTGAACTCGAATGTGTTTCCTGTTTTGTTGAATTCGTCAATGTTCACTATGTTTCCCATGACAATCTCACGGTATGAGTTTGCATCAAAGTCTATGCACACTCCGTCAAGGTCTGATTTTTTCGGATTCACTCCGAAATCATCGTTTCCGTAAGTTGCATCGAATGAACTCACGCTTCCGTTCAGTTCATTACCTGTGCTGTATGTGTGGTTTCCCATGTTGTCATACAATGCTTCAATGCTCAAATCATCCGGGTGTGATTCTAAACCGTTCTGCCCTATTATGTAAGTTTTGTCCTGTGATGAATGGTATTGGTAGGTTGCACCGCTGTTGTAGTTCCCGTCAAAAACCTGCTCAAACAACACGGTCGGAGTGTTTCCGTGTTCGGAAGGTATATGCACATAGATTTCGGTGTATGCGTCATTCGCTATGTCAACATTGTTTGTTATGTCAATGCTTCCTATGTATTTCACAACCTTTTCATAGTTGTAACCGCTTTCGGCATCTTCTTCAACATACCTGTATTTGTTTTTGCTGACAAGCAGAGGTGCTATTTTTGACACATCGTATTTCCATTGTATTGCGCCTGTTTCGTTCAACCAGTGCCAGAAAACCCTTTCGGCAACGGAACGGTCTGTTTCCAAATCATCGGATTCGTCTATCAGAAGTTCCTCAAAGTTGAAAACATAATCCTGCAATGATTCGGCAAGTTCCATAGATGTGGTTGTCGGTTGTCTTGACGGATCATTGGAGTCCCTGTCAACAAGACCGTTCACTCCTCCAAGCTGGGTGTAGTTTCTGTCAATTGGGTCGTGTCTGTAACCGCTGCCGTTCGGAGTTGTTTGCGAACTGTGGTCATAGTTATTCGGGTTTATGAAATCAGGAATGTTTATGCAGACAAAATGGGAAAACACAAATTCTTTCTGTGTGTTTGCCATGCATTTTGACAAATCCCTTGCAGCACTTGAAAATGTATAGAATGTTGTGCCATTCTGGTTCAACTTTCTGATTAAAGGTGTAAATGCCATGTTTGTTTTTATTATATTAAATTATAAATAACGTTCCTAATATTTATAAAATGAATGAATTTGTGAATTTCAAAAAACTTGCTGATGCAAGGAACATGCTGTCCGAAACCTCATCGTTGAATTCAAAGAAAGACATATTGCTTGAATACAAGAGAAACTCGGACAAGGATTTCAACAACAAAGTGTTCAATCTTATTGTTGACAACAACATCAAGTTTTATGTGACATCGGAGAAAATCCTTGAAAGTCCGTATATTGCGATGAAACATTATATCAATGTTACGGAAGACGATATATTCAAGATATATGGGCAGCTTTCAAGGCGTGAAATCACAGGAAACACTGCACTGCATTCATGTGCGGTTGTATATAATTCCATTTTGGATATTGACCATGATGTTGCGAGACTCTTTCTTGACATATTGGACAAAAACCTCAAATGCGGTGTCAACAACAGCATTATAATGTCCGTGTTCAACGACAGAGGGGACAACATCAAACGCAAATTCGGTGTCGCCCTTGCCAACAAGTATTTTGAAAGGGCGGACAAGGTTGATTTTGAAAAGCAGAGATGGTTTGCGAGTCGCAAATGCGATGGAGTCAGATGCCTGTGCATAAAGGAAAACGGAAATGTCAAATTCCTGTCAAGGCAGGAAAAGGAATTCTTCACACTTGATGTCCTCAAAAGACTTTTTGAGAAATGCGAGGATGACAACTTTGTATGGGATGGCGAACTCTGCCAGGTTGATGCAAACGGGGATGAGGATTTCCAAAGCATTGTCAAACTTGTCAGAAGGAAAGATTTCACAATAGAGGATCCGTTCTACCAGGTTTTCGACATGCTCACTCTTGATGAGTTTTTCGGAAATGCCGAATCTCCTGATTTCAGCGAACGCATAAAAAGAATGCTGGATTTCTTTGACAGTAATGCTGATATTGTATCGGGAAATGTGAAAATACTGAAGCAGACATTTGTCACGGACATTTCATGTTTCAACGGATTGCTTGACGAGGCGAGAAACAAAGGATGGGAAGGTCTTATGATAAGAAGGGATGTTCCATATGAGGGAAAAAGAAACAGCGATCTGCTGAAAGTGAAAGATTTTATTGATGACGAATTCACGGTTATAGATTACGAAACAGGACAAATGAGAATGGTTGAGGATGGCCGGCAGGTCACAAGGGATGTTCTCACAAATGTCATTATAGATTATAAAGGCAACAGAGTCGGAGTCGGAAGCGGTTTCAGCAAGGAACAGAGAATTTATTATCACGAGCATCCGGAAGAAATTGTCGGTTGCACAATCACGGTCAAGTATTTCGAGGAAACCACAAACAAAAAAGGAACAGCAAGCATGAGGTTCCCTGTTGTGAAATGTGTTTACGGTAAAGACGGAAGAATTATGTAGGAAAATAATTTCCATAATCAAAAAGACGGTATTCTGCCGTCTTTTTTTGTTGTGTGATATATATCGGATATATAAATATAGAAATATGTGATTTATGCAGAACATAAAGGATTTGGTATTCTTTGACAAGAACGGTTTTCCTTATAATTTCAACTATGACGAAGCCGAGAATTTGTGGACGGGTTCCATTTACATTGAACCTGTTTCAAAAGGTCTATTCGAGACACAGAAGATAATCGTGATGCAGAAATATATAATGAAAACGGAAACCATATATGATGTGCAAAGCGGTTCGGACACATTTCCTGATTTCTCAAATTCGGTCAACACATATGAATACGGATATCCGTCGTCTTTCTACGGACTTGATCCGACAGACAGATATGAGTTTGAATGGGATGATTCCGTCAAAGAGGTTGACGAGATACAAATGTTCGGGTTTGACAGGTCTGTCTGCCCGCCTGAAGACACTTCCGCGTTGACATACAACGAATACAATTGTCCGGAAATAGTCTTCATACCGAAAGTTGAAATAGGAAACCTTGTCATGAACCCTGTTGATTGCATCGGAGGGGATGAATTCCCATTCGGTGACGACAAAACAAAACTTGTTATCAGTTACGAAAAAAACGGAAACTGGTCAAGCAGTCATGCTGATATCGACATTTGCTTCTGCAACATGGATGACGAATATTCAACATTCCGAAGGGATTTGTTCATGTATTACTCGGATCCTGACAGCACATTAGGCAGCACAGAGAACAGCAACAGGACACTTGTCGGGGTATTCTCTGTATATGCGAAATCCATAGAGGAAGACGAGAGACTCACAACCATGTGCAGAAATCTCGGATACGACATAAACAATGTGGATTTCAGTATATTCCAGGATTCCGACATAAAGGAAAACCTTATAGACAACGAATTGATGAACGAGAAAAGGAAGGAAATCCTCATGGAAGGACACAACATATATTCCTATATCGGTTCATACAAGTCGCTCATAAACGCCATAAGGTTTTTCGGATATGACAATATTACCATAAAGGAATGGTGGAAGAATGTTGACATATCATCGGAGAATTACGGCAAGCATTTCATGGCAAGCAGTTATTCCCTTGAAAACCATGAAGTGATACACAGCGATTCCAATGTGAAACTGCCGTCAAAGAAATACAGGAAAACAGGCAAACTTACACTTGCATACAGGATAAACGATTTGATCAAGGAAGATGGCAATGGTTATGTGCCTGCTCAAAGTTCATATCCGGGACACGATTATCCGGAAACAAACGAGAATTTCACATACACGATAGAGGAGGCGGTCATAAAACTTTACGGTCTTAAAAGGAAACTTGAAAAGGAATTCCTTCCTATTACAACACGCATAATAGACATTGTTGGGGAGGCGGACGCCTTCTATGCCAATGTCATACGCACAAAACCGTCACAGAACACATGTTTCGGCAGCATATCGGGTCCCAAAAACGATTTCAGCGTTCTCGGTTCAAATGACGGATGTTTCTACATAGAGGATTTAAGACCTTTCGGAATACATGCGGAAGAACTTCCTCATGGGGATGGGATTGTCGGAAACATAAGGAACGGAAACGCAAGTTACATAGGAGGAGGTTACAAGTCTTTGTATGATGCCGATACAGGAACAGATGTCGTGGAGTTCGGAAACGAAACCATAGGGGATTACAACACAAACTTTGACAATCTCAACGACGGGCATGAACTCACAGGTTCAACGGATTTTCAGGGATACAGTCAAGACTGGGACTTGAACACACTTGCAAACATAGACATGACAGGAAGCATGTCGGAGATTGAGGATATAGAGGGAACAGGTTCATGCGAAACAGGAAGTTCATATACAGGACCGACAGGAGTCATTCCCCCTTATGAACTTGACAACGGTTCCCTTTTTGCTGTGTTAGGGGAAACCTACAACGGATGCAAACCTTGGATGTACTATGTGCAGGCAAACGAGAACAATACGGGAAACTATTATATTGCCGAATTCAGCAACTATTATCCCAATCTTGCAAACAATGCCATGCAGGCCAATGAATTTGACGATGACTTCAACACACATTTGCCTGACAACGAGAACATACCAGTAGGCGCACTTGTTGAATTGAAAATAGACGAAACCGACTGGAAATGGGATATGTTCAACTGCTGCTGGGAAGACATACAGGGAATGGAATGGCAATATGCAAACCTCTATTGCGACAATATATCAAGGGTTGAATGGGTGTTGCATAAAGATGAGGACAAAAATCCTGGTTTTGATGTCACGATAGGAGGCATGATAACTCATGGATACAACGATATCGGAATAGTCCTTCCTTATGTGGGCAGTTATGATGTCACAATGCGTCTGTATGACTGGAACAACAATGTCAAACTGAACAGGAAAAGCGGTTGCATAAATGTTTGTCCGAAAGAGGTTGAGTTTGCCGGTTGGTGCAGGATGAAAACAAAGACGGTAGGTTGGGATGCCGACAGGAATTGGGAATCGCTTTCATGCATATGGGATTTCCCGTTTGCGAACAACTACACTTGGAACGACATGAAGTCCGCCACTTTTGACGGTATGGACAGGGGTGCGTTCCTTGGACAGTATGCTGGAACGGATGATGTTGACGAAAGCGTCATAGTCTATAACTTTGCGGAAGATGTTTATGGAAATGTTCCGTATCTTACAGAGAACAACAGAGGACCTTATTTCTGGGACAATCTTGATGTTGCATGGCAGGATATGGATCACCTGTGGTGGAATGCCATGAACATAACAGGAGACATACCCTGCTATTTTGAGTTCGGATATTTTGACCAGTCCGGCAATCCTGCGGTTTCCCCCGAAGGAAACGATGAGGGTTATGACGACAGACTTCCAGGAACTTGGCTTGAAATAGTTGACAAAAACAACAACTATGCATCATTCAGATTTCCGTCATCATCTTCAAGCGGACTGAACTATGTCGCTGACGTTGCAAGGCAGTTGAACGAGACAATTGATCCGATTCTCGGCAGTTTCCACTATTCATACATATGGGACTATAATTCCTCCCATTCCGGGAACTTGAACATACCGCAAGGTTTCAGAATAATGGCGGTATCCAAAAACCACGGCAAGACAGGAGATGTGAAGCATGTAGGCATTGTTTCAAGTGCATACCACGCATACACAGACATGAACAATGTGCTTCACGTCAGGAAGGATCCGGAAAACAGCCAGCTTGTTTTCCATACAAACTCTGTGGAATGCAATCCGAACTGGAACGATGTTGTCTGCATAAACAACATAACGAATGTGCCTGCATACACTGATGTGAATTTCAATTACAGCAACTGCAGGATATGGGGTAAGAAAAACCCTGTGTGGACTTTCAGGAACCTCAACGACGGAACCGTGTTCACATCAACAAAGAGGAACTACCACAGAATGTTCAAGAACAAGGGGTGCTGGGAAGTGACTCTGAAACTGAACGATACAAACGGCAATGTCTATGAAAGGACAAGAAACATGTTCATCACTTATTAATAAAAAATCAATGGAAGAATATCCGTCAATCAAAGATTTTATCACAGAAGAGAATTGCGCTGTTTTGGACAAGGATACCGAAACGGAAATCAACAGGTATATGGAGGAATATGCCGAATCCGTTGTCAGAAAAGAAACGAATGCTTTTTTGGAATCCAAAAGAATTGTCCTTGACTGCTGACAAAAAACACAGGATTCTCATGGTATTTTGATTTTATCGAACAAATCCAGGAATTCCTCTTCGGATTTTATGTTTGACAAATTGATGTTTGTCTTATATACAGATTTTATATTGTATGCATAACCTAAGTCGCATTTCGGGAATCTGTCGGAATAGTGTTTGCATAACAAGTAATTATACAATTCTTTACCATCAGTACGGCAAACCATGACATAAATTTCGTCAGAAGTAAACCACAAATCAATGATGTCACGGTTGTCTTTGCTATTGTATTTTCCCCAACAAATGTAAATGTTGTCTTTAAACTCGTCAGTCAGGACAACATTACCTGGTACCAAAATATCCTCGTATTTCGGATTTTTTATTTTTTGCATAACTAATTCAAACCCTTCAATATCGAATCCTTTAACTCTTTCAAATTCATCGTTTGAAATCGGCATTATTTTCATTCTTTCCGATATAAACTGTGAAGTGTTCAGTATTTCCATTATATTTCCTTTATATATTCTATTAGTATTTTGTCAAACCGAGTTCTTTGTATATCTCCTTTATTTTTTCCTTTGTCAGTTTTGACACGTCTATGTTTGTGTTGAAAATTTTCGATATATAGATTTTTCCCAAATTTATGAACAACCTGTTATATGGGAATTTGCTTTTAAAATACTCGCAATTCCAATATGACAAAGTATCCTTTTTATCCAATGTCGCAATAACGTACTCGTCGATTTCTTGGTTTTTCAATCCGGATATTCTGTTAATATCGGAAAGTTTCATTGTTATGCCATGATACTGTTTTGTTGTTGTATCCGAATTGCATTCAATATAGACAATATTGCCCGTGTCTAGCAAATCATTGTATTTGATGTTTTTCACTTCATCCATTTCATAATGAAAACTGCCTGCTTTGTCAAACTCATCGTTATTGATAGGCATGATTTTCATTCTCTCCTCTATATATTGGTTTGTGTTCAGTATTTTCATACATGTTGATATGTTTTGTCGATTATTTCAAAAAAATCTTTTTTTGATTTTAATTCCGAAACATTTATGTTTGAATGATATACGGATTTTATGTTGAAAGCATAACCAGATTTTGAATGCGGGAAATTTTCGTAATAATCGTAACAGTAAGTATAAGAAAGGGTTTCTTTGAACCTGCCTACCATGATATATTTTTCATCGTGTGGCAAAAACGGAATGTCTTTTCGTAAACATGAATGTATGTCTTCATCAAACTTGCCGAAACATATATAAACATTGTCAAACATTTCATTAGTCAGCACAATGTTTCCAGGAAATAGAATATCCTTGTATTCCGGGTTGCTGATTTTAAGCAACTGCAATTTGGAGGAATCTCTTGGGGTGTATTCAGACACCTTGTCAAATTCATCGTTATTGATAGGCATGACTTTCATTCTCTCCTCTATATACTGGTTTACTTTTAGAATCTTCATTTTATCTTTATATTGTCGAACAAATCCAAGACTTCATCTACCGACTTTATTTTGGATATGTCTATGTTTGTCCTATATACAGACACTATGTCATATTCCGAATCGTCATCGGATTCCGGGAAGTTTTCTATATAATCCGAACATTCTATATAGCTATATGAAGGTTCGGGAATAAGCAAATTATCTGTACGGCATACCATGACATATTTACTACCTGCGTGTAAACCCAACATATTGCTGTTGTTGTGTTGGTCATATACTCCCCAGCAGATGTAAATATTGTCCTTTTTCTCTTTTGTAACCACAACATTTCCAGGAACCAAAATATCATTATATGTTGGATTTTCAATTTCCATCAATATGACTCTTGAAGTATGCGGTATATTCTGTATTGAACCGGATGCTTTGTTGAACTCATCGTTTGTGATGGGCATGATTTTCATTCTTTCGTTAACACTTTCTGAATTGTCATCAGAGGCGGTATTGCCGGAAACCGATGAAGATGCGGCATTTTTGACAACTGGTTTCTTTTTTCTTGGGAAATGGACTTTAAGTTTATTATAAATTTCCTTGTGGTTGTTGGCAAAGTCAACAATGTCCTGTTTCTTGTCAACCATTCTAATGAATTCATCGGGATTGAACTGCCTGAAGTTTTTCTTGGCCAAATCCCAATATACAATGTTATTGGGAGGAGCAGTGCTTTTGGCACCAGTCGGTCTCCAAACCTTTTTCAGATATTTAGGCATCAGTGTTCCGAAAGCATACCTTTTCTCCCCGCTTTTCTTTTTGTACATGAATGCACAAAAATTGTTCTTTAAGGATTTCAGCATGTAGTTCTTTGTAACCTGACGGGCTTCAAATATTTCGTAAGAATCAATGTATTCCATAATAGAATTTTATACAATATTTATATTCGCATATTTCTGATACAATCCGTTATTTTCATAAAATCTTTGTAAAGTTTTGATATTCATAGAATTATGAAAAATATTTTTTATTGTTTATTTTTTGTTCAAAGTGTGTTGTTATTTGTTATATTAAAATATAAAAGTTTAACAATAAAAAATATCAGGTATGAAACAACAAATCAACTACATTGTATTGCCAGAGAGTAATCTGGTTGTTTGCGAACTCCAAGACAGATACGGAAACCGTTACAGAGGCAAAGCGAAATGCAGCGGCGGCGATGTCTTTGACGAGGAAAAGGGAAAACGCATCGCCTATCTCCGTGCCGACAACAAGCGGAAACGTGCAAGCATCCGTTTTCTTAACGATTATATCATCAACGAACTTGAATTCCAGATTTCATACATGCAGCAGCAGATTGCGAAATACAAGAAATGCATTGACAACACACGCATTGCCGTGTCAAAGAACAATCAGGAAATCGGACAACTTTCATAAACCATCAATATAACCGTTATGAAGAAAGTAAAATTGGAATTGGGCGGACAGTTCAAACACACAAACATTTCAACTGTTCAGTTTGAGGAAAAACTTGAAAGGGTTTTCGCTTTTCCGGAAAACCAGATGCTTCTTGTACTTGGTGCGCCAGGTATCGGAAAGACACAAATTGTCTATGATTTCATCAAAAGGAAATTCGGACAGGTCATTGATCAGGGGGAATTCAAGAGAGAGGGCGGCATCAATCTTGTTGTTTTGAGAACAGAGGATATGGACCGTTCAAGTTTCTCTCTTCCTGGATACGACAGACCCGACAGCGAACAGGGAAGACGTGCGGTGCAGTGTCCGTTCGGATACATTCCTGCATACAAACCTGTCGGGGACATGCCGAATCCTGACGATCCGGAATATGAGGAGAAATGCAAGACCAGTGTTGACTGGAATGCGGACAAGGATTTGGGAAGGGGGTTGATTTTCCTTGACGAAATCAACCGATGCAATCCTGATGCGGAGGATGTCATCAAGAACATTATTGAAAGAAAGTTCTGCGATGGCTGGCACATCGGTTCAGGTTGGGGCATTGTGGCGGCAGGAAACCGCATGGAAGACGACCCTGACAGAGTTCATGAAATCGGACTTGCTTTCTTCAACCGTTTCGGACTGCAGTTCAACTATGTTCCGAAATATGAGGAATGGAGAAACTGGGCGGACAAACGTCCTTATATGAACACAATGCTTCTTGACTGGATAAAGGACAATCCGGAACATTTCTACTACAACACAACCTGCGATACGGAAAAGAATTCAGGTGCGGAGGACAAGAAGTTCACAACTCCGAGAACTTGGGAGCTTACCTGCAAGAACCTTGCGATTGCCTCAATGATACGGACAAACAACCAAAGCAAGACTCTTGGAAGATTTGACATCACAATGTTCAACGATTCCGATTTGAAACACGAGATGTCTGCATTGGATCCGGATACCGTTTCCGAATTCATCAAGTTCATCAAGATGATACGTGTTGTTGATGTGGACGCAATCAAGAAAGACATTTGGAAACTCGGCGACAAGGCAATGAAGATTGTGAACAAGGACGGCACATCCGCCACAACTGCTGTCGAGAATGCCGTAATCAAAATGTGCATTGATGCACGGACTGTCGGAATGCCTTCGGATACTGAAGCACAGAAAAGGGAAATGCTGAAATGGATTCCTGGAATTGAGGAAGTCAAATCGTTTTTCAGATATCTGACATTATACAACATGTCAACGGCACAGATGGCGTTGCAGCACTATTTCGGTGTGTTCGACACTTTCAGACAGATATTCTCATCCTATATCAGAATGATTGAATACCAGAACATCGCCAAAAGGAACAACGACAATTCGGAAAAGGCGGAAAACATGGCAAACATACTGAAGCAGAGACTTGTTGAATCCGGAATGTTTGACTATTGTGTTGAGTTTGACAAGACAGCGGACATTCTCCAAGACCGCTGGCCTAAACTTATGGAGAATATCAACTGGGACGAATAAACAAAAACTTGCCATTATGAAAATCATTGTTTATGGGGGACATTTGAATGATCCCGAACAGGTTGCTAAAATGGAAAATGAACTTGGACATTTGAAGGGAACCTGCTATGTTTCGGAGAAACAGAAGAAACCGAACGGCGTGTGGAAACGCAAGGAGGAGATTGACTCTGACGGTGTTTGGTTTTTCAAAAACAGGAACGGACACAGGTCTTTTGAAGTGTGGAAACTTGTAAGGCATGCCGATTCCGTTATTCTGGACAACAGTATTGAAAACAACGAGGAAAAACCCTTTTTGCTGAACAGCGATGATGATTGCGAGGTCATGCTTGACGGTTTGCGAAGAACAGGAAATTCCATTGCCTTTTTCCTTTCCGAGAAATACCATCCGATTGCATACAGTAACAAACTTGAGGAACTTGTGGAATTAGGCATGAGTGTTTCGGAAGCAAGGAACCACATAGACACAACTCCGATTGATTTGGAGATATATTATGAAAAGGGGAAAGGTCTGTTTGCAGTGGAATGCGATGTTGTTGAAAAGGGCGGTGACATTTATTCTCCATACAGCAAGACAAAACTAGAAAGACAATAAAAACAAAAATCTTATGGCACAGAAAAAGGACAATGTTAACCATCCGAGCCACTACACTTGGTTGAAAGAGAAATGCGGTATTGAAGTCATTGACATCACGCGGCATCTTGACTTTGACACAGGGAATGCGGTCAAATATCTGCTGAGGGCCGGACACAAAGAGGAGGCGGACATGACGCCGCTTGAAAAGACGGTTGAGGATTTTGAAAAGGCGGCATGGTATGTCGGGGACAAAATCAAAATGCTCCTGAAAGACATGTATGACCAAAGCGGTTCGGAGTTGAGTTTTGAGGACTGGTACAAGGAATGGAAAAACAGCAGAAAAGGATAGTCATGTTTTCGGAATCGGCAACATTGTGCAGTCAAATAAATGACAATGCAAAAAACTGCGATGTTTTTGTGCAGCATTATATAAACATGGGAATTTTAAAAATATCGGTATATCACAAATGCAGGGAACTTTACGGCATGCCGTTTTTTAATTACAAGAAAGAAAACCATTTCGGCAATGTTCATGTAAGATTGCATGATGAACACAACAATCTTGTTGGTTTTGCATCACTGGTTTTGAGAAAATATATTAATCCTTGTATAATCGCAGATTATCATTATCATAGCGACAATGACATGTTTATTGGATTCATGATTCAAAAAAACGCGACACGCGGTTGTTTGAGAATCAATGATGTAAAATACGAATGCTTTGACAAAAATTTTTTAAAATATAATTTCTTTGTCACATTGGATATTTGATATATGTTTTCAAAGTCAAAAACATTGTCGGAATGCTTGAATAAAGGCGAAAACAACTGCTATTTTTTCATAGATTACGCAAGCAACAGAAACTTGTACAGCATAAGGTTGTATCCGCACGGCAGTGAATTTGACAAAATTGAAGAGTTTTGCAAGCGTGACGAAACAGATGACATAGGTTGCGTGTGCATAAGGTTGCATGACAAAAACGGCAATATGAAATACATAAGAAACATTGCAATAAACGGATACCGCAATTATACGCAAAACAAGGGCGTGTTCAGATATGTTGTCATTGACTTGCAGTTCATAAACCAAAAAGATGATGAATTACTGATGTTTCTTTTGGGCAAAAACGGACATTATGGAAAATTGATCATTGATTCCCTACCGATTTCCGAAAATACGCAATACATTTATTGCACTCTTGATATCTGATATTTTGCTATTATAGAAAAAAAGCACAAGGATTTACCCTGTGCTTTTTTATTAATCCTCGTAGATGTTTCCGATTGACAAAATTTGTCTTTTTATTTTCTCTTTCGCCTCTTCCATATAGACACTTGATTCTTCCAATGTGTGTTCCTTTGTTTCTTTTATCGGTTCATCCACATATTCTATTTCAAGGGAAGGCGATTTTGTCGGTGGTATGAATATTTTCTCTATGTTTATTTCCTGTTTCGTGCTTTCTATTATCCTGTCGTACACATTCACAGGCACGAAGTTTTCTGTTGTTTCGGATATGGTATAGACATTTCCGAGATATCCATAATATGGTTTTGTCGGAAGTGTTGGGTATATGTTGCCTTCCTCTATGTCCTGATGGGATCCGTTTGTTGACATGTCGGCATATTCAACCACATAAGGTTGTGCAGGTTCTGGTTCTTCGAATACCGTGCCTGTCTGTATCTGTTCATGACTTCCGTTTGTTGACATGTCCACATATCCTCCGTTGAACTGCTCATGTCCGTTCGGCGGGGTAATCAAAGGTTCGTTCACATCGTTGTTGTGATGTAGATTTGGGTTTTCGTACACATTTCCGTTTTCTATGGTGTTGTGCTGTGTTGTCTGGTTTTCGTATATGTTTCCGCTTTCTATTGTTTCATGTGATATTGCGGAATTCTCATATATGTTTTCCGAAAGCAGTTCCTCGTTTTCGTGATATTCCAAGTTTCCGTATATGTTGTCGGACTGCATTTCTTCATGCTGTGTTTCCTGTATGTCGGAATATATGTTGTCAAATTCGCTTTTGCGCCTTGACATTTTACCGTTGTTTATGTTGTAGACGCTGTTTATGTAGGTGTCCTTGAATTCCGATTGTCCTTTGTCAAATCCCATTACCTTGTCCGCATAGTTCTGCAGTTTGTCCTTTCCGAGACTTATCCCCCTGCCGATTGCGTTGCTCAGTATGCTTGACACTCCGACATTGCTTATGCTTGACATCATAGAGGAAAGTATCCCTGCCCAGCTTTCATCATAGACGTTGCCCATAGTTGAACCTTGTGTTGTGTAATTGAACACGGTTTTTCCTATGTTCGTGAAAGTGTCCGTCAGGTTCAACGAACTCATGCTGTCGTTGAGAGACTTGATATCAAGAAGGTCGTAGTGGGTTCTATATATATCGGATATATTCTTTTTCTCGCTTTCGCTTTTTGCCTCAAGCATGTCCGCAAGAGAGTTGACATATATTTCTATGTCGTTGTATATGAAACTGAATGCGAATTTTGTCTGGTTTGTTTCCGCATTGTTCACTGTTTCAAACATTGTTCCTATCTCCTCAATGTCGAACATGCAGTTGTTGAATTTGAAAAGTATTGTGGACAGGTTGGACACAATGTTTTCGTCAACAGGTTCCCCGAAAGTCATGTTCAGCAGACTGGGGTTGTCCATTGCCAGGTTTCTCATGTCATGGACAAGCAGCCAGCAGTCAAACCTCAACAGGTTTCTCGGTATGTTCATCCTGCGGTATTTGTGGTTATAGACTGATCTGAAATAGGAGTCGAAAAGAGCGGACATTCTCAAGTCCATTGCTTCAAGGCATGTTATCTTTATTTTGGCATCGCTTCCTCCTCCGAGATAAGATTCTTTGTGTGTGTTGTAGTATCTTTTGTATGCTTCCTGAAGTCCTTCAACCGACTGCATCATATACGGGTGGTTTATTGTTATCTCCTTGAAACCGTCCGTGAATTTCATCATGTCAATGTATTCCTGCTTGAATGTCTGGTATTTCGGAATAACGCTTCCGTAGTTTTTCGTGTTGTTTGCTATGCTGCTCAGGTCAAGGAATTCCATGTCTATCTGCTCCATTGACGAATCGGCATCGGATCCTGAAAAATACCCTCCGCCGTCCATTGTTTCCTTTTTCCTGCTCATTTCGCTTGCCACCGGACTTATAGCGTTTTTCAGATAGTCAATCACGCTGTAGTTGCGGTCAAGGTTGAGGTCGTATTTCATGGTGTTTTGCCCGCTGTTCTTTATGGAAAACAACCCAGTTGTCGATGGGTATATGCCAAAATTGAACGCAAAGAAACTCGGATCCTCCATTCCGTTGACAATCTTGTTTTTTCCTTTGAGCAGATTGTCGAGTCTCCCTCCGTAGAGGAATTTGGATACCTGGGTCTTGTATGTGTTTCTGCCGTTGTTTTTCGGTCCGGTTATTGACATAAAAAAACTTTATTGATTTATTATTTTTAATATATATAATATTTATAACTAAATGGGCAATTTCAATATAAGGGATGGGAAGCACGTATCCTGTCTTTACGAAAACCTTCCGAATATCAGAGACATGATATTCACTTATTGGGACAAACCTGAATACAAAGGGACAATGTTTGTACTGAATTATGCGCTTAGTGTTGAGAGTTTGTACAATTTGAGGCATTCATACGGTTTCAAGAGAATAATATTCTATAACCTTGAACATTTGACTGCTGCAAAATATAACGAGATATCGAACAAATGGAGGGAATATCTTATTGAAACATATTACGAATATGACGAAATTTGGGATTTCCTTATTGAGAACTACAACATGTATCCGAATGACTTGAAATCCAAATACAAGTTTTTTCCGATGAGGTATGTGAAGTATGAATACAAGAAAACGGAAAAGATTGTCGATTTGTTTTTTGCCGGCGTCATTGATACAAATGTAAGGCATGAGTTCATTCATACCATATCACAGACATACAAGGACAACCAGATAGGCACAATCATTGCGGAATGTCTGTGGGGAGACAAGTGTTACAAATTCATGGAAATGTCCAAATTCATTCTTGACTATCCTCATTACAGACTTTTCGGGAACACACAGAACTGTGTGAGGATACATGATGCACTTTGCAACAACACACAGGTTATAACATATACTGATACTGAAAGGTCAATAAATTATTTCGGGGATATGGTCAATGTCATAAGTCCCATCAAGGGTTTTGACTATGAAAGAACTTTTGATATTGTGAAGAAATACAAAAATGTTGACATTGCCGAAAAATACAGGAATCTTACGGAAAAGGACGATTGCTATGAGAGATACAGGAAAGAAATAATGGACACTTATCTCTAATCCGGATATTTTTCAATCTCGAATTTCCCGTAATATTTCACATGCATTCCGTCCATTTCAAATTCAAGTTCAACATAGAAATAGTTTCCGTCATCGTCTATGGAATAATAGACGACGCCGTTGTTTGCTATAAATGAACTTCCTATATCCTCGAATATGTCGTTTTCGGAAACAGGGAATTCGTATGCTATGAAATATGCGTTTTCGGAATAGTCCGGGAGGCATAGACTGACTATGTGTTTTTCCGGATCATAATATGTCAACGCGTAGGACACTCCGAGTGTTGTCGTGTCATTTGCCTTCACGATATAGAAACCTTCAAAATAAGACGAGTGTTCCGAAATGTTTTTCTCTATTTCCTCAAAGGAAACCGTTTTTTGCGAGAATGCGCTTGCACAAAGCATGATTGAAAGCAGCAATGTAAAAATGCGTTTCATTTTTATTATTTAATATTGGTTGATATAAAATATTTATAAGAAAATGAGTTATTACAGAACATTTTTGCCTACAAAGGAAGCGGTGGATGACCTTAGGAAATGCATATACAAATCAAGCAAATACGATTTGTCATCCTTGAAAGTTGAACTTAGGACTTACTGCATGTATGATCATGACATAAGCGACATAAGACCTGTTATGGAACATATAAAGTTTCTTCTGAACAGCATGAAATTTGACATTATGTCAATATGCCATGAATATGCGGTTGAAAGATACGAGGGAGATGAGGACAAGACGATATGGTATTGCGGATGGAAATATTCCCATCAGGAATGCGAGTCCGATGAGGAAAGTACCATGGATTATGCTGTTGAAAATCTTGTGAATTTGTCCTGTGTTGTGAAAACTCCGGACTGGTTTGATGAGAACGAGAAATTCTGCGACAAACTCAGAGAGGTTGACGACATCATTGAGTATTTCATAGACGACATTTCATATTGCGGGGATTATGTGGTTATGGATAAACTGAAAGAGTTTGACATAACGGAAAAAGAGGATGATGAAGACGTAGACAATAAAGATTTGGAAGGAGAGTGTCATTTGGCACAGGATTGCGCATGCAGTGTTTCCACAAACGATTATAATTGCGATTGGGGTGTCACAACTACCAATGAAAAAGTGAATGGCGAATATATCAATCGCACTTACACAACAGAAGCAGAAAAATAATGCCGTTTTCCAATTCAACCGGACTTCTTAAAAAGACGACAAATCTGGAAACAAACTGTTTCGGAGTGTTCGGAAAATATCCGATTGGGATTAATGAAAAAGACATGGATTCCCTTTTTCGAAAATATTTTGACAGTCTTGATGTTGACGATAAAAACGGAAGGAAATACCAGTTCAATGTTGTGAAATTCAACAACTATATTGAATTTTATTTTGATGTTGTTGACTATGTTTGTGCAGATGAAGGATATGCAATGACGATAAAACCGACGCCTGATTACAAGAAGGATGCTGGCGTTTTTTTGATCAACCACAAATATTCAATAAAACCTTATATAACATTCCTGAATTTCAAAGGTGTCAGAAGCACAATGGGTTTGAACTATTTTATAATTGACATATACGAATGAAACTTTATTATAAGAATTATAACGAATATCCAGTTGTCATACCGAAAAAATCAATAATAATCAGAGACAAGGATGAGTATCAGTTGAGAACAAACTATCCGTTAGACTATCCTGTTCCTTTCTGCCTTGAGGTTGACGGAATAAACAAAATAAACTCAAACGTTGACGGCATGTTTGATTTCAACAAAACGATGGTTGACATAGGTGCCGACCTTGGGGAGTATTGCTGGCTCACGCCATTCAAAAAAGCTATAGCGTTTGAACCAAATAAGGAAAGTGTTTTTGCCTTGTGCGCCAATGCCTTGCTGCATGATTGTGTTGACAAGATAGAAATACAGCAATGTTTTTTGTCAAAAGAGAACGACATGGAAATAAGGTTCAACGGATTCAATTCGTTTTCCGTTGACGAAAACACCCCTTTTGTGAAAACGAGGACTCTTGACAGTTTTAACATAGAAAACATTGGACTTATAAAAATAGACGTGGAAATGCATGAATACGATGTTCTTCTCGGATCAAGGGAAACCATTGTCAGAAACGGATTCCCTCCGATAATATTCGAATGTTTTGATGTCGGTGTTTTCGGCATGACACAGGAACTTCATGACAATATATTCGGTTTTCTGGAATCATACGGATATGTTGTGAGAGAGAAATGGGTTGACAGTAACACGCATCTTGCCGTTAAAAAATCATGACAGATATGCTTGAATTGAACAAAATATATAACATGGACTGTCTTGAAGGCATGAGAAAACTTGATGCCGGCAGCGTGCATTTGCTTGTCACATCCCCTCCTTATTACAATGCAAGGGATTATGTGCAATATGATACCGTTGAAGGTTACAAGGAAACAATGAAGTCTGTGTTCACAGAAGCATACAGGGTCATGGGAAACCACAGGTATATAGTTGTGAATGTCGGGGATGTCACGGCAAGCATTGATGGAAATCCGAGAAAAACAAGGAAACTTGCACTCGGTGCTTGGTTTACTGTCATGCTGCAGGATGTCGGTTTCATATACATTGACGATTATATATGGGACAAAGGGGAACCGCAAAGCAAAAGGAACATGGGTAATCCTCCCTATCCGTATTACCAGTATCCTGTCAATTGTTATGAGCATATACTTGTGTTCGCAAAGCATAAGGAGGACAAAAGCAAGGTTGTCTGTCCGTTATGCGGGTCTGACAAGGTTGCAAGCAACGGATATGCAGGCATAGGGGTGTACAGTTTTGAATGCAAGAATCCAGATTGCCGCAGAACTGAACACGGAAGGGGAAAAAGGTTTTCCGCACTCACTGTCATGAGGGATGGTTACAAGACGGATGAGAATATGATAGATACCGACACTTTGAAGAAATTCCGCAGGGACATAGTGAGGATTTCCCCTGTGATAAAGATAAACAGCAATGGGGACAACCGAGTCGGACACACGGCACCGTTTCCTTTGGATATCCCTGACATGTCCATAAAGTTTTTCAGCGGTTGCGGTGATGTTGTACTTGATCCGTTTATGGGAAGCGGAACAACTGCAATTGCCTGTTTGAAAAACAACAGAAAATATATCGGTTTTGAATTGAATTCGGAATATTGCGATGTGATAGAAAAACGCATAGATGAATTCAAAGCGGACAACCGGCCTTTGTTTTGATGTTTCACAAATTAAAAATTATATTATGTATTTGGAGATTTTTTTGTTTTTTGTTGCTATCGTTGCGATATTTATTGGGATTGTCGGTGCATTTTTTCCGGAAGTGTACAACCCAAGTGTTGTTAGATTGTGGAAACTTTATTACGGGGACGACAATTTTCGTTTGATTGAAAAACACCGTTACGATGACGGAAACCCTTACATCAAGGACATTTGGCTTTTCAGGTTTGAAAACAAGCCGCAATGCGATGTTTTCCTGTATGTGAAACCTAACGGAAAAATGGAGTCCATGATAGTGAAATCGCCTTTCAAGGAGGTTCTTGTTCCTGGATATTACAGGATACTCAGCAACAAAATGGTCAAGAAACTCATGCATTCTGTTGGAAATGACAAAAACGACTGATTATGCTTACTTTGAATAAAACTCTTTACGGATTGAACGATGTCACTATAGTTCCTGCCGTGATGTCCGATATAGAAAGCAGGAAAGAATGCGACACTTGCCACAAGGACGGTTTCCTTCCTTTGTTCACTGCGCCTATGAGCAGTGTGGTTGACGAGAGCAACTGGAACACATTCAAGGATGCTGGTATTCATACGGTTGTTCCGAGAAATGTGCCGTTTGACATAAGAATGGGGTTGTCCTATTCAACTTTTGTCGCTGTCGGTCTTGATGAATTGAAGTCTATAATTGATTCTGACGGAAATCCGGAATACAAGAGGAAGAAAAGATATTTCTGTGTGGACATTGCAAACGGACACATGAAAAAACTTTATGACATGTGCGGCAAGGCAAAGGAAATATACGGGGACTGCATATCTTTGATGACAGGAAACATAGCGAATCCTGAAACATATTTTCACATTGCCGACAATTATCCAGGTGTGATTGACTACATAAGATGCGGAATAGGGGGCGGATCCGCTTGTACCACTTCGGCAAACGGCGGACTGCATTATCCGATGGCAAGTCTTTTGTCCGAAATAAGATATACAAGAAACATTGGGGATATATCGGGTATATATCCGAAGATTGTTGCGGACGGAGGTTTTTCCAACTTTGACCAGATTATAAAAGCACTTGCATTGGGCGCGGACTATGTTATGCTTGGGAATATATTTGCAAGATGCGATGAGGCATGCGGAAAAACACACATTGATTATGATATTGAAAAATATCCGAATTCGCTTGTCTATGAATTTGGGAAAAACGATGATTACGATGACTGCGATGTTTTGCAATATGTGAAATTCAGGGAATACTACGGCATGAGTACAAAGAAAGCACAAAGGGAGTTCGGAGGCAACGGGAACAAGACAGCCGAAGGCATTGTCAAATATGTTCCTGTTGAATACACTCTTGCTGGTTGGGTTGACAATTTCAAGTCTTATTTGAAATCCGTCATGTCATATACTGGTTTCAGGAAGATTGAGGATTTCATATGCGGACCAAGACTCGCTGTCATGACAAATTCTGCTTATACGACATATTTCAAATAATCAATAAAAAGAAAGTATTATGAACTATATTGTTATCATTTTAGGTTTGTTCCTTGTTTTGTCTTTGTTGTGGAATATCAAACAGTCAAAGGAATTGAGAAACGCAAGACAGAAGATATATGATCTTTTGGATTCTGTTGATACCGTTTCGGACAAGATACCGGAAAGCATGGATGCGCAATCCTATGCGCTGCAGTTGAGCAATGAACTGAAAAACTATTTTGTTGTTGACAAGGAAAACAACAAAGTCTCTATAACGGTTTTGAAAAACCGAAAATGAAAAAATAAAAATGCCGGCAAATAGCCGGCATTTTTTGTTATATTAAATCAAGGTAAAGTAATAACAAATTTCAATTATTATGAAAAAGCAGGATATTTTTGAAACGGCGAAGGACGTGAAAGAAATGGTTTATGCTTCTGAAAGAAAAAGGGAAGTCCTTGCCACAGGGAATTATATGGGCGTTGACTACATCATTGTTTCTTACGGGACACATCCATGTTCATACATAAAGATAGAAAAGGGGAATCCGTTTTATGGAAAGGAATATGATGACATTCCTATTGACTGCCACTGTGGACTCACTTTCGGACAAGTGTTCAAAACGGACAAGGATGCATCGGTAATGGGTTTTCCGAAAGGTCATTGGATTGGATGGGATTATGCCCATTGTGACGACTATTCCCCGTATCTTGGATGTGGTACTAAACACACTACAACCGATTTGCTTTACGGAGTGAGAACAGCAATTGAGTCGTTGCTTGAAATCTCCGATAAATGTTTGTCTGAAATTGCTAAAAACAACTGATATGAAACTTTTGGGAAAATATACCAACGGCAATTACAAAGTCATGATTTTCGATGACGGCACAAAAATCCGGGAGACCGAGGAAAACGAGTTCATTCCGGCGTTCTCGGAGAATTGTGACGTTAAGCTAACGGACAAATGCAAAATGGGTTGTCAGTTCTGTTATGAAGGTTGCACTCCTTCAGGCAAACATGCGGAAATTGATTTCAGTTCAAGGTTTTTCGAGTCCCTGCATCCGTATACGGAACTCGCCTTGAACGGCAACGACATGGATCACCCTCAACTTGTTGAACTTTTGGAAGTCCTGAAAGAAAAGAAAGTCATTGCGAACATTACACTCAACCAGTACCAACTTTACGACAATCAGGAACTCGTCTATGAACTGCAAAGGGACGGACTTGTTCACGGAATCGGGGTTTCCCTTGTGAAAGCGGACGATTCCCTTGTTGAACTGCTGAAAAGATATGACAATGTTGTTCTGCATACCATTTGCGGAATCTTGTCAAAAGACGACATTGACAAGTTGAAAGACAAAGGCATCAAAATTCTTATTCTTGGATACAAGAATCTGCAACGCGGCGTTTCTTACAAGGAAAAGAACAACGATGAAATGACAAAGAACAGAATGTATCTGTACAACGTTCTTGACAAGATGACCGAATGGTTCAAAGTTGTGAGTTTTGACAATCTTGCCATTGAGCAGCTCAATGTGAGGAGAATTATGACTGACGATCAATGGGATGAGTTCTATATGGGGGATGACGGTCAATACACTTTCTACATTGATCTTGTTAAGAAGGAATATGCCATGAATTCATTGGCGACAGAACGTTTCCAGATAGGCGACAAGAATGTCGATGAGATGTTTGCACATGTAAGAACATTGGAAAAAGCAAGATAAAATGAAAAGAATAATCAGAAAATTATGGTGGTTTCCTCGATACAAGCGGATTAAAGTAGGAAAGAATTGGCCGAAAGTCAGTAACAAATGCCTTTATTGCCATACGGTCATCACAGACAAGTCTTTTACTTGTAAAAACAGCGACATGTGTCCTTGCAAGGAAGATGAGGTTTTAATTCGCAGATTTTAACGATATGACAAATTTGACATTGCCGGTAAACGACTGCTGGGGAGGAATGATTGAGGATGGGACACTTGACTTTGATTATCGTGAAGTCAAACCTTATTGGATGTCAAGAATGTGTTCATGTCCTTCAGGTACAACCGATATTGATATTATAAAGAAAAGTCTGAAGGAGTTCAAGACTGCCACATTCTACAACAGGTCTTCAAAAAAGAGAATGGTTTTTGAAGTCAAAGGGATTGAGATTGTCGGAGGAGATGATTATGATTTCTTCAAGGATGGAAAATATTATTTCATCATAGGCATAGGAAAACGGATTTGTTAATATAAATAGAGATATAAAAAAATATAGATAATTATGGAAAGAATAAAAAGACTTAGCGACGAGCTGTCCGAACTTGATGCGAGACGCGCCGAGGTTGAAACGGAGATCATGAGAATTGTGAAGGACATCATATCCGAGGAGTCCAAGGCGAATCCGCACGGAGTCAGGAAACTCGGCGCGAACTCGTTCACCGTGAGTAGTAGGGTGCTGCTAGGGCATGCGTGGTCACAGAACTACACGAACTGGGAGGATGCTGTCAAGCCTTTGTGCGGATATCTCGAAAAATATCCAGTGACCGAATGGAAGATGAAGTTGCAGGAACTCCTTTCGAAAGAGAAAAACGGTGAGGTGACGATAGAGACATTCCGTAGTTACCGTGGCGAGAGGCTCAGGGACACGACCGTCATAGACGCGGAACTCGTAAGAAGGATAATCGGGAAGCTCTGACATTGTAACTGACATAGATGTCATAAATGGAAGTTTGAAAGAATTCAAGACTGTCACTTTTCACAACAGGTCATCAAACAAGAGAATGGTGTTTGAAGCGAAAGGCATTGAGGTTGTCTGGTGTGACGACTATGATTTTTTCAACGACGGAAAACAATATTTCATTATAGGCATAGGGAAAGGTTGTCCTGATTATGAATAAAATTCAAAAAAGCGATTATGGGAAAATATGTTCTGAATTCAAGCGAGTTTTTAAATGAGGATGTGTACTGCAAACTCAAGACATATCGATGGTATTCTTTGGACAAAATGCTGAAGTATTGCGTTGAGAAAATAACCGGTTACAGAAAGGCATTGACCGAATACAATCAAAAAAACAATTCTTTTAGTTTTGATGTTGAGTACGCAAAGGAAAACGGTGAAAAATTCGATGTTTTCGGATTTTATGGAATCAAGTCCGAATTTGTGGAAACCGATCGTGGCGACAAATTCGTTCTTGGTCTTGACGACTCGCACGGTTTCGTGTTTTATCCGATGTGCAAGGAAAGTGTAGGGGGAAACAGCAGCAGACTTGATTCTGTCACGAATACGGTGACGGATCCGAGATACGGTTATCTTGTGATGTATGCGTATGCCGGAGGGAAGTCTGTGAAAATAGACCGTGAGTTCTCCCATTATTACCTCAGCGACAGCAATTTCACCGCAAACACAAAATCAAAAGACCTTGACAGGATTTTGTCGGAGATGGAAAAATATGTTGAGTTGTGGGGGTTTGCTTCAAGATACAGGGAAATGTCATCCGATGTCGTTGATTTGTTTGAAAACACACGCAAAAACGCGGAAGCAAGGCATGCCGAGGAGAAGGCCGCTATGGAGAAAGAAATATACAGAGAAGATGTGAGGAAACGTCTTTTGCATGACGGCGCCGACATGACGATAAGTTACAAAGGCAATGTCATTTCAAAGAAAAAATATAAGGGCGGAAGTTATTTGTCAATTGCCAACGTGAGACTTGCCTTTTCCCTCAATGCAAAATTTGCAATGGAATACGCAAGGGAAAACGGAATACATCCAGACACCACAGGCATGACAAACCTTGAAAATTCTGTAAGGAGGAAGGCTGTTTATACAGAGAGGAATCTTCCGAAAGACCATTATGAACTTGTTGACTGCTACCGTACCCATGCGGGCGAGGTGTGCGAGCATTGCGGAAAGGATCCGATTGTCAATGTCATGGTCATAAGAAATCCGAAAGGGGAGACGTTCCATGTCGGAAACGAATGCGTGTCACATCTTGTTGACATACCTCAGGAGGAATTCGAAGATGAATGGAATGCTCCGTTCAAGGAAGCCGGGAACATGATGGCAAAGGTTAGGAACGACAAAAACAAGGGGGTTGAAGGAATATGGTACACTTACAAGGACAAATGCTTTTATGTCATAGAGAACAAACCGATGTTTGGTTATGAACTTTTTGGCAGCAGATATGTCCTTGACGATTTCTTGAACACCACGGTTTATTATTCTGTTTCGGAAAACGCCAAGAAAAAAGATTTGTCTTATAAGGTAAAAGATGCGGGTTTCATGAAGCACATGCTTCCGAGATGGTATGCAGGTTCCATTGAAGTCGGAGTAAACGTCGGGGATTTGATTGAAATGTTGTATAACGGGAAACAAATAAGTTTCGGCAATTTCACTTACGACGGCGTCAAATACAAAATACCGACAACAGACAATTTCAGGATATCTTACAAGGATAGACTGTTTATTGTGGCCGAAAAGGATTTTTCCGTAGGCGAGTATTCCCAGAAATTCGAGGATGCATGGTACGGTCTGAAAAATGTCACGTACAGGTTCGGCGATGTTGAAATAGAATACAAGTGGAACACGGATGAGTATAAATAGAATATAGTGTTTCTTATGGAAATATTGAAATTCAACGATTATGTGTCAGAAAGCAATTCTTCCGGGAGGATTGTCCTTTATCATGGAACGAAGGCGAAATTCAAGTCATTTGACGCGTCATATCTGAACAGCGGATGGGGCGAGCAGGCTTATGGGTACGGGTTCTATCTCACTGACAATTACGAGGCGGCGAATGAATACAGTCGCGGCGGGTATGTCATAAAGGTTTCGGTTCCGGAAAAGAAATACCTGTCATATTTCGGGATTTCAAGAAACGAAAAGGTTTCCATAGCGAAAAAGTTTTTCAAATATTACACGGAGGTTGATGAATACGGCAAGGAGGCATATCCGACGCAGGAATTGAAAAACGAATTCTGGAACGGGGAATGCAAATATCTTGTTGACTGCGAGGACGGCGGGGACATATACGGAACTATCGCATCTCTCATTGGGAGCGACAAGGAAACAAGCGAATTCCTGAGAAGCATCGGGTATGTCGGCATAAAGTTCCATGGGGATAACGGCGGCACAGGGGAGAAATTCACAAATTATGTGATATTCGATCCAAAGGACATAGAGGTTTTGGATTAGCGGACACTATCAAATTATCGGCAATTTCCCGATTTTTCTGCCGGTAATTTGCAATGTTGAAACCTTGTTTTGTTATATTAAATTGTAGTTTTGGTTTTACTAATCACCAACTTTTTATAAAATGAAAATACAAGTAAGACAGAATGTTTTTGAAACAAATTCCTCAACGCAGCATACACTTTGCATAAAGAAAAGCAACGTTGATTTTTTGAATGCCTTGAAGAAAGTGAACGAAATCGGAAAAGGTTTTACGGTTCCTTCCAATGACACGATATCATGGTATGAACAGTTTTCATATAAAGATGTTGTTGGACTTTCTGACTTGTCTTTGGTTGAGAGACTTGACATTCTTGTGGCATCCACTCTTGCGAATTATGATCGCGACAGTTTCCTTGAATCTCTTTCCATGATACAGAAATTCCTGTCCAATATCGGTATGGAGATGAATGTTGATTTTGAAAAATTGTACAATCTCCAAAACGGATATTACTGGGATGACGGTCTGTATGCAAGCGTGAACGATATGATTAGCAGTGAAAACATTTATGATTTTCTGTTCAGTGAAGACTGTGTGCATACAAGTTTCTGTGATGAATGCTGCGGGGAACCGAGTGAAAATGTTGAGTCTGTGTGGGAACGTTTTGACAATATACCGAAAGACGGAAAGATTGTTTTGAGGGAAAGGAGATGAGTATAGAGAAATCATTTGAAAAGGCGTTTGTGCGTATGGAAGACCAGAAATGGGACAAGATATATGTTCTGGTTGACATACACGACACTGTCTTTGAATCCGACTATTCAAAGACATATGAGTTCAAATGGATTGGGGAATCCAAAACCGCCCTCCATATGCTTTCAGACAGGCATGACGTTTGCCTTATTTTGTGGTCGGGTACGCACAGGAAGGAAATTGCCGATCATTATGAGTTGGAGTTTGTGAAAAACGGAATATATTTTGAATATATAAACGAGAACCCAGAAGTTGGCGATACCGAAATTTATTCAAAGGACAAGATATATTTCAATGTCGGCATTGACGACAAATTCGGTTTTGAACCGGAAACAGACTGGAAAAAGATAGTAAATTTTTTAAAATCAAGATAATATGAAAAGACAAAAAAGAAGAAATGTTTTTGAAACGAATTCAAGTTCGGTTCACACCATAACGATTTCAAAACAAGGATATGACAAGTCAAAAATCCCGGAATCAATCGCTTTTACATTTGACGAGTTTGGATGGGAAGTCGGGAAACTCTGTTCCTTGCAGGACAAAGCATCATATCTTTATACTGCTTTGAATGATGTTACTGACAGGGGCAAATACATTGAATTCATAAAGAACACGTTGAAGTCTGTAGGATGTGTTGCTGCGTTTGAAGAGAAGAAAGGAAATTCCTATTGGGAAAACGGATATATAGACCACAGCGAAAGTCTCGGATCCTTTTTGGGAAAAGTTTTTGAAAATGAGGATTCCCTTTTGAGATATCTTTTCGGAACAGGTTGCATATATACCTATAACGACAATATGAATTATGAGGATCTGCCGTTTTATGATGAGATGAACCTTGACGCAGGATACGACATAATCAGAAAGGGGAATTAGTCATGGAAACCGCCAAATACATCTGTGAGTTCTTTTTCGGGAATTTCTGGCATTTTATCGGACTTTGCGTTATATGCCTTTGTCTTTCCCCGAAATTGGAAATATCAAACATTGTGAAAAAAATAAGAAAAAATGAAAACTAAAACAAGACAGCATGTCTTTGAGACAAATTCAAGCTCTGTGCATTCGATTGTTGTGAAATACAATGGACATTACAGGTTTGAATTGTGCTGCGATGACAAGGACAATACAACAGTTGTGGCAAAATGCCATGACTATTCAAATGCCGGTCGCGGCGATGACGAGTACATCATATCCACTCAACAGCAGAAACTGGAATACCTTATATCATGGCTTGCATGCAAGAACAAGTGTGGATGCATGGAGGACATCTATGATGACTGGATATACGGCAGCATTCTCAATGCTGTGCAGCAAGTGAATCCGGATATAAAAAGAATCCGTGTTGTTGATGTGGACAAAGCGGATTTTGATCATCAGACCGCCCCGTATTCATACGGGGACTGCGTTGTTGATTTGTATAATGATCATAGTATCTGCGATTTTATTTTCAACGATAATATAGAACTGCATTGTTGGTTTGACTGAAATGATTGAAGAAAACAGATATCGGAAATTTGACAAGTCGGAAAGGAGTTCGTTCTCTTACTGGTTTTGGCACTGGAAGGCATTCAACAAAGTCGCCATTGAACTTGGCGTGTGGAAATTGAAATATCTGTTCCATGACATTGAGAAACCTTTTTTGAAAATGTTTTGGAGGGATTACAAGAAGGTGCAGAAATGGCACAGGACTCATAACAGGCATCATTTGGAATACAAAGGAGAGAAGGATTTTGAGGCAATGGTGATAGACTGGGAATGCAGCAGATACACAAAGGAAAACTGTCCGAGAAATGCAATTCAGGAAGCTGGGTATAAACATGGATCCGGCGAGATGTGCCTTGAAGATTATTCCAAATTCATAAAGGTGGCGAGAAAACTCGGTCTTGTGAAATAAATCCAACTATGTTCAGTGACAATGAAAATCTGAAAAAACATATCCGTGAGAAAAATAATGGAATTGATCCTAAAATTCTTAAAGATTCGGATTACAGTAATATGTTTTCAAGTTGTTTGACTATCACGAATCCTCCGAAACTTCCGTCTTTCACAACAGACGATATCATTAATACGAAAATGAATATCATAATGGAGGAGTTGTCTTCATTAAAATGATTTTTGATTAAATTCAGTTGTTTACGCCTGTATAAAAATGCGGGCGTTTTTTATTATTTTATTTTGTATGTTAAACCAAAGAATATGAAAAAGATTTTGTTTTTGTTTGTTTTTGTTTTGTTTTCGTTTGCGTCTTTCTCTCAGATAGTATGCGACGGGACTTACATTGTCACAGAACCGAAAAACGGTCTTGCAATCAGGGACTGCCATGTTTGCATTGATGACCAATATGCCGAAATTTTCCTTTTTGACAAGGAAGCGATAGTTCCATTGACAAAGAAAGAACACGTTAATTTGAACGATTTTTGCGGAAATGTCTATTATGTTGACGATGAATATATGTCATATATATTTTACGGGGAATCCGAAAAATCATTTTTGTGCATGGTTTCCCTCATAAGTATCGGAGACAGATGGACATTTGTCAGAACAGAACAGAAGGACGATGAATAGGATAAGGAACATAAAGGTTGTTGATCTGATTGGTATTTTTTATCTTATTTTCACGATGGCGTCGGTTACATTCCTTGTCATTGCCATTGTGAAATCATTGACTTGTTTTGATTATTCTGCCGCAAAATGCTGCATATTCGCCATTTTGGGTATTGTGGCAATGCTTATGTGCAACTTGTTGATGATGTTTCTCCCCGCACATGTTCTGTTCAGAAAGGTAAAAAAACGTCACAGATAAATACACAATGATAGCGAATTTAAGTGAGGACAAGAAATTTTTTGTCATTGAAAGCTGCACACAGGAAGAATACGACCAACTGAAAGCAGCATATACGAAAAAAGTTGATGGATACCGTTTCAACCCTTTGTACAAAAAAGGGCTTTGGGACGGTAACATAACGTTCATAAAGGGGGCGAACATTCCTTCCGGAACTTGGTCTTATCTTACAGATGTTGCGAAGATGTGCAAATGGGATTTGCACTTGAACGGCATAAAAAACCTGTTTGATGAAAACATAACAGAGGAGTCGTTTTCTGCATGGTGCAATGATTTTTTTGCAGATATAAAGTTCAAACCGAGGGACTATCAGATTGATGCGGCATTCAACATATTGAAATACAGGAAATGCATTTCCGAACTGGCCACATCTGCAGGAAAGACTTTGATTTGTTTCATGGTTCTCGCCTATTTGCTTGACAATAAAATCATCAGCAAAATACTGATGATTGTCCCGACAATACAACTTGTGCTTCAGTCATCGGGGGATTTTGCCGAATACAACACGGATAAACTCCCTCTTGTGATACAGCAGGCATATGCAGGTTTCAGGGACAACCCGGAATCAAACATCACAGTAGGAACTTTCCAGACTCTTGTGAAACAGGAAAAGGAATGGTACAAGCAGTTTGACTGCGTTATTGTGGATGAAACACACAAGTGCAAATGCACAAGCATAAAGGAGATACTTGAACATTGCTGGCATTGTGATTACAGATTTGGGGTTTCTGGAACAATGCCGAAATCAAATTCATCTGATTATTTGACTTTACAGACATATCTCGGACCTCTTGTCACTGAGGTAAAGGCAAAGACCTTGCAGGACGAGGGTTATATCTCAAACTGCGACATAATACAGATAAGGATGGACTATGTGTCGGAAAAGAAGAAACTTGAATTTTCAAATGCATACAAGTTTCTGATGCAGAACAAGAACGGGAAGGACGCGTTCAACCTTGAAAAGAATTTCATCATAGAGAATGAAAAGAGGTTCAGGTTCATAAACGACATTATCTGCAAGACCACAAAGAACACGCTTGTTCTGTTCCATCGTATAGTGTACGGGAAGAAAATGTACAAGTACATAAAGGAGAATGCTGTCAGAAAGCGTGTCTATTACATAGACGGAAACATAGACAAGAATGTTAGGAAGGAGATAACCGACAGAATGGACAGGTTTGATGATGTCATTCTTGTGGCCAGTTTCGCCACATTGTCAACAGGTGTTTCTGTCAACCACATTTACAACGTCATATTCACGGAAAGTTTCAAGAGCCCTTTTGTCATAATACAGTCAATAGGACGTAGTTTGAGGTTGAAGGACAAGGAGAACAAGGAGAAAAACCATGCGACCATAATAGACCTTGTTGATGATTTCAGACATGAGAAATATGTGAATTATCTGTACAAGCATGGGGTTGAAAGAATGAGAATGTACAAGGAACAGCAGTACCCTGTGAAAGTAAAAAAAGTCAAATTTTAAATAAATAGCAAAATGAACAACTATATTTACAAAAAGGATCGTCTTAAAATGACGTCCATGACTGTCGTGTACGATGCCGGTTCGGAATTGGAAACAAGTGGGTATTACGGAACGATGCATTTGATGGAGCATTTGATTTGCAAAACAATCAAAGAGTTTTATCCATTGTTCACAGCAAACGGCATTGAATGGAACGGATACACAACAGAAAGCAAGATAGTGCTGTGGTTTGAGGGTTTGTCTAGCAGACTCACGTCGGATGTCAAGATCAGGATAATGGAAAAACTGACAGGAGGACTTGAATGTGTCAGCGAGAACGAATTCATGACGGAGAAAACCGTTGTGGTACAGGAATATCTGGATTCTGTCGTGGATGACACACAGGCGAATTATCTGAACATGATGCGTAGGTATTGGAACGACTATTGCGCAATAGGTTGTTTTGACGACATAAGAAACTTCACATACCAGAATATGCTTAACGCATATGAACTTTATTTCAGGACGCCTTGCCGCATAGTTGACATCGGACCGGAAAGAACGGATGAACTTGAAAAGTATTGCGACCAAGTTGCTTTGAAAAGGGGACATCATGCGAAACCTGTTTTCGGTAATTACGACAACCCGATGGTGGAATGCAAGCTCAGCGCGAAAATGCCTGTTTACATGCTGTTTCCGAAAACTGTCACGAAGAAAGACTACCCTTTTGTGAAAGTCGGTATGCTAATGCTTACAGACGGAATGGATTCCCCGTATTATGACGAAATCAGAGTGAAAAACGGATTGAGTTATTATGTGATGGGTCACATTGAGAAAAATGTGGAAGGAGGGAAAATGGTTGTATGCGCATGTACCGATTTTGCAAGCGGAAACGCTTTGCGTGACAAAATGATGGATTTGTCATTTGATTTGTACAACCATTTGAGCGATGAAAGGTTCAGGATTGTCATGGACGGACTTAACGTGACACGTGAAAAGGAAAAGATTTTGAGGTATGCATACACGAACAAATACACAAACATATCGAAACTGAAACTCCCTTCCGATTTGAACAAGATAGAACTTGGGGATGTCAGATATGTGATGTCAAGATATTTTGCGGATGTCAAGGTTGTGACAGGGAAGTTTTAGAGGTTTGCGGAAAAGATGTTTTTTCGGAATTTCAATTCGCATTATGCAACCAATATAACAACTTGGCGTCCGATAACTTACTGACAAATCATATAGACTCACGAAAAATGGATGAATCCGACAGATTCTTCCATTTTCTTTTTTATGCGCCAACTTCCATATTGTGTTTGTGTTCACTCAACATTGTCTATTCTTACAGGGGAAATGCTGACTCTTATGTTTCTTCTGTCTATGAATGAAGATGTGACATATTTGTTCACTACGACAGAAGACTGGTTTGCTGTTGTTGTCGGTGCGCCTATCGGATAGACGACATCGTTCACATTGAGAGACTGTGACTGGGTTATCCTGTTGTACACATGCACGTCGTTCACAGAGTTTAGTTTTGCTTTTATCATTTCAAGTCCGAATCTTCTCGGATTGATTATGTTGCACGATGTTGTCTTTATTATTGAAGTGTTGTCAAGGTTGCTGATTATCCTTAATGTGTAGTTGATGTTTGCGCTTGTCATATTGTCTGCATGTTCAAGCACAGGTCTGAATTTTATGACAGGGTTGTAGTCGGCAGGATTTTCCTCATAGTCGTCCGCTTTTATCATATCCCATGTCTGTATATATGTTATGGGGGAATGGACAAATGTCTTTGCTTTGCTTGTGGTGTTGTCTGTGAAGTTTTCTGTGACTGTCAATATGTGGGTTATTGTAAATCCATAATGGTTTCCATTGAATTTTTTGAGGTATTCGTAAAGTGACATGTCGTCATATATCGGACTGTTCGGATTTTCCTCATAGTATCCGTATATTTTGTAATAATCCCCGTCCGATGCTGGTCTTATTGAAGCGAATAGTCTGTCGTAAGAGTCTTTGTTCGGGAACAATGTGGATACAATTGTCCTTGTTTTCAATACATTGAAACCGTGTTTTTCGGTATTTCCGACTATGGCATGAATGTCTATGCCAAGTGCCGGGTTTGAATAGAAACCTTTTCCGTTTGTGATATAGCTCGGCAAAGTCTGCTCTCCTGGAGCATCTTTCGGTTCGCTTCTGTTGTAATCAGACCATCCGTTTGCGTATCTGTCCGACATTGACATTGTAAGTCCGTCTATGCAGTCGGAAGAAAGATATGCTATGCTGGGTACACGGTATTCAAGGTATCCTGTATATATTTTGTCGGCAAACCACATAGGTTCTGTGACCATTTGGACGTCGTCATCGTTATGGTGTACAACAGACAGAAGGTTTATGTATTTGTTTGCCTTGTTTTTTGAATAGAGGTTTATGACAAAACCGTCATATTCGGAATGGTATCCGCTTTGGAAATATATACGCAATATATCATAGGGTATGTATTCGGTATGGTCCGGGTTTGACAGAAGACTTTCCTCCGCGTTTTCGTTGTCCATGTTGGAACACCATTTTGCGTCATACTTGACATACCAGTTTCCGTTTTCCGCTTTTGTTTCAACCCATTGTGTTACATCCTTCCTTATCGGGAGTATGCTGTTGCCAAGTGTGTTGTTTGTGGTTTCATGGGATTCATAGTCGTTCATGAAATACACTTCGCCTGTATAGTCGTTGTGGGCGATTATGTATTTGTTTGTGTTTTCGGAATCGTTGTCGCTTGCCCTTCCGTATGTTCCTGTATATCCCTCGTCAAATCCCAATATGTCCTCGTCTATGTCATCGTTGACATATCTGTCCGCAACATAAATGTATTCTGCCAGAATATTATCTGTCAATTGCAGATATTTTTTTCCAATTTCCGTAGGTTTACTCATATATGTTATAATTTGATACATAATATTTATAAGATTTTCGGTTTATAAATAATAAAGGATATTTTTAACGATTAATTATTTGCAATGAAATCAATACAGAATATATTACAGACAGACGGCATTGAATTCATAGACAGTCTTATGAACGATTATTTGACCGTATATGAGAAACTGAATGCATCAACTCTTTCGTTCAGACGAATCGGAAACGAGTTGAAGTTTTACAAAGGCAGGGACAACGAGGAGATAACAAGTCTTAATGAAACATTGTATTCCTATTTCAAGGACGGAATGGAATACATAAGAAGGGTGAGTCTTGTTTTTTACATGGAGTTTCCCGAAGGATGGTTGTTCAGGTTGCAATGGTTCAACCCGAATTCAACAGGTCTTGTGGAATACCAGAACCAGCCGAAAAACAACTTTGTGCTGTCATGTATAGACACTGGCAATTCCATAATAGAGGATTTGAATGTTCTGAAGAAATGGGCGGACAGACTGCAGGTTGACATATCCGAACCTGTGTTCAGCGGTTTCCTTTCAGAATTCCAGAAAGACAAACTCATTGACTATGTTGAGGGAAGATGCGAGTGCGATGTTCCTTTTTCGCAGTATATAATAAGCATATTGAACCCTAGTGTTTCGCACAGTGCTTTCAGCGACACTTTCAACACTTTGATAGATTCATTCATTTTCAAGTTCTACAAGGCAGGTTCCAAAAAATGTGTTTCCATGAAACTTGTGGATCCCTATATGGACAAAATGCTCAAACAGAACAAAAACAAGTTCGGCGACAATTCCGGAACGGAGAATGAAATAATACTTGCTAATTTCGTGGCATGGTTGCAGACTGTCGATATGAAGGACATAGACATTGACGGCGACACAAACGATGAAAGGTATTTCGATCTTCTTTGCAAGTTGTTCAACATGTATATTGAAAAGGAACAGAAACTTTTCAAGGACATGAAATCCGATATCAACGAGTCATATAAAGTGAACATTGACAATATAAAGAACGATGACACGGTTAAACTTCTTAAGGAAAACCCGCATTTGTCAACCGCATTCCAGGTAATTGTCGGAAGTTTCATGAACACAAAGAATGCCGAAAGCAACCCATCCTCAATAATGGACGACACTTTGAGGGATATGTTCAACAAGGAAGTTTCCTCAATAAAAAGACTTACAAACAACAAGGATGAACAGGTCAAGTCATTTGCCGAACTCATGAAATCCAGTATGGAAAACGACAGTTCCGAAAAGGATGCCAAAGACGAGAAAGTGATGTCTTTCTCGGAACTTATGGACAAGATCGGCAGAGATACAGACGAAAAAGAGGAAAATGAAAGTTCGGAAGACAAACAAGAAAAACATGTTGAGCATGAAACATTGAAAGACGAACCAGAATCCGAAACAGACAAGGAAGAAAAGGACGAGTCGGAAGATAAAGAAGAATCCGAAAAAACAGACAAGGCTTCTGATGAAAGAAAAGAGGATACAGACAACCATAAGTCAAACACAGATGCGAAAGATGCGGAAGAAACCGAAGAATCCGACAATGACAAAAAGGATGAAAAGGAGGAGGATGTGAAATCGGACAAAGAGAAAAAAGAATCCTATGATGAAAAGTCCGAAGAAGATAAAGATGAAAAGTCGGAAGAGGATGAAGAGAAACAGGAAGAACCCGACAAAGAGAACGAAATCGAAATCGAAGATGAAGAAAAATCGGATAAAGAATCTGACAAAGAAGATAAAGAAAAAGAAGAAAGCAAGGACAAAGTGGAATCCGAAAAAGAGGAAAAGGACGACATTTCTTCAGATGCGGACAAAAAAGACAATGAGGAAAAACAAGACAAAGGAGATGAGGGTAATGACAATCTTGAAGATCAGAAATTGATTGACAAAGATGAACCGGAAAAGACAAAACCTGAACCTAAAGCATCAAAGGAGAAACCGGAAACGGAGAATAAACCGGAACCTGTTAAAAAGCAGGAGAAACCAGAAAAGAAAAAACCTGAACAGAACGATGACGGTTCAATGTCTTTGTAGTCTGTCCATGTGTTTTGAATAAAATAAATAAACAAACTATGAAAAAAATCTTATTTGTATTGGTAGCATTTGCATGCATTGCAGTATGTTCATGCGCGCCAAAGAATGTTGAAAATGTGGAAGTGACTGAAAACGACACAATCGTGAATGTAGTTGACACGAACAATGTTGACACTCTTGTCGTTGACACATTGAAATAACATTTTCAAGAAGCGTATATTGTCATGGAGGGATGAAAAAATCCTTCCATTTTTATTATTTTATAATAAGTGTGTTGTTGTTTGTTATATTGAAATATAAAAGTTTAACAATAAAAAACATAAGTCATTAGATATGTCGAAAATAATTTCATGCGGTATAATACCATACGCGATAAAGGATAACAAAGTGTTCTTTTTTGTTGGACATCCTGGAGGAAACAATAATGATTATTGGACAATGCTGAAAGGACAGATGGAAAACGGGGAGGTATATCATGAGGTCGCCTTGCGCGAATTCAAGGAGGAAAGTGGGGTTGATTTGTCAAGATACAAGAAAAACCTCATTCTTCTTGGGCAGGTCCGTCAGTCAAAGAAAAAAGATGTTGTCGCCTATGGTTTATATATGCATGATATATCCATAATAAATCCGGAAATGTGCAGGTCAAACATGGCAGACAATTGCGATTGGCCTGAAATTGACAGATATGAATGGAAAACATATGATGACATTATCGGAAAGACACACGAAACTCATAAATGTTTCTATGACAAAATAATGAAATTCATAAATTATTAAAATATGCAGCAAAACAATTATGTTTCAGTAAGAAAACTGAGTAGGGAGGAAGCAAGGGAGATATATGCGAACATGCCGAAAGAAAAATTGATTGATATGCTGATAGCATGCAACGAAACCCTTGATGATTTGTATGAACAACAAACCGCCACTCCATATCAGAATGTGCCATACGGAGTGTATTATGATTGCAGTGACTGGGCTCATTGCTCAAATCCGCACCATGATTGCATAAACTGCCCTTTGATGTATTCAAGCGGTGTAGGAACATATACTTCTTCCTCATCTGCAATATCTGTTTCGGACAGTTCTGAAAAAAAACAAATAAAAACATAACAATGGGAAAGGATTTGGATGAGTTGGAAAGTCTGGTAAAAGATTTCAATGACGGTCTGATAGACAATATAGTAAACGACAACACACTTGTTTTCAGCAAGGAAGATGCCGAAGCGGTAAAAAAGGCAAAAGAGGAAAAGTTGAAAGCTGCGGAAGAGCAGACTCTTATTGCAAAGAAAGAGGCGCAGGATCTTGTGCGTTCCGCAAAGGATCTGTATTCCAAAACAGGCGACAATGTTGAATACATAAAATTCAAGGCAAATGCCGATGCCAATTCTCTCGGAAAGATTTTGTATCAGGTTGAGGTAACAGAGGACGCCATACGCAATGTAATGGACGCCATATCGGATGGGGATACCAATCCGAATCTGTATAAATGCCTTACCGATTTGCAGAAAACAATGATGGAACTTCTTAAAACAAAAAATTTCTATCTCACATCAATAGAGGATTCCTTCAAGCAGCTCACAAACGACATAGAAATGTCATCCGCAGTTGAGGTTGAAGGGGAGGACGAGCAATCCGCAATGACTGCAAAGGCAAAGAACGGCAGGGAATTGATGAAACTCATTAACGATGCCGCAAACAAAATAGAGGAAGAAAAACAATTGAAACAAATAACAGATGACACCGAAAATAAAAATGCTTAACGGATATGTTCTTATAAAGGACAGGATTTCAAAAGAGACAAAAACAGAAAGCGGTATAATCATACCCAACGACAAATACCAGAGAATTGCGGAGGTTGTCGCGGTTCCTGCTATTAGCAAATTCAAAGTCGGGGATGTGATTGTGAAACCGATAGGGAAGACAACGCCTGTGAAGATAGACGATGTTGAATACGAATGTATAAAGGAAAGTCTCATATTCGCAAAAATGTAGGTATAAATACATAAAATAAAAAACAACCGTGATAGAAGTCCTTACATTGAAACTGGCCATAGACTTGTTTGACCATTTGAGAACATACAAGATGGAACTTACAATGGTACAGATATACATTTGGAAAAAGCAGACAAACCAGTACCAGTATTTCACGTTCAATTCCTATGATGAACTTTGGGATTTCTATTACAACAGATATGCACCGTTTGACTTGTGCGAATCATTCGGGGATATATGGGCGGTAAACAAATTCACAGTTGTAAGTGATTTGGATACAGGTTACGGCATGGAGGTTTCCGCATTTGATGTGAGCGGACAGGAACCCTATGTTCATCCTGCCACAGAATACGACACGGACAGGAACAATGTGTGGAACATTTCAATGGAAAGGCAGGAACAACTTGTGCAGAGCATTGTTGACGAATACAATGTCTATTATACGGAACTTTACGAAATCTATCTTTACGGGGTTTACAGCGTGTGCTATGCGGAGCCTGGTTGGACAATACACACAACAAGACTGAAAAGTTACAGGGATTTGCTGTTCCCTCAAAACGATTATGTTGTGAGCAAATATGCAGGGTTTGTGATAGATGAGTGAGTCTGTGTATAAAATGAGGAGATAAATGAGGGAATAAGTGAGGGTGTAAATGAGGAGATAAATGAGGGAGTAAATATATTAATATAAAATAAAATGGGCAGAAAAAGAAGCAGCAATTATATAGATCCTAAGTTGTTCTACGATGAGATGATAATTTCGCTTGAACAGGATGAACTAACTCCGAAAGCGGTTGAGTATTGCAGACTGCTTATAGAACGTGTCAGCAGGTGCAACCATTATGATTCCCCGGAAGATGCCGAAGACTGCAAGTCGCATGCAATGTTCAACATATTGAGGTATTGGAGGAATTTCAATCCGGAGAAATACGACAATCCTTTCAATTATTTCACAAGTTACGCATGGACAGGACTTGCACAGGGATGGAACACAATACATCCAGAAAAGGAGAGGGATTTCACAAAAATACCGATACAGAATTTTGAAGAAACACAACAATAAATATAAGGACACAAGATGGAAAACATAAAGAAATTTGACGAATTTGTTTCGGAAGGACTTGTTTCAAGCATAAAGGCAAGTTATAGAATGACAAAAATGAACGCGTTTGTTTTTGACAGGTCTGCGGAACTGATTGAGAAAAACCCGAAGAAATACAAGAATGCTTTTGAAACATTGAGTGACATAAAGAACGATGCCAAAAAAGAATATGACAATCTCATGAAAGATTTGGATGATGTTGTTCCTTTTGAAAAATGGTGGAAAGAGTTTTCGGAAAAATTTGAAAAAATGCAATAAACAAAAAACCTCTGAATTGTTTCAGAGGTTTTTTGTTATATGTGTTTGCTCATAAATTATTTGTGTTTATTGTAGCAGTCATGACACATCGGTACATATATGTCATCCCCTATCATTATCTGGTTTCCTTCCGTGACAACGCTGTCCGTCAGTTTGTCATACCTTGCGTTGACTATCGCTTTTTTGCCGCAGAATGGACAACTTGATTTTATCTCTTCAATGGTGTCTGCAATTTCCATAAGTCTTTTTGAACCCGGAAACAGTTTTGTCTGGAAATCTGTGCGGAGACCGTAGCACATTATGTTTATGTCGGTTTTGTCGCAGATGTCACGCATTTCGTCAATTTGTTTTTCCGTGAAAAACTGGCATTCGTCTGCAAGAACCCATTTTATGTTTTTGCTGTATCCGAAGAAGTGGTCTATGAGTGTTGACAAATTGAAATAAGGTTCAACAATCACACATCCTGATGAAAGTCCGTTTATGCGTGATTTCACTTCTCCTGTGTCACGGGTGTCTGTGCTTGGTTTTATCACACAAACATGAAAACCAGCTTCCTCAAACGCATATTTCTGTATAAGGAGAGTTGCGCTTTTCGCGCTTCCCATGACGCCGTATCTGAAATAAAGTTTCCCCATAAATCCAAATGCGGAATAATTTACTCTGCTATGTGTTCTTTGATCCTTGCGAAGTCCTCTCCGTTCAATGTCGTGCTGCCGATTCTTATACTGCCGTTTTCTATGATGACATTTCCTATGTTGGCCTTGACTCCCTTGAACTCGCTTGTTGAGTTTGATCCTATAGCATTTCCGTCAAACAAAAGACCCATCTGGTTGATTGTGTTTGCCAGTGTGCTGAAATTGTTGTTGATTGTAACTCTGGAATTGTTCATGCTGTCAGTTCCAAGTATCTCTGTTATCGTTACATTGAAATTTGCCATATTGTTTTTTATTTTTAATTTGTATCTATATATTTATAAATAATAAAAAACTTCAATTCATTTAATGGCAGCAACAGACGAGATATCACAAGAATATTTTAACATGTTCGACCCATATTCAAAAGTGTGGGAGGTTTCAGGTACGTCGACTCCTGTGTGGACTTGGGTTTACAAGGAAGGAAAGGATTCAAAAGGCAACCCGACAATGATAATAGACTGGTCGGGCAACGCTTACAATGAACCGGATCCTGCCGATGCAGGCAAGGAAACAACTGTACAGACAACAACATATGATGTCAGGACAAGAGGCATGCTTGCACCGTTCAGCCAGTTCTCAAGATGGCAGATGCTTGATTATAGGGGCATAAAGGGAATGATGTTCAGCGGGGACAGGCAACTCATGAACAGGTATTTTGACAATTCTCTTGCGAGGTCTGGCGAAGTGTGGTCTGTTCAGGAACCGACTTATGCCAATATCATAGAGGCATATAACGACATAGATGCGGCAAGGTACAGGATACAGGACTTTGTTTACAACAAGTATTTCAAGATGATTCCTCCGAACTACCTCATTACACTCAGAAGATACGGAATGCCTTGTACGGATGCTCCGTTCACTTTGGCATATCCTGAATCAATACACAGGGACATTGACAACAGATCCCCGTTGATTCCGATGGCGACTGCGACAACATACATGTCCGAACTTGCAGGAAACAAGATGGATGACATTTTGAAGTTCACTTGGGGAATGAATTTTACGGAGAAAACAAGTGAGATACAGGTCATAAGTTCAGGAACTCCCGGTGCTTCATCTTTCGGAGTGGGGCAATGGCTTGATAACAAGGCGGCAAACGGCAATACAGGCATAGGCGCCGCATTCAAGGGAGGTTTTGCTTTGTCCGGCATGAATTTCTGGGCAAGCACGCATTTGACTCCTGCAACAAGGGAGATTGCGGCAGCAGCAGCACAAGTTGACCCTTGGGCGAAATACGGAAAATTCACGAACGGTCCTGTTGATGTCATAATGAAAACGAAGATAAGGGATCAGGGTTTGAATTTCACAAACGACTTCAATTTGAAGTTTGAATACGAGTTGAAGTCTTTGCAGTATGTCAATCCGAAAATAGCAATGCTTGACATTATCGGAAACATGGTAACAATGTCAACAAACAGCGGAACATTCTGGGGCGGCGCGACAAGGTACTACGGAAACGGGGGAGGATACGGAAAACAACCTGGCGATTTGGATGCATTCAGAAGGGGCGATTATGCCACATATGCAAAAAGTCTTGTTGATCATGTCCAGGATCAGGTGGAATCCATGAACGGAGGCGAGTGGCCTAAAGGTTTGGAAGAATGGTATGAACTTGTAAAAAGAATATTCAAGGGCGGTATCAACAACATGATCGGAAGTCTTATCAACGGAAACCTCGGCAAACTCGGTTTCACTCAACCGGCAAACGCTCTGCTTAACGATGAACCGACAGGATACTGGCATGTCACAATAGGAAACCCTCTCAACCCTATCGCAATGATGGGAAACATGACATGCACGGATATGGAAATGACCATGGGGGAAGGTCTTGGGTATGATGATTTTCCTGTCAATGTGGCTTTCACTTGCAAGATTTCACATGGCAAACCGAGAGATGCCGCAGGAATAGAGGCATTGTTCAATGCAGGTAAGGGAAGATACATGCATACTCCTTATGCTGCTGAAATAGGTCAGTTGCCGAAGGAAATGCAAGATCAGTACAAAGCACTTATGGAAGCAAGGAACACTGCCGATCCTATGGGTGTTCTTCAGAAAATAGGATTGAAAAGAACGGAGAGCGGCATAACGAACGGAAAGAGGTTCAAGGACGAAGCTCAAAGCGGTTTCCAGAAGACATTGTACAACCAGATAGACAATGTGATAAGACTTATAAGATAGAAAAAAAGTCCGGTTATTTCCTGACTTTTTCTTTTTTGTTGTGTACTGCCAAATGGGTTTCATAATCTCCCCATCTTTCATATATCGTGTATCCCAGTTCTTCAAGGAATTTGTATAGGGAATCGTGTTTTTCCTGTGTCATTGTGTTGTATCCAATCGGCCAGCATTCAAAAAGAATTGGCGGGTATCCGTTGGATTTGATTGTTTCCAATCCTCCTCTCAACGCTTTCTCTTCCATTCCCTCTATGTCTATTTTTATGAATCCGATGTTTTCAAAACCAAACGAATCAAGTGTTTTCACTTGCAATGGTTTTGCTTTTTCGGAATCGTAGTTTTCCGCATTTCCTGCATCTGTGTTGAATCCGTCAAAATAGACAGTTTCCTCTTTGTCCGACAAACCGACTTCATATGTTGTTGTGTGGTATATTTTCTCGTGTGTCACAAGGTTTGTGTGCATTATGTACAGAGCCTGTCTGCATGGTTCAAAGGCATGGGAAAACTTGAAAGGGAGTATCCAGCTATATTCCCCGAAACCAGCCCCTATGTCAATCATGCCTTTGCTGAAATCGAAAAAGGATTCCTCGTTTCTTGAAATTTTGTGTATGATTTGTATTTCCCAGCAATAAGAAACAGGGAAATCCGGAACCGCCTTTATAGGATCAAGTCCTTTTTTGTCTGTTATGAAAGCATCTCCTGGTATTTTCACAGGATATTCCAAATACTGCTTGTAATATAAATCCATATTTCTAAGTTTATAAAATGTTCTGTTTTATAAAGAAAGATAATAAAATTGCTGTTTGTTTTTATTATTTCAATTTATAGACATTATAAAGAAATCTCAAATTATGAAATACACACTGATAATAGACGGACATAATTTTTTGTTCAGGAGTCTGTATGTCCTGCCGCAGAAAAAAGGCGATAAGATATTATCGGATGAAGAATCCAAAAAACTTTTTGTGTCAAAACTTTCGCAAAACCTCAACGCCGTCATGCGTGAAATGGAACCTCTTGTGAACAGATGTGTTTTGACTTTGGATTCTCGTTCGTGGAGAAACGACATAGAATCCGACATTGACTACAAAGGAAACAGAACGCAGGATGATGTCATAGACTGGGACGGTTTCAAGGAATGCATGGACTTGTTTGTGAAGGAATCCGAAAAATACAACATAACCGTTTCCAAGACAGGTTCTGCGGAAGCGGATGACCTTATATTCATGTGGTCAAGTGCATTGAATGCAAAGAACATTCCAGTCATTATATACACAAGCGACAAGGATATGCTGCAACTTGTTGGTGCAAACCAGAACGGTTGTGACATTATTCTGTGGTCGGATGTAACAAAGAAGATATATGTTCCTGACAATTTCTCTGATATTGTGAAAATGGACAGCACAAGTTTCATGGAATCTTTCATGAAAGGATCCGCCACAGTCGACATTTACGACAGGTTCGCCAACCTTGAACAATGCATAAGGAAACGCAAACTTGAAAAAATAGAGACTGACAACACAAAGTTCATATATACAAAAATTCTTGTCGGGGACAAATCCGACAATATATCATCTATATATTCCTATGAGAAAAACGGAAGAAACTACAATGTGACTGAAGCCAAGGCGGAAAAGATACTTGAAAAATATGTTGAGAAAACAGGCGAGTTGAACATAGAATGCCTTTATGTTGACGATGCCTTGTCTGTCCTGGCAAACTCTTGTGTTGAGGTTTTGAACGGCGCGGAATACGATGATGTCATGAAGAAACTGAAACGCAACATAAACTATATGGTTCTTTCAAAGATGGTCATACCGAAAGATGTTTCCGAAAAAATAATGTCGGATATAAAATATCTTGCAAAAAGGATGAAATCGGTTGATTTCACAAAAGTGAGCAAAACCGATGAAACCATCATAAAGAAAACAGAAAAGGTTTTTTCCGATGTTTCGGAAAACGATATGTCATTCATTAAAAAAACAGAAAAATCTTTATTCTAATGGAGTTGTTCGATTTTATAAAAATTGTGTTTACAAAAAGCGACCACAAGCAATGGGACGGTCTTTCATCCTACGAGAAATCAAAGTTCCAGTTCATGCTCAACAGGTTCATGTCAATAAAGCATCCATTGAACGCACAACAGTTAAATTCAGTTAAAACGAATGGTCTGGGTGTTGCGGAAACATGGCATGGGGTTGCGAAAAGGTTTTACGGTGACAGGGTTCCGAGTTTCATATACACAAAAACAGGAAAGTTAAAAAAAGAAAATACTCCATTGGCAAAAATACCGAAAGAATCCATTTCATTATGGTGTGAACGGCATGAGTGCGGGGAAAGGGAGTTTTATGAAATGATGGAACTTGATGAAAAGTCCGTTGTGGATGAACTCAATTATATAACAAAGAATTTTAACAGCAAACAAGACAAAGATGGAGAAGAATAAATACGATTTTGACGAAATGATAAGGTCTCTTTTCTTGGGGATTTATACAATGATAATTGCGACTTTGGTAAGGTCTTTTTACTGGTGTATTCCCTTGCTTGTCGTGTGGAACAGGATAATCGTAGGATTGACAGGTTTTGCGGACATGACATACTGGAAATCCTATTGGGTTTGCGTTGTCGTGATGTCAATAACCTATGCTTCTGTGTCTTTGAAAAAATAAATGGAAGATATGTCTGGAGTTACCAAAGAAGATGTTGTGAAAATGATGAAGTCCGTTGTGTGCGTGAATGTCGATTTGTACCCGACAAGTTACAACACAGACAGGAAGTTCTGCGAGATAATATCTTCTGTTATAAAGGAGAGAGGTTTTTTTTCGGATAAAACAGACATGGTTTTCGACATGTCTTTCAACACGTTGCTGAAGTGCATAGACGACAAACTAAACCTTTCAAAATATATAACAGAATTCAAGAACGAGTTTGATTTGAATGCCGGGATTGGGGCGGACTACGACAGACTTGTGTCAAAGTATTCATCCCCAGAAATAATAGTGTTCTACGGACTTTTCCCTGATTTGTCGTATTTCCATATAAACATACATATTGGAAACGATACAAGACCTTCACGCAAAAAGACTGTGACAACACTTTATTTGCCGGATTTGCAGATAGACACCATATCTGTCAAATTGAGGGATTTGTTTCCGCAGAACATTGTTGATGAAATGAACAAGTATATCATTGACACAACAGGTTTTGAGGATAATGTGATGTCAAAGAAAAACACATTCATGGCAAACAGCGTTGACGAGTTTTTTGAAGTCATAGAGAACTTCTGCCAGAGAATAGGAAACGATGATTTGTACAAGGAAATGTATTCCGCGTTCTCTTTTCTTGACATAGATGAGATAAAACAATCAATAATGATAATAATAACAGACTGGCCGATTTTATAAAAAACATGGATGAATATTTTTTACATTACGCAAAAGAATATCAGATATAAAAATACAAGATATGATAACTAACATTACAAAAGAGAATTTCGAGTCATTCATTAATGACAACGAGAAAGTGCTTATTGACTTTCATGCAAGCTGGTGCGGCCCTTGCAGGGCAATGTCTCCGGTAATTGATGAATTTGCCGAAAAGCATGCAGACATTGCTGTTGGAAAATGCGATGTCGAAAACAACGAGGAAATTGCAGAAATGTTCGGGGTTTTGAACCTTCCGTTCATTGCATTTCTCAAAAACAGGGAACTTGCAAATTCAGCTGTCGGTTTGCAGACTATTGAAAAACTTGAATCACTTGTGAAATGAAAAAGGATGCTATTTTGAACAAAGTCATATCTGTCGTTTCGGAGAAATTCAAAAAAGAGCCGTCAGACATTTCGGAAGAAACCTGTTTTTCTTTTGACTTGGGGGCGGATTCCCTTGACATGTATGATGTCGCTATTGATATGGAAGCAGAATTCGGAATCAAGATAGTTTTTGACGATTTCAAAAATGTAGAGAATGTTTCGGATGTCGTTTCATACATAGAGAACAAACTTAATAGCAAGGACAATTAAAAATATTTTGATATGAAAAAAACAATAGTGTTTATATTGTTGTGTGTGTTTGCTGTTTCCTGCGTTCTGGATGAGCATTTGGTTGTTGATCCTTCCGGGCAACCTTCTGTTGTTGAGCCAAGACCGTTTCCATATTACACTTATCCATATAACTGCACACCGTATTATTATCCGTATTTCTATTACCATGTGCCGTATCCGAAACCTCCTTATCATCCGATACCGCAGACTCAAAGACCTCCGAAACCTGTCGTGACGCCGAGACCAAGCACTCCGAACCCGCAACCCCCAAGACCGAACGGTCAACCCCAACCCCAACCCCATCACAACAACGGAGGACATCATTATGGACACAGATAATTGCAACACAATGAAAAAAAGAAAACCGATACCAAAAAAGACAAGGGAACTTGTATGGAAAAAATACGGATGCAAATGCGGATATTGCGGATGCGATCTTGAATACAAAGATCTTGTTATAGATCACATGAAAAGCGTGTTTGTTGGAATTCAACTGGAATGCATGGATATTGAAGACTTGAATTCTGTTGACAACCTGATGCCGTCTTGCAGAATGTGCAACTATTACAAAGGCGCGATGGGCATTGAAGGTTTCAGGAAGCAGTTGAAGAACACTTTGTCCCATACATGTGTTGACAGTTTTCAGGCAAGACTTGCCTTGAAATACGGAATGATAAAGAAACAGGAATGGGATGGTAAATTCTGGTTTGAAAAATTTGAAAATGATTTGCAGGCATGAAAATTGGATTTGATTTGTTCGGCGAAAACACGAACAACATTGACATTCTTATAAGAAAACTGCAAGGGAATTCCGGTATTCCGAAAAGATACAACGGAAGCCCTTTGAGATATCCAGGCGGAAAAAGTCTTGCGGTGGGTATAATAGCGAAATTCATACCGAACGATGTGAAAAAAATCGTATCCCCATTCATTGGAGGAGGAAGTGTTGAAATCGCCTTTGCCAAAGAACTCGGACTTGATGTTGTCGGATATGATGTGTTTGACTTGCTTGTGAACTACTGGAACAACCAGACCACAAACGGTAAGGCAATGTACGACAAACTCAAAACAATGCCGAATACAAAAGAGGAATACGAAAGGGTAAAGAACATATTGAAGGAACACTGGAACAAAACCGATGGATACGACGGGAAACTTGATACTCTTGATGCCGCGGTATATTATTATTTCAACATGCAGTTGTCCTATGGTCCAGGTTTTCTCGGTTGGATGTCCTCAATATACGAGGATGACAGCAAATACAAAAATACGATAGAGAAAGTCAGGGATTTTTATCTTCCAAATTTGAAAGTGTATAATAAGAGGTTTGAAGAAAGCATACCGGAAAACAACGGGGAGTTCATGTATCTGGATCCGCCTTATGTGCTTGACGAATGTTCAGACAGCAAGATGTTTGCAGGGATATATCCCATGAGGAATTTCCCGATACATCACAAGGGGTTTGATCACGAAAAACTGTCGGAACTCCTCCACCAGCACAAGGGCGGTTTTGTGATGAGCTATAACGACTGCTCAATGGTAAGGGAACTTTATTCCGATTTTGAGATACATGAAGTCAAATGGCAGTACACAATGGGCAACGGGGAAACCAGAATCGGAAAGAACAGAATGGATAGCGAATACAATGAAGGGAACAAGAAAGAAAGTCACGAAGTCATAATCGTTGGAAAATAACAATTATATATAGGACATATGATAAAGAGCAATTTGAGATGGCCTGGAGGGAAGTCCAAAATGATGAGGATACTTGACGAGTATATACCTGACGATATAACAAATTATCTGGAAGTGTTTACAGGCGGAGGGAGTGTGCTTCTTTATATGGTGCAGAAACGGAAACCAGATGTGGTTTTCGCAAACGACATAGACACAACCCTTATAAACTATTACAATGAGGTCAAGAACAATCCTGAAGGTCTTGTTTCCGAAATAATGCAGGTGAAGAACAAGTACGATTCGGAAAAATTCGCTGAAGTTTTCAAGGACATTGACACAACAAAACCCAGCGGTTTCTTCATTGCCAACAAGACTTCTTTTTCCGGACTCAACAGCAATTATTCAAAACTTGCTTATAACAGGAATTTTTCGGTCAATGCCATTAACAATATATACAAGATATCAAATGTGATAAGGGACGTGACTTTTGTGAACAGCGATTTCGCAGACCTTGATTCCCACATACCTGACTTGAAAGACTATTTCATATATCTTGATCCTCCGTATTATTATAACATGAATGTCGGACTTTACGGAAAAAGGGGTTCCTTGCACAAGGGATTTGATCATGACGGTCTTTGCGAATGGGTAAAAAAGCACGCCGACAGCAACAGGATAATGATGAGTTACGACAACAGCGAGTATATATGCGACTTGTACAAGGATTTCAACATATTCGGTTTTGATTTCAAATACAGCATGACAAATGTCGGCGGATCAAAATGCAAGGATGGGAAGGAAATCGTGATAACCAATTATGACAAACCGAAACCAAATGCTTTGTTCTGATGAAAAAGGAGATTTTCATAAAAATTGTAAAGGAGTGGAGAAATGAATGGGCGAACGATAATGAACTCAATGTTGATGATTTCAAGTTGTTTCTGAAAGAGGCACTTGGCAGGAAATATCTCATAACAAACATAGACATTGACGGACTTTTGTGCGCAACGCATTTGCAGAAAGTTTCGGAAAAGTTCAAGGTTGCCGGATTCACGGATTCCGTAAACCAGCTTTATGTTCCAAAAGACAAGTCAATAGGGGAAAACCAAATGTCGTTCCTTGACATTTACATGAAACGCGGTTTCTGTTTTGACAACCACATGATAAATGTTCTTGAACACACTTTCGGTTCTGTTTTGAACCTCAACCAGATGCGCGGAAGGGGTATATCCAATTATGGAAAAAAGTATCCTTTCGGCACATGCAACATAATAATGTCCTTGTTTGACAGGACAGGTGTCTATGATGACATAGACCCGGACAGGACAATCGGTGTGGATGGGGATTTTGAAGTGAAACTTTGGCATTTGTACGTGAGGGCGGATGACGCACTTACCACAACAACCTACAAATATGTTGACAATGCATTGGAATGGTGGAAATTTCTGTTTAAAATATCCGGCAAGAACGGACTTGTTTGGAAAATATTCAAAAAACTTGAACCGATTATAGTCAAAAAGTCGGATTCAAAAAATGTTGCCGAATATAAAATGACGGTTTCCGAAGAAATAAAGCAGCATGTGAATTCATTTCTTGCAGTGAACTACAACACAGACACAAGCAAGCATGACGGATACAGGAAACTGAACGACAATTTGTATCATCTTTATAAAGACATGTGCGGATGGGTCGGTGTTGTTCCGAATATAATTGATCCGAATGAACTTGAACTGCATGGTTATGTGAGATTGATTGTTGATTACAGGGATAAATACAACTCTGATTATATGCAAACATTCAGCGACATACTGGACAACGAGCATGTGGTTTCGCATGCGTTCACACAGTCAAAGGTTCTCGCCTTTGATGTGAGAAAGAAACATGTTGATTATTTCAAAAGCAATTATGATATAAAAAAAGTGGACTGGCCGATAAGCAGTCCAAACTATAACATAGAATATATAAAATAAGATATGAGAAAACTTGAGTTGTTGATTATTATGATGTTTTCTGTGTTTTGCTGCGGGTGCAGTTCATGCGAAAAACCGCATGTGACAAGCAACGGAGTAAACAACGCAGGCACAACATCTGTTGTGGATGAAAAACTTCCCGAATGGGTTGTTGTGGATTCTTCCCTTTTGGACGGGTATGTGTCTTATTCCTCCGCAAATCTTCCTATGGATATTGAGGCAAAGGAGAGTTTCTATCCGTTTGTCGTGTGCGACAAATCTTCAGGTTATAGTTTGTTTATACTTTTCACAATGAAAAGATATGACAAATTGTATTGTTCCCAAATGAACATATCCGACAAAGACGGCTATGCTATAAACACATGGTATGTTTCAACAGTAAAGTCAACAGACGATTTTGAATGCCTGTTGTTTGCTGTTGACAACAAAGATTTTGATTTTATCATAAACCACAACGGAAATCTGAAAATAAATGTTTGGGGAATGTTCGGTTCCACTTCTGTTTGTCTTGACAGTCTCCAAACCGACAGTTTTTCCAAACTTGTGTGTTTTGTGAAAAAACAATAGTTGTTTTTATTATAAGTTAAATGTTCTTTATATTCATAGAATTCTATTTATAAATATAATGATATATGCAGACAATAAAACTGAAATACATTTGTGACCAAAACATTTCAGATTTGATATTGGAATATCAGAAACAATATTCGCATTGTCTGCACTACAACTACAACAGACTGAAAGACAACAAATCATTATCAGAAAAGGATTTAAGAGACAATTCGAATAACATAAAGAATTGTGAGTTGATCAAGTCCTATCTGATGCAATGCTCCATTAAGGAGACAAAGCAATTTATATCTGATTCGGACAAACCGATAATATTTGGAGTCAAGGAGAAGTTTGAAAGTCTGGTTGATATGTATTATTTTTTCAAAAACTCTAAACTGAAGTATAGAGTTTCTTTGGATGATTTGTATCCGGAGTTTTATAGGTTTTTCTCATTCAGAAGTAAAATAAAGAGAATTTTTTATTATATTTAGATACAGAAAAACTACTTTATTTTCTAATATGAACGAAAACGAGGATATTGCAAAAATGGCGTTTGATATGTGTTCAAAAACAATCGGTTTTGCTTTGTCGTCAATTGTAGCGATGACGGATGATGATTTTTTTGAATATAAATTGAAACACACATACATAGACGAAAACGGAAACGAGATATGGACATTGGATGAAATAAAAACGCCATGGAAATTTGGAAATAAATTGTAATTTGAGTTTTATGGATATAAACGAATTGGTAAAAAAAGAAAAAACTATTGAAAATTGTATCGCGACTCTCAAAAAGGAGTTTGTGGGCATAGACAACATAATAGACCAGGTAATGGATAATATCCGTTCATGGTACATGTTCCCGAATCTTATGGAACGTCCGCTTGTGATAAACCTGTGGGGCATGACTGGTTGCGGGAAGACAAGTCTTGTGAACAGGATTTGTGAACTGCTTGACATAAGAAGCAATACCATATATTACAATCTTGCAAAACTTGGGGAGGAGAATTCTGTTGACATTGAGGACAGTTTCAGTTCAAATCTGGGGTTCATGAACAAGAATGCCGTGTTTGTATTTGACGAGTTCCAGTTTGCGGCTTCAATAGATTCAACAGGGAAAGAGAAAGAAATAAAGACTTCTTTGAAAACCATTTGGGAAATAATAGACACCGGAAAGATTATCCGTGAAGTGTCAAAATACACAAAGTCCTCTTTCGGCAGGATTTTGCGATGCATGGAGATGATCGAGGGTTACGGTGCCGTTGTGGAAAACAGCATATGGGTAAATTCAAAGGAATGCTTTGACAAGATGTCGGTTGACCAGCGTTCTGAGGTTCTTTTGTATTTCAATGTGAATTTTGATGTTCCTGAAACTTACAGGGATGCTGTTCCGTCAAGATACTGGTTGGACAACATGTCGTTGAGTGTGATAAACGACAGAGAATGTTTTGCTACGTGTGAAGTTTGCGGTCTTTTGTATGACAACATCGTTTATTTTGAAACGACAGATGATATCAATTATTCCGATTTTGTCAAAAAATTGAAAAAAATGTCGTTCGGAGAATTGTACGACTATATCACAAAAGTGTATAAGAAAATTTCCAACGGTCAGCATCTTGACTACAGCAAGTCTCTTGTGTTTGTGATGGGCAACATAGACGAGGCATATACGATAAGCTATAATTTCGATCCTGACATGGATCCTGATCAGTTCAGGGCGATAACCGAAAAACTCACAACGGTTGACATAAAGGATGCCTTGCGGGAACGTTTCAGAAACGAACAGATTGCAAGACTCGGAAATATCATGATGATATATCCGTCTTTCTCAAAAAAGAACTTTGAGGACATTATAAACATCAATCTGGAATCCTATGCAAAATCCGTGAAGAAAGAGATGGGAATAGAGATGGAGTTCGACGACAGCATTAAGAGAATGATTTACAACGATGGGGTTTTCCCGACACAAGGTACAAGACCGGTGTTCACTGCAATCTATGAGATTGTCAAGACTAAACTTGCACAGATTGTCACTTCATGCGTTAAAATCAACAACGAGAGCATAAACAATATATCAAGTATATATCTTTGCAGCAAAGGCGAAAAGGTGAAGGCTGTGGTGAAAAACGGGGATGCTGTTCTTTTTGAAATGGAATACAACCAGGAATTGAGGATAGACAAACTCAGGAATGTTGACAAGAAAGAACAGCAAAGTCTCACAGCGGTACACGAAAGCGGACATTTTGTGATATATTCCAAGACAACAGGTAAACTTCCTGCAAAACTTATGTCTGTAACAGCATCAAATACATCGAACGGTTTTATGATACCGGATGAGGATGATGATAACTTTATGTCGAAGCAGGATTATATCAATTCAATAAAAACCGATTTGGCCGGTTATGCTGCCGAAATGATGGTTTTCGGTGCGGACAACATGACAAGCGGTGCCTGCGAGGATTTGAGACGTGCAACGGAAACTGCATCCAGAATGGTTCGTGAATACGGAATGGGAAGTCTTTATGATATAGCAGTCACTACATATCTTAAGGAGTCTTCTTTTACAGACGGAGGCAACATTATATTGGATACTGAGAACGAACTTGAATCCGTCAACAAGAAAATACTGAGCTTGCTGAGAGACTGCGTACAGCAGGTTCAAGCGACACTTTCCGAAGGGGAATGGCATGACATGTTCGTGAAATCATGCAGATATCTTAAAGACAATTCAATAATGCCGAAGGAGATAATGAAAGAATTTTACGAGAGCGTTCCCGAAAACATCAGGAAAACCTGTGCAAGACAGCAAAATTTCTTCGCAACCTCATTGAATAAATATATAGGCGAATAAATTTGTTTATGAGAAAGCTTTACGAAAAATCGGTTATAGATGGCGACAGGCCGTTTTATTTCGGTATATGGGATTATGACGGAAGAATATTCAAAATCACATCAACATTGAACGACAGCACTTCTGTTTGGAGGATTGATGTGAGGACAAACACAGGAAAGTGGACTTTTGAAACAGGAAACCTCATATTCGAGAACACATTGGCCAGTTATACCATAGAAGATGCAGGCATAAACATAAGGGACGCCTTCAACAGAGGTATAGAAATAGCAGAGGATTATCTCAAATCAGTATATTAATAGAATTTTTAATCAATTAAAAAACAAGAAAATGACAGAAAAAGATGCTATCAGTGTTTTGGTGCAGGCCGCATCAATAGGACAAAAGAACGGAATTTATTCACTTAAGGATTCCGCAATGATTTATCAGGCAATCTGTGTTTTGAACCCGGAATCATTGAAAGAAAACGAGGTTGAACAGCAAAAGGAAAACAAAGAGAAACCCGAATAGTTTCCGCATATAATGAGAACTTGCATATTTATCGATTGCGGTGGAGGCGAGTTTTTCGAGAACGGGGCAAACCTGCTTGTTGATTTTTACAACGAAACCATAAGGGAACACAATCTTGACATGTGCGTCTATACATATCAGAGCATAGACGGCGTGAAATTCATAGCAGATGAGGAAACCCACAAGATATATGTTCCATGTGGGCAAACGGAATGGTCAAAGAAACTTTTTTCCGTTTTTTCTTACATACAAAAAAGTGTGGATTGCGAGTATGTTGTGAAAACAAACACAAGCACGGTTCTGAACCTTGTGCAACTTGACGACTTCACAAAAAGCGAAATGGTCACATCTTCTCCGAAATGGTGGTATCCTTACAACATGGTTATCATTGAAACAAACATGCCTGTTGTTGTGGGTTGTTTCTGGTGTTTCCACAAATCTATGATAACCGAGGTGTTCAACAATCTCGGTTGTTTTTACGGAGCCGAGCGCATAGACAGCGTTGACGACCTTGTTATAAGTTACGGCGCCAATGAGCTGGGCATTCCTGTGCAGTTCATTCCAGAAAACAAGTTTGTTGATGTGTGGGGTACGTTCTTTGACAACATATCAAATTTCGAAGAATCCGATGAGATGAGGAACGCCATGGTGTATGTCATAAGAATGCGCATAGACATTGATGTTTACGGTCTTGAATACGAAAGATATGTAAGAGGGAAATTCGAACCTCCGACAATGAAGTTTTTGTTCAGGCTTATCAGGGAATTCAATAGACATTGATTTATGCTTGAACTAAATCGTATATACAACATGGATTGTCTTGAAGGCATGAAATTGATGGACGATTGTTCCGTTGATTGTGTCGTCACGTCCCCTCCTTACAACAAACACAACAAAAACGGAGGGGGTATGGTAAGTGCCGTTGTCTATGACACATATGACGATGACCTTGATGAGATGGAATACCAGGAATGGCAAGTCTGCATATTGGATGAGTGTTTCAGGGTTCTGAAAGACGGAGGTTGCGTTTTCTACAACCACAAAAACAGATATGTCAACGGGAATATGATTTCCCCGATTGAGTGGTTGAAGAGAACGAAATTTAGCATAAGGCAGGAAATCATATGGGACAGGAGGATTGCCGGCAACATAAGGGGATGGAGATTCTGGAATATTGACGAGAGGGTTTACTGGCTGCAGAAAGGGAATCCGACAGAATTGAAACCGAATGTGGCCAGCAAGTCATCAATATGGAGAATAAGGCCGCAGGATAAAAGCGAGTTCAAGCATCCATGCGGTTTCCCTGTTGAACTTGTCATGAACTGCATAAGTGTGCTTGACGGAAAGGAGAAAACCGTCATGGATCCGTTCATGGGAAGCGGAACCACAGCAATCGCATCGTTGATGCTCGGACACAATTATATAGGGTTTGAGGTTAGCAAGACATATTGCGACATGGCAATCGACAGGATAAAGAATGAAACGTCTGTAAAATCCGGAAAATTGTTTTGATGATGGAATTGAACAGGATATACAATATGGACTGCCTTGACGGAATGGCATCAATGCCCGATGATTCCGTTGATTGCGTCATAACATCGCCTCCTTACAATTACAATCTCAGAGTGCATTACGGGAAATACGGCGGGATGTGCAATACAGACCGCAACAAATACGACTACAAGATTTCCGACAGACTTCCTATAGAAGAATATTACAAATGGCAGAAAACATGCATATCGGAAATGATGCGTGTCTGCAAAGGAGTCGTGTTCTACAATATACAAATGCTTACAGGCAACAAGGACGCTTTCATGAGGATACTCGGAGACTATCACGACAAAGTGAAAGAGATAATCATATGGGACAAGATACTGGCGGAACCTGCCATAAACGACGGTGTGCTGAACAGCATGTTCGAGTTTATTGTCGTGTTTGACAAAAACAATGCGATAGGCAGACGTTTTGAAAATGCGAATTTTGAAAGGGGAAGTCTGTCAAATGTTTTAAGGATACCGAAGAACCGTTCAAAGAACGGAATAAACCACAAGGCCGTGTTCCCTTTGGAAATTCCGTTGACAATAATAAAAAACTTCACAAAGGGAAACGACATTGTTCTTGATCCGTTCATGGGCACCGGAACAACTGCAATAGCCTGCATACAAACAGGAAGATGTTTCACTGGTTTTGAATTGAACGCAGAGTATTTCAACTATGCGAATTCAGTGATATGCGATGAATTCGGAAAAAAAGAAAAAATGCTTTTTTGACGGCATTTTTTGCAAAAAAGAAATTTATTTTATTATTTTTATATATATCTGATATATTTTTAGTTAAAGGTTTATAATAATGATTGAACTTAACAAAGTCTATAATGAAAACTGTCTTGACACAATGGGCAGAATGGAAGATTGTTTTGTTGATTTGACCGTGACTTCCCCGCCTTACGACAATCTGAGGCAATACAAGGACGGCGTGGACAAGACATGGGGCGAATCCGTATGGAAACCGATTATAAAGGAACTGCACAGGGTGACAAAGGAAGGCGGCGTTGTTGTGTGGATTGTGAGCGACGCCACGATTGACGGATCCGAAAGCGGAACAAGCTTCAAGCAGGCTTTGTGGGCGATGGAATGCGGTTTCAATCTGCATGACACAATGATTTGGTGCAAGGACGGAGGAGGCGCGATAGGAAGCAACTATACCTATACGCAGAATTTTGAATACATGTTCGTTTGGTCAAAAGGCACTCCAAAGACAATAAACCTCATATACGACAAGCAAAACCTTTCTTTCAAGGAAAGGCACAACATAGGCAGGAATTCCGAAGTGAAAATACATGAATCGAGGGGCGGGAAAGACAAGGGCGACCGTGGATATTCCACATACAAACCAAATGAAATGTCAAGACGAAACAACTGGTGGTACATGGTGCCGCACAGGCATGACGGAAGCAAATTCCACCCGGCGGTTTTCCCTGAGGAACTTTGCAGGGATCACATATTGTCATGGAGTAACGAGGAGGATATTGTTTATGATCCTTTCATGGGCAGCGGGACAACTGCAAAAATGTCGCAGATAAACAACAGGAAATGGATAGGAAGCGAGATTTCGGAGGAATACTGCAAGAAAATAGAGAAACGCATAGCACCTAACATGGTTCCGAGACTTTTTTAATATTGGTAGTAAAAAACTTGTTATTGATTTGAGACTTGGCGACTGCCTTGATATCATGAATGATATACCCGATTGCAGCATAGACATGGTTTTGTGTGATTTGCCGTACGGAACGACACACAACAAATGGGATGCTGTAATACCTTTTGATATTTTGTGGGAACAATACGACAGGATTGTCAAGGAAACCACCCCTGTTGTTCTTTTCGCGCAAGGTCTGTTTTATGCCGATTTAGTTGAATCCAACAGAAAGAATTTCAGATACGATCTGGTTTGGAACAAAGTTTTGAAAACAGGTTTCCTGAATGCGAATGTAATGCCTTTGAGAGTGCATGAACAGATTGCCGTTTTCTACAAAAGCAAGCCGATATACAATCCGCAGAAAACAAAGGGCAACCCGAACCATAGCAAAGGAAGTGCTGTTTTTGAAAAAGGGATGACAAACAACAACTACGGAAAATATGTTCCTGTGGAATGCGACACTGATAATGACATGAAATATCCTGACAGCATATTGACTTTCAGCAAGCAGCATCCGAGTGTTTCAGTACATCCGACACAGAAACCGGTTGAACTTCTTGAATATCTCATAAAGACTTATACAAACGAAGGGGACACGGTTTTGGATAACACAATGGGGTGCGGAAGCACAGGCGTCGCTTGTGTCAATACCAACAGGAATTTTATCGGTATAGAGAAAGACGAGAAATATTTTTCAATGGCGGAAAAACGCATAAACCAGTCATTGTCCGAAAAGGAAAGGAGTCTGTTTTGATTGAATTTGACAATATATATAACATGGATTGCGTTTTGGGAATGAAACAAATCCCGGACAACACGGTTGACCTTGTTGTCACTTCCCCTCCTTATAACATAGGGATTGACTACGATTCCTATGACGACAACATGGAATGGGAAAAGTATTACCAATGGACGGAGGAATGGTTGTCGGAATGCTACCGTGTTATCAAACCAGATGGCAGGATTGCTGTTGACCATTACCTTTCTTTCGGAAACTCAAACCACAGGGAATCCCCGACATGTGTGATTTATGACATAATGGAAAGAATAGGTTACAAACATCACGCAATCGCATTATGGACAGACAGTCATTTGACGAAGAGAACTGCATGGGGTTCCTGGCTTTCATCATCCGCGCCTTATGTCAACTGTCCTTATGAGGCAATCATAATAGGATACAAGGACAGATGGAAAAGAGATAACGAAGGGGTTACAAACATAACGAAAGACGAGTTTGTGATGATGAGCAGCGGTCTTTGGAAAATAAGACCTGAAACAAGGGGTCTCACAAAGGCGAATTTCCCGATAGATTTCGCAAGCAAGATTATAAGGTTTCTGTCCTACGAGAACGATGCTGTGCTTGATCCTTTCATGGGAAGCGGCACGACAGCGGTTGCCGCAATGCAGACAAACAGGCATTACCTGGGTTTCGAGCTTAGCGGAAATTACTGCAAGATAGCGGACAGGCGAATCTTTGAGGAAAAGGAAAAGGCAAGAAGAAGATTATTCTAAATAAATACAACATTATATGAAAAATTTCAGCATTAAACCAGCAACATGTTCAAGAATTGTCGGAAGCGACGGTTCCGAATACGAAAGCATAAGGAAACTTGCGAAAGCGATCCATAGGGACAGGAACAGAATAGCCGACTTGTTGAAAACAAACGGATATTACAAGAACGATGGAGTTACCTACACATTCAAGTCTCCTATACCGGAATCCGGAAAATACAGTCCTAACAATGTTCCTTTGATTGATGAGGAGGATTACGAGAATTTCAAAAAAATGAAGGATGTGGAATCCCTTCCGTTTGAGAAGTTTGAATTCAAACTCAAGAAGAAAATAGAAGGAAGCAAGTATGCCATAGCATTGTTTTCCGATGCCCACATAGAGGAAACGGTAACAGCATCATCAGTTCTCGGCAAGAATGAATACAACATTGACATTGCGAAACAGAGGATAGAGCATTATTTTACGAACCTTGCTTCATGTATCAATACGGACGGGGTTGAGCGTCTTATTTTCGCAAGTCTTGGGGATACTATTTCCGGATACATACATGACGAACTTTCGCAGACAAACGGACTTTCCCCTCTTGAAGCGACGCTTCTTGCGCAGAATTTGATTTACAGCGGTCTGTGTTTCCTTTGCGACAATACGAAATTGAAACAGATACAGTTTATAGGTATTGTCGGAAACCATTCAAGGACAACAAAGAAAATGCAGCATGCAAACGGTTACAAGTTGAGTTACGAGTGGTTGATGTACAAGAATATAGAACAGCAATGCAAGGCATCCAAACTTCCGATTGACTTCAATATACCAGACAGCGAACTTGCCATTCTTGACACGGATGACGGCAGGCGTTTCATATTCTGCCACGGTTTCCAGATAAGGGGGGGCGGAACAGGCACTGTTTGCGGAATATATCCTGCATTGAACAGATTGAGTCTGAAATGGAACAACACTTTTGATCAGGACAGGATATTTCTCGGACACTTCCATTGCTGCACATCCATTACGAACGCCGCAGTAAACGGAAGCATTATCGGTTACAACACATTTGCAATGACAAACGGTTTCGCCTACGAGGAACCTTGCCAGTATTATGTTGTGTACGACACGGAAATCGGGGAGCTTCTTGAACGTAAAATATATTGCAAATAAATAGTATCGGAATTATGAAACTTGTTCTTGGCGATTGTTTGGATGAAATGGCGAAAATGGATGATATGTGTGTGGATCATGTCATCTGTGATTTGCCATACTGGAAAGTTGTGAAGGATGAGTTCGACAACCAGTGGAACACTTTGTCCGACTATCTGATTTGGGTAGAAAAAATCATTTCCGAATATGCAAGACTTTTGAAAATGAACGGAAACCTTTTCCTGTTCACAAGTCGTCAGTATAACAGATATATATGCAATATATTGGACAAGTATTTCACTGAAAAACGAATCATAATATGGTGCAGGAAAAGAGGTTTCAACAACACAAGGGGGCATGCACTGGCCAGCGGTTATGAACCCATATGCTATTATACAAAAGGAAACGGGGTGTTCAACAATATAAAGATAAAACCGGATACCAGCAGAAAAGAGTACACAGACGGGTTCTTGAAAGACGGTGTTTGCCTTTCAGATGTGTGGACAGACATTCCTGCACTTCCGCATAATGCAAAAGAGAAAACATGTCATCCCACACAAAAGCCTCTGGCACTCATGGAAAGGATAGTGTGTCTCGGTACAAATCCTGATGACACGGTGCTTGACAACTGCATGGGAAGCGGCACGACAGGGGAGGCATGCCTCAATCTCGGAAGGGATTTCATAGGGATTGAAAGCAATGCGGACTATTTCAATATAGCAAAACAAAGACTTGACAAAATAAAATTGTTTTAAAAATGGATAAACTTAAATTCGGAATAGATGTTGACGGTGTTTTGAGAAACCTCACTGGAGGTCTCATAAAGTTGTTCAATTCAACACACACAAGGCAGGTTACTATGGATCAGTTCATTTACTATGACGTGAATGCCATGTTCCCTGAACTTGAAGATGCGAACCGTTATTTTTTCACAGGCAACAATGCAAGACAGATTCTGCGTTATTCTGAGCCGATGCCTGGCGCGCAAAACGCGTTCAAGATACTGCAGGAACTCGGAAAAGTTTATATCATTACAAGTCAGACAGGATACGAGAACATTTCAAACACATTGTTCTGGTTATCCAGCAACCAGTTTGAATGCGACCAGATTTGCTTCATAAAGGACAAGTCCATCGTGTCTGGTCTTGACTATTTCATTGATGACAATCCTGACAAGTTCATAGGTATGGATGCAAAACACAGCATACTCATAGACATGCCTTACAACAGATACGACATGAAAGAGATTGCGGACAAGACAAAATCTGTCACATTTGAAAGACATTCGGATTTGGCCGCCTTCACAGAAAATCTTATAAAAAATATAAAATAACAAATGGAACAGGAAAGCGTGATTTGTGCCAAGTTCATTCTTGGTTTGATAAAAGACGGATATTATGTTGATCCGGAAACAGAGATTGCAGCGAAGAACATACTTAACGACTATGCCATGGAAAACGACTGCTATTTTGATGAGGATTCCGACATTTGCCAGTCGGACGACAATTACAATTACTACTGATGTCATTCACAAACTCGCCTTTTTCCGTAATTGTAAAGAAACCGAAGGTTTATGCGAACAACACAAATCTGTATGCCATTGTAATGGATGAAATGAAAAAACACGGAACCGGATGTTCGTTGAACCACATAGACGTTTCCGACGTGACCAGCATGAACCATCTGTTCTACCGCAGAAGATTTGACGGGAAATGCCCGGACATAAGCGAATGGAACACTTGCAACGTGAAACATATGGACATGATGTTCTCGCATTCTGATTTTAACGGGGACATTTTATGCTGGGACACGAAAAATCTTGAAACAATGTCCAATATGTTTGAATGCAACAGATGGTTTGAATGCAACATTTCGGGATGGGATACAGGAAAGGTTTACGACATGAGATTCCTGTTTTATGAATCCAATTTCAATCACGACATATCAAAATGGAATGTCAGAAAGGTGAAATACATGCAGTGCATGTTCTGCGGAAATTATTATTTCAACAATGACATATCCGATTGGGAATTGGAATCTGTTGAGGATATGTCCGGTATGTTCGCCAACAGCAAATTCAACAAGGATGTCGGAAAATGGGTCAAGTTCATGAAAAAGGAAACAAAAGTGAATGAAATGTTTTCCGGGAATACCGACTATTCTTATGACAGGAGTGTTTTCCGCAATGCGGCATATAAAACGAATATAGCATAGACGTGTTCAATGACAAGCAAGACCGTTATGATGACGGTCTTTTTTATTTTTTTATCATGCATTTTTCCATGAATTCCTCCTGTGCCTGTCTTATTGAACCGTTCACGAAATAGTCGTCTTCCGACAGAAGCATGTACGGCAGCAGTTTGTAGTTGACAAGTCTGCAGTCCGAAACGTATTTCATGTCATATCTGTGTATGGATGGACTTATGTCAATGTTGAACGGTGATTTTGTAATAATGGTTGTGTTTATCTCCTTTATGCTGTCCTGTTTGTCAGAATCTTCAAGGTTGTTGTATTTTTCTATGTTCTTTTCTATTTCGTAACTGAATATATCGTAAATATATTCAAAAATCTGCAGTCTTATCTTGTACGGAATGTGATGCATGTCAATTCCGTAGAACATGTTTTTCCTAATCTTGTCAGGACCGAGTGCCATTATGAAAGGGTAGGAGTCGTACATGTTTTTGCTTTTTTCGGGAAAATACTTGAACACATAGAGTTTTCCAGGTTTTATGTTCTGCTTTTCCGCCGGGCATTTTTGTATTATGTCCGTGAAAAAATACAGACTCGCTTTCTTTATGGTGTCGTGTTTTTTCGCAAGTTCGTCTATCTTGTCTTTAAGTGTTGTTCTCATGGTTTAGAAAGCGTAGGTTGTGACTGCGTATCCCCCTATATAGATATCCACGACGCACATGAAAGAAGTTTCTTCGGTTCTTTCGTAGAAATTCACATCGCAGGATACATCGTAAGTGGAATCTTCGGATGAAAGAACATATTTCCACATTTGCATGTTTATCTCGTTCCTGATATAGTCTGCGCTCACATTTGTTTCAAACACGTATTTCTCCAAGTCTATCCCGAAATCCGGCTGGCATAGCAGACTTCCTTTCGGTGTATAAAGCAATACCTCTATCTTCTGGATGAGGTTGACAAGTTTGTCGTGTATTTCCAGAGCTGTCGGCGAATATCTTGGGGATTCGTCAGATATGCAGAATATCTCGTTTATGTTTTGTTGCATTAATAAATAAATGTTATTTTATATTTTCAGGATGTTTTGATATATATTCTTTGTTGAACACATCTCCGTAACACTTGTACGGTCCAGTTGCCATGATTTGCAGTGCTGTATCAGGATCCCAGTCTTTCAGAACAACATATGTGTATTCTTCAGGATTTCCTCCGAGTGCGAATTCTTCGGTAACGTCAAAATAATCATCCCCGACTTTGTTGAATGCATGGTCTATCGGTATTCCATGAAGCATAATCCATCCTTCGCAGTATTTCACATCGTATGCTTTCAGGTATTCTGCCGTATGAAGTGAATTCTCATAGCAGTTTTTCTTTTTCGGACGCACATTTGTTCTGATTATGTCAGCGGCATTTTTGTCTATGGCATCCGAAACCCTTTTCACTTTCACTTGTTTCATCAATGAAAGTTTTTCCTTTGCGATATCCTTCTGTATGCCAGATCCGAGGTTCATCATGGCATCAAGCAGTTTCTTCAAAGATTCGGTTTCATCGCCGTTGTAACTCTCAAAAGTTTTGACGTATTTCATAATTTTGTTATAAACCAAACGTTTTTTATTATTTATAATAATATAGAGATATTGAAACAGGATTTGCCGTTTTTTTGTGAAACGATTTTTTATGATTTGTAAATGAAAAAAGTGTATTCGTATATTTTCAATGATGAGAGATCACTGTTTTTAGCAACACCAAGTTTTGTTTCAAACAGGGAAGATAAAGCGAATTTTGAAAGATTGACTGTCAGCGTCATTGTGGATGAGAAAAAGAAACTTATAAAATGGATTGTCTGTGATGGGAACGGGTATTTGGAAAAGAAAAAAACCGTGTTCATGAACGTTGTTGTGAATGAAGAATGGGTGCCTATCATGCTTGACTCTGATTGTGTTATAGGAAAATGGAAACAACCGTTTCTGATAAAGATATATGACAGATGCGGGACAACCATTGACACGTTGTCTTTCACAAATCCTGAAATATATTCAAAAAAGAGAATAAAAAACAGATATTTGTTTGAGATGAAATATGAGAACTAGGACAATAGACAATTTCCTTGATGTTGACCAGAGGCAGTTTGCCGAGTCGGTTGTTGAGAATCGAGCGATTCCGAGTTGCATAGACGGTTTCAAACCTGTGCAGAGAAAGATAATATACATAGCGAACAAGATATGGAAAACAGGAAACGAGAAACCTATGAAGGTTTTCCAGCTTGGCGGACATGTGTCAAGCCAGGCAATGTATGCACATGGAGATGGTTCATTGAACCAGGCGATTTCCCTGATGGGCACCACATACAAGAACAGCATCCCATTGCTTGAAGGACACGGACAATACGGATCGTTGAGAGTGCCTGTAATGGGAGCTCCAAGATATATCGGTACAAAACTTTCAAAAAATTTCAGACTTCTTTACAAAGACTTTGAACTTCTTGAAAACAGGATAGACGAGGGCATTGAGGTTGAGCCTGAATATTTCCTCCCGATAGTGCCGACTGTTTTGCTTAACGGAAGTTCGGGCATCGCTGTCGGGTATTCCACAAACATATTGAACAGAAACCCGATAGACGTTATCGACGCATGCCTTGACTATCTCAAAGGAAAAAAGGTCAAGGAACTGAAACCTTGGTTCCGAGAGTTCTGCGGAACATGGAAAAGGGATTCCGAAACAAAGAACAAATGGAATATATCAGGTATATATAAAGTAGTGAACACTACAACGGTAAAGGTCACGGAACTTCCTCCGAGCATGACTTTTGAGAAATACGAGGAATTCCTTGAAACCCTTTGCGACAAAAAGACAATTGTTGACTACGACAACAACAGTGCTGCCAATGTTGACTATACTTTGAAATTCACAAGGAGTGCTTTGAAAGACCTTGTTGACGGAAACAAACTGGAAAACACAATAAAGATAAATTCGTCAGAAACAGAGAACATTGTAACGGTTGACGAAAAAGGGAAGTTGAGGGTTTTCGAGAAGGCGGAGGACATCATACCCTATTTCTGCGATTTCAGACTCACTTGGTATGACAAGAGAAAAAATCACATAATAAAGAAATTTGAACAGGAACTTCTTGTTCTGACAAACAGGGCAAGGTTCATAAAATCAATAATAGACAAGAAACTGAAAGTGAACAATGTTCCGAAGTCCGATGTGGTTGATTGGCTTTCAAAAAACAAGTTTGACAAAGTGAACGGAAATTATGAGTATCTCACGAACATGGCGATATACAATCTCACAAAGGAAAAATACGAGGAACTGCTGAAACAGAGGGACACAAAGAAGAAAGAACTTGAAGATGCAAAAAAACTTGTTCCGAAGGAAATGTACCTTGAAGATTTGAACGAACTGAAGAAAACATTGAAAAAACAACAGATATGAAACTTGCGGATACTGCGAAGAATTTTATGACAGAGCATGATGTTTCAATGCTTTTCGATTATTTCTGCAAGAATGTTTTGAAAGACCGGACATGTTTTAACGGACATGAACTTGTCAGTCTTTTCAGCGGTATACTGTTTGACATGAACAATTACCATCAGGATGCGGACAATGAGAACATACTGCTGTGCAATGGGGATGCCATAGGCATTGACGGCAAATCCTTTTCCGAATTGCGCAGCAGAACATGCGGATTGTTTTCCGAAAACGACATTTCCTTTTTCAAGGGGGCTGCGGACAGACTCATAGAAGATGCCGACAGGAGAATGCGCGGCGATTTCTGGACTCCCACAATTTTTGTTGATTACGGACATTCCATGATTGAGGACGCCATTGGAACGGATTGGAAAAAGACTTGTGTTGTGTGGGACAATTGCTGGGGGTCCGGGAATTTGACAAGGGATTACGTTTTTGACGATCTTTACTGCTCCACATTGTTTGAAAGCGAACTTGACATTGGGAGGACATATAACACGAATTCAGAGAAATTCCAGTTTGATTTTCTGAATGACGGCATACCAATACCCGGCGACCTGCTTTCCGGATTCTCAAAATTGCCGGAAAAACTTGTCAATTCTTTTAGAGAGGACAAATCTGTCGTGTTTTTCATAAACCCGCCTTACGGCACAGTCAACAACATGGGGTTTGGCGGGACAAGCAAAAGCGGAATTGCGGAAACACTCGTGAACAAGCAAATGCTTGATGCCAACGCAGGTGCTTGCGCAAAGAACCTTTATGCCCAATTTTTATACAGGATAATGAAGATAAAACAGTCTTACAAACTCACAAAATGCCACATATGCCTGTATTCTCCCACACTTTTCATGACAGGACCAAGTTTCAGGGTTTTCCGTAAAAGTTTCCTGAAAGAGTTCTCTTTTGTCAGAGGTTGCCAGTTCAGGGCAAATCATTTTTCAAACGTTTCTCATGGATGGGGGATTTCTTTCACGATATGGAAAAGCGGGGAAACTCATGAAAAGGACAGGTTTTCGCTTGATTTGATAGATGATGTCTGCGGTGAGATTAAAACAATAGGGAAAAAGACATTGTATAATACGGATTTCTGCAAATCCGGCAACAACTGGATAAAGGAGACTGTTTACGGCAAGAAAACCTATGATGCCCCGCAGATGTCAAGCGCGATAAATGTCAAGCAGACTGGAAGATGCGTTGTGACAAAAGACGCATTGGGTTATTTTGTGACAAACAGCAACAATGTTGACAGCAGTGTCATGTCGGTGGCTTTGTTCAGCAGTGCTTATTCAAGACCGTGCGGGTATTCCATAACCGAATCCAATTTCACAAGGTGCGTCGCTTTGTTTTCCGCAAGAAAACTTGTAACAAGAAACTGGATAAATTCAAAAGACGAGTTTTTTGCTCCTGACGAAAACAGCGGTTTTTACGATGAATTCGTCAAAAACTCGATAGTGTATTCACTGTTTCATCAGGCATGCAATTTCACGTCTTTGCGGAATGTGGAATACAAGGGGATGAAATGGGACATTTGCAACAATTTTTTCTGGATGCCGAAAGACGAAATAATGGAAATGTCCGAGAAAAACGGAATGACCAAGACATATGAGGAATGCAGAATATCTGACGACAGATATCTTTTCATAAAAACAAAAGACATTGTTTTTCCGGAAGAGTCAAGAATCGTGATTGAAAAGGCAAACAATATTGTCAGGAACACATTCCGGTACAGGAAATCTTTCAATTCCGTGTATCCGGAATACCAGATAATGAACTGGGATTGCGGATGGTATCAGATAAGGGAGATTGCGAAAAAACACGACATGGAAAATTATGATGATTTTGTCTCGGCTTTTAAAAACCTTGAACGCAAAATGCTTCCAATGGTTTATGAATTGGGTTTTTTAAAAAAATAAAATATGTTCAGTGATTCGCAATTATCCAAAAATGTAACAGGTTATGACAGGAATGCGAAGATTTCGGCATTCAGAGATCTTATAGAACACATGTTCACAACCCACATAAAAGATGTATCATCTATCATGGAACTTGAAAAATTCATGAAATACACAGATTCCGTCTTTGACTTTGTTCTGAAAGAACATGCAATTAGCAGGGATGAACTTGGGATAGACATGATCAAGATATTGAAAGAAGTGAATTTTTCCTTTTCGCACGGATCATCTTTGGTACAAGAATATGACTCATGCGTGAACGGATATTATAACATGTTTGTATAATTTTGTCAAACTAAAATACAACAAAGATGTTCAGTGACAACAAAAACCTAAAATCTGGGATAAAAAAGGACGATGATTTGATTATCGGTGGAATGCCGATGGACAAACCGTTTGGAATGCTGTTTTATATGGATTTCCCAGCAATTTTGAAATCGCAGTCATGCACGAAAACCAGCGTTACCGGAACACAATATGCAGTGACGGATTCAGAAAAACCAACCATAAATTTAAAAAACAATGCAAATGGAACAGGAGAAGAATATTTACATTAAGGGTATTCTTGAGAACGCCCCGAAAGGTTTGAAACTATACAGTCCGGTATATGGCGAGGTCGAATATCTCGGTTTGACCGATTTTGAAACATCCAAAAGGATGTTTTCCGAATCAAAACCGATGATTGAGATTTATGCGGAAAATGTCGGCAGGTTTGTTTTTGACGATTACGGCAAATGGTACAAGTCCGGCGAATGCCTTCTTTTTCCGTCAAAAGACAAGAGCTGGAATTACTGGCAGTCTTATCTTTTCAGGGACGGAGATATCATATACGGGGAAACGACAAATTCCGACGCGAGCGGGATTTTGCTGATAGAGCGTGTTGACAAAGGGACGGCGGATGTCATAAACCGCAAAGGAGTCAGGACATCACTTGTCCCAACACGGTTGTTCAGATATGCGACACCTTCCGAAAAGGAATCTTTTATAAAGGAACTTGAAAAACTTAGGTTTGCATATGACAATGACAAAAAAGTGCTGGAAAGAATTGAAGAATCGGATTCCGATACCGCAAGGCGAACTTTTACGTTTGAAGATATCGGACAGGACACTTTGATAACCCCGTATGTAGGATACGAGCCTAGAATAGAGAACGGCAAAGTGATACTGTCAAAAGTAAAAGAACCGTTTTTCAAGGCAGGAGAAAAATACATAGCATTGAAAGACATAAATGTTTCAAAGAAAAGTCCTAACGGGAAATTCGTGAAAGGAAAGATATATGTCTGCGAAGAGGACAACGCGGTAAAGAACGAATATTGCGGACTTTTCATAGACAGGCATGACGGCAAAGGGAGTGAATGCTTTCTGCATGTAATAGTAAAATAAATGTTCAGCGAAAACAAGTTTCTTATAGATAAATATTTTTTAAAGAGCGGAAATACCTATTTCTGCAAGAAAGATTATACTTGCAGACCGTATTTTTCCGTATGGTGCAGAAGTTATTTCTATGCCGGTAAAAAATATGAATGCATGTTTGACGGATGTTTGATCAACGAATACGGAGGTTTTTTCATAGAAGGAAGGGACGGCAACGCAAGTGAATATTTTGAATAATCTGTAAATCATGTTCAGCGGAAACACAAAAACAATAAGCATAAAAGATTCCGATATAGATTTGGACGATCTGAAATGCACAAAATTCCACAAATGCTGGAAATGCGGTCGTGTGTATTCCTACATACCATGCATGACATACGACAACGATTACAGCGATTATGACGATGACTTGTATTACAAGTGTCCGGAATGCGGAACAAAGTATCATGTTCCGGACAATATCAATTTCATAGGTTGTTTTATAAAAAACATTATTGAAAAATTTTCAAGACATGAGCAGGACAAGAAAAAAGTACATTAAAATTGGAAATTGCTGCGGAAGCAATACAGAATATTACCGCCAAAGAAGAAAGCTGGAAAATGTCAAGAGCAAGCAGATTCTCACAAACGCTTTCAAGAAATATGACGGCGAAGAGATTGACGAGCATATTTACAACGTCAGGCTTCCGCACGACAGATGGAACGAGCCGACAGACGGCACGCATCTTGTCGATTACAAGTCGGCAAACAAAAAATATTCGGGTTTCCCGGAATTCCTCAAAAGGAAAATCCTTCCGAAACTGAAAAAACCGAAAAGACCGAAAAACCATTGATGAATCCGAAGAAATTGTCAGAAATGGTACAAGAAAAACGAAAACCTTTTTGAATAAAGTTATGAAGAAAATTTTAATTTTAATTGCGTTGTGCTTCTTGCTATCGTCTTGCAAACACTTTTTTGTTCGCAAATTTGGCGCAAATGAAACAATAAATCTTCCAACTGGAATGAAATTGGTCGAAGCCACTTGGAAGGAAAACAACCTTTGGTATCTTGTTGAACCAATGGAAGAGGATTATGTTCCAAAAACAAAGGTTTTTATTGAAAATTCAAACGCAGGCATGATAGAAGGAAAAGTGACATTTGTGGAAACTCGTTAAAATGAAATGCCAACCAATATAATATGTTGAGAAAAAAAAAACATATTGTGATGAAACCATCTGTGTTTTTTTGTTATATTTAATTAGTATCATCAATAAAAAATGAAAATATGGAAAACACAGACAAACAATTGAAAGCGATTGAGGACGATATCAGAATGACAAGTCTTTATGACAAGGAAACAACCGATGTTCTCGTGGAGGCTGCGAAACGAGGAGGGAAACTGATGCGCAAAATGAAAGACGATGTCTTCATTGCCATGCTTGATTCGGTGAATCATAAAGCGTTTCCTGACGTGGAAAGTTATATCGGTTTCCTGAAGGATTGTGTGCGCGGGGACAAATCTTTTGTTTGAAAAATAAAAACCACAGGTTATGGAACTTAATGAAATTTTGGAAAAATCCATGCATATGAAAAGAACCGACAATGAACAGCATGTCGGGGAAATGACGCATAACGGAAGAATATACTCGGTATATGTGACAGACATGTTCTGTTTGAACAAACACAAATTTCATGTGATTGTTGACGGAAGCATGAGCAGATACACATCGAGATTTGATGAGAAATTTTTTAACGATGTCGAACAAGCATTCAAAGAAAGATAATTATGGGATACGAAGATGTCAGACTTGATTTGGGTTGTCCATGCTGCGATTTGTCAATAGGGCAGAAAATTTACAGGGAATATGATTTCTGTCCTATTGAAATGGAAATCGTTTCCATAGACTGCTCCGACAAATACATTATAAGAATGAAGATCAAAGACGGGAACGATGTTTCGGAATGGCATACGGATAAAAAATATGTTTTCGGACGCGACGCGTTCTGCATGTTCTCGGAACACATATCCAGGAAATTTTACAGAAATTTGAAATGCATGGCGGAAGAAATCATCATAAATATTGATTCCAAGATGGACATTTTGAAAATGAGGAAATCCGAAATGGAAAAAATCATTCGTGGCAATTCTAAATAACTTTCACAAAAACATTAATGAAATTCAATACAGACATGCAAAAGATAACATTCGATTATATCAGGGAAAACAGTCTTCTCCTGTATTCTTACATAAGGGGAAGTCACTGCCACGGAACGAACACACCGGAAAGCGATATTGACGAAGGCGGGGTTTACATTCTTCCGGAAAGCACAATGCTTGGACTTGGAGGGGATTATGTTGACACTCTTGAGGACGATACGCATGACTGCACATGGTATGAACTCGGCAAATTCTGCAGGCTGCTTCTGAAATCAAACCCGACCGTCATAGAATCCCTTTTTGTTGACGATGAGTTTGTTACATACATGCATCCAGCATTCAAAATTCTGCGGGACAACAGGGACATGTTCATAACAAAGGCATGTTTTGAACCTTTCACCGGGTATGCAATCGCCCAGATCAAAAAAGCGAGGGGTCTGAACAAAATGATTGTCCAGCCGATTGTTGAAAGAAAGACACCTGTTGACTTTTGCTATATGGTAGATGGGAACGATACAATCAGTGTTTCGGAATGGATGTCAAAATACGGTTGGTCGGAAAACGACATTTCCCTTGCGAAGATGAACCACGCCAAAGATGCTTATGCGGTATTCCTGTATCCAGGAGGTTTCTGCAAACCGAACGGAAACGATGTCCATGTGAACAACCTGCCGAAAGGACTGTCTTCAATTGCCACGCTTTTTTTCAACAAGGATGCGTATTCAAAGCATTGCGCGGATTACAAGAGATACAAGGAATGGGAAAGGAAAAGAAATCCTGTCAGATATGTGTTAAATCTCAAAAAGAACTACGATGCGAAAAATATGAGCGAGTGCATGAGACTTGTGAACATGGGCATTGAGATTGCAACTACAGGAAAAGTCATTGTGAACCGCAAGGGGATTGACTCCGAATTGCTTCTTGACATCAAAAACCATAAGTACACTTATGACGAAATCATAGAAATGATTACAGAAAAGCAGGAGATTATGGATTCTGCCATGAAAGAATCAACACTTCCTGAAAAACCGGATTATGACAAATTGAATGAAATTCTTCTTGGCATAAGAAGGTCTTTCGGAAAGTGATTTTGGGGGGATTTGTTAGAAACCGTTCGTTTGTTTATAAATATTATAAATTAAACGAACGGTTTTTTGTTTATGGAAATAATCAGATATGACAGGTTTCTCAACGAGAGAATGAAAGTCATGCCCATCACGAACGATGAGTTTGACAAGGTTGGTTTTGATATTGACATTGTTGGAATAGGGGATGATCTGGAAGACGGCGATGTCGTTGTTGTCGGTTATGAGGACATACAAACAAAATATTACCGTTCAATCAAAATAGGGGTGTACAATTCATCGGAGGATCGTATAATCTATGGAGATGTTTCCATAAGATACAGACTTCTCAAACAGACATTCACTTGGGATTACAACAATCGCGTAAGACATCACATTTTGTTGATTTACAGACCAAGGGATGGAAAGGCGACAATAGATTTTGAACAAACAAACGATGAGAAACTTAATAGATTGGATGACAACCGTTTGTTCAAACCTGTGTACAGGAACGACATTATGGCGAAGAATTTCGGACTTTGATTTTATAATAAAAACGGTTTATGAAAATATTTGACTATAACCATTTTGTTAACGAAAGAATGAAAATCATGCCCATCACAAACGATGAGCTAGACAAGGCGGCCAATTATAAAATGGAAGAAATAGAACAACCAACATATGAAGATATATGCCATTCAGGAAACATTGTATGCATTGAATGTGGTGGGGAACAACATCACGGCATTGTTATGGACAAAGAAACAAGTCAGCGATTGACAACCATAAGTGTATATCAACCAATAATCATCATATTGATGAAAAACGGAGATTTGTCATATTGGACGAGCAGTAGTTTTAAAAAAATGTTCCCTTATTATAGAAACAACATATTCATAAAAAATGTGTTTAGGACTTGTATAGATATGTCTGCCATTAATGAAACAGGCATAAAATTTATATACAAGACATATAATCTTTTGGAACTTTAATTCCAATAAAAACTGAATTCTTTTTTATTATTTTCATATAGACAGGTTGTATGATCAATACCGACAGAGACATCATCGGAAAAGCATTTTGCAACCTATCCTTTGCATATATACTATATATATCCAAGCGGTCATGCTTTTTGAGAAACACGCTTATGTAAAATCACCAATGAACTATACTGGAGGAAAATACAGACTTCTTCCGCAGATACTCCCTTTGTTTCCTGACAGAATATCTTGTTTTTTTGACATGTTCACAGGAGGCGCGAATATTGCGGCAAATGTGAATGCCGGAAAAATCATTGCGAATGACATATCAGGACAGATTACTGGAATTTACAGAAAATTGCAGGAAACCGACATTTCCGATACACTTGAATACCTATCAATCAAGATACAGGAATATTGTCTTACAAAATCGGACAAACAGGCATATATTCGTTTCAGGGACATGTACAACAAATCCGATGATAAAAATCCGTTGGATTTGTTTGTTCTTATATGCCATTCTTTCAATAATCAGATAAGGTTCAACAGAAACGGTGAATTCAACATGCCGTTCGGGGAAGGGACTTTCAACAAAAAGACAGAAGAGAACCTTTTATGTTTTTACAAAGCGATAAAGAATGTAGAATTCACAAGCATGGATTTCCGCAAATTTGACATTTCGCGTCTTGATAAAAACAGTTTTGTGTATTGTGATCCTCCGTATCTCATAACAAGGGCGACTTATAATTTTGACGGTGGCTGGACAGAAAAAGACGAGAATGATTTGCTTTGCTGGATTGACGGACTTGACAGAAAAGGCATAAGATTCGCACTTTCAAATGTAATGGAAAACAAGAAACAAAAAAACCTTATACTTGGCAAATGGTCGGCAAAATACAATGTACATCATTTGAACAACTCTTATTACAATTGCAACTATCACGCAAAAGACAAAAGCGTAGGCACAACTGACGAAGTTCTTGTCACTAACTACTGATATATAAATAATGTATATAATATCTATCTATTCTACTATTAAACCGGAATGGATGCTGTTTTGAAAAATAAATTTTGTTTTTTATTATTTTAATATAGACAGGTTTTACCTGTCTTTTTGTTTATTGAACATTTGGATTTTTAAAATATACAATCATGCAAGAAGAAACAAACCAGAACAACCAGACGGGCGAGTTGACGAAAGACGATGTGATTGCGCACGGTATCAACTGCCACTATGACAAGAAATACAATGTCAAGGAGATGAACACAAGTGCCAAACTTTGTTCGGAGGAAACCGGTATAGACAAGAAGTCAATTCTTAAAGTGAAGGACTATATCCATTACAAAGGAAGGGGTTGGGGTGATTCCTGTCTGACGAAATCGGAGGACAAGGAGAAATATCCTGACAAGATCGCCCCGACTTTCAGAAGACTTCTTGAAATTGTTTCAAACTGCTATGCCACAGGCAAGGAGGACATATTGTGCGACTACATAGACGCTATTGGGAAAGAAGGCATAAAGATTGTCGTAGATGAAACAATGTTCATGCAGCCGGATGATGACACAAAGGAAACAACCGACAGATATCTGAACACAATGGAATTCTACCAGAAAAACATTTGCGAACAGAACGACTACATGACAGAGGTTCTTGCCGAGCAGGCCGAAGCGGTTGACCTTTCCCCGAAAAACAAATATGCGCAGATAATCGGTCTTGCCGTAAAGAAACTTGAAGGCAAGGATATCAACGACAAGGTTCATGACGAATACGAAAAGACAGGTCTGTACATAAACGGTCTTGCCAAGATTTCGGAAATGGACATAACAATGCCTGAACCAGAAATATAATGAAACATAATGTTTTCAAACGAAAATACCCAAAAGAATAATATAGGCAAATTTGCCTTGAAATCAGGTTCGGAATACCTTTGCATAAAAGACTATTATCCGCGTGCGGATTTCGTTGAATTCGAAGAGGGAAAAATCTACAAATGCGAGAAAGACGGAATCATGAGAGTATGGGTGATCCGGAATCCTGAAGAATATTTTGTTGAAATTTAATTTCCGGCAAATAATGATAAGATTTCAACCTGTAATAAAATGGTCTGGAAGCAAAAGAAGCCAGTGTAACGATATACTCGCGTATTTCCCGGAAAACATTGGAACATATTACGAACCGTTTTGCGGAGGATGTTCCATGCTTATGGGTCTTATGAAATCAGGAATATCTGTTAAAAATTATGTGTGTTCGGATATAAATTCTGATTTGATATCATTATGGAACAATGTGAAAGACAATCCAAATGAAATTTTCGGCACATATAAGAAATTGTGGACAGAATTAAACAAGGATGACGACACAGAAAGAAAGAAAAAGTTTTTTGAGCAACAAAGGAAAATATACAACGAAACGCATAATCCGTTTGTGTTCTTTTTCATAATGAGGACAACGACAAACGGCATGCCGAGATACAATAAAAACGGCGAATTCAATAACAGTTTCCATGTGACAAGAAACGGAATCATACCGGAAATAGTATATCCTATTATTATGGAATGGAGCTGGATTCTTAATAAGAACAATGTTGTGTTCAAACATTGTTCTTATGAAAAAATAAAGGATAATTTAAAAGACAATGATTTTGTGTACATGGACCCGCCGTATTTCAACACAAAGGGAATGTATTTCGGAGCGATTGATTTCGACTCGTTTTTCGGTTTTCTTGAAACACTTTCGGAAATGAATATAAAATTCGCTTTGTCGTTTAACGGAAAATCAGGTGAAATGGATAATACATATTCAATTCCGGAATCATGTTACAAAAGGCACTTTTATATAAAAAGCGGCAACTCGTCTTTCAAGAGAACGATAGGCAAAGACAGGAACTCTATGGTATATGAAAGTCTTTATCTGAATTACAATGAAGAAAAAACAGGACTTTTTGATATTGCGAAAATATGAAAATCTTGCTTGACAAATATTACACACCTGTCGGTTTGGCGAAACGTCTGATAGACACGACATTCAATGTGATTGGTCATGAAAACATAACCGACATAATTGAACCGTCAGCAGGCAACGGTTCTTTTTCAAACCAGTTGGACTGCCGTGCCATTGACATAGAGCCGGAGTCCGAAGGGATAGAAAGGAACGACTATCTTTCTCTTGACATACCGTATAAAAAAGGGAGACTTGTCATAGGAAACCCGCCTTATGGGGAAACTGAAACTTGCGACAGACTTTTACAACAAGTCAACGGAAATTGCGGACTACATAGCATTCGTGCTTCCCATAAGCCAGTTGAACAACACGAATTCCATGTACAAATTCGATTTGGTTTATTCCGAAGATTTGGGAAAGGAGATGTATTCCGGCAGAAACCTCCATTGCTGTTTCAACATATATAAAAGACCTTTGTACGGAACAAATGAAAAGACAAAAAGACAGATTGACGGCATTGTGTTCTATAGGCAGGACAAAAACGGTTACGAGAACATAAAGGATTATGATATACGAATATGTTATTGGGGTACTGTCGGCAAGATACTTACAGATGACAGCGAACATTATGCAGGGGAATACAAGATAAAGATAACGCATCCTAAAAAGAGCGAAATTGTGGAGTTCCTCAAGACATTCGACTGGAAAGAATATGTCAACGGTGTCGCCATGAAAAAATTGCAGCAGCATCATATTATAAGTGCTTTGGTTGACAATATAGACGGACTTGAGGAAAAACCGAAATCGCTTTTCTGATTTTGATATAATATGAGAGACATTCAACTATACAACGGCGACTGCCTTGAGATTATGAAGGGCATACCAGACGGGAGCGTTGATCTCGTCTTATGCGACTTGCCATACGGTACGACCGCATGCAAATGGGACGTCGTGATTCCGTTCGACAAGTTATGGGAGCAGTACAAACGGATTGTGAAAGACAATTCCGCAATTGTGCTTTTTGGTACGCAGCCGTTTACGACAACGCTTATATCGTCTAACATAAAATGGTTCAAAGAGGAAATAATTTGGCTTAAAAACCGTGGAAGCAGTGGACTCCATTCGGATAAACGGCATATCAAGACGCACGAGAACATAATTGTTTTTTCAAAGGGGCATTATACATTCAATCCACAAAAATGGGAAATTTGCGATAAAAAGTTTCTTGTGCATAGGAAAGTGTTTGACTACGGATATGCGCAAAACAACATATATGGTAATATTCGTGATGTCAAAAAACCAGATGATGGTACAAGGAATCCGATAAGTGTCGTTTCTTATGAGATACCTTTCGTCCCATTAAAAGGAAGAACTTATGACGACAGTGTCGAATTGAGGTGTCACCCGACCCAGAAACCGGTTGCTTTGCTTGAATATCTCATACGGACATATAGTAACGAATATGACACAATTCTTGACAACTGCATGGGTTCTGGTTCAACTGGTGTTGCCTGTGTCAACACAGGCAGAAATTTCATAGGCATTGAATTAGACGAGAAATATTTTGAGATTGCCGAGAAAAGAATAAACGAAGCGTTAAACATTAACAAGCAAAAACTTTTCTGATGATTGAAACCAAACTGTATAGCGGTGATTGCCTTGAAATAATGAAGGAAATACCGGACGGTATCGTCAATCTTATCCTGTGCGATCCGCCTTATTCCGAAACTCGCTCAAAGTGGGACAATATCGTTGATATTAACATGATGCGGGAGCAATACTGTAGAATAATAAAGGAAGACGGAGCGATTGTTCTGTTCGGAAACGAACCTTTCTCAAGCGAAATTCGAGTATCCGGAAAACACATGTACCGATACGATTGGAAATGGATAAAAAACAACTGCACAGGATTTGCAAATGCGAATTACAGACCAATGAGAAAGTATGAGGACATAATGGTTTTCTCAAAGTCAAATGCTTCGTCAGGAGGTAAAAAGAATTCCATGATATATAATCCGCAAGGAATCGTGCAGGTGAATAAGGAGGTAAAGAACAGGAAAGGTCGTTTCGGAATGATAGACGACAACAATGCCAATCGCGGTGACAACAATGTTATGAACAGTGACAGCAAATATGTCAAGAAATACACTAATTATCCATGCAACGTTCTGTTCTTTGACATTGAATATGAACGATACCATCCTACGCAAAAACCAGTCGCTCTGCTTGAATACCTGATAAAAACATATACTAATGAGGGGGATATTGTTTTGGATAATTGCATGGGAAGTGGCAGCACTGGTGTCGCTTGCTTCAACACAGGTAGGAATTTCATAGGCATTGAATTAGACGAAAAATATTTTGAAATTGCTAAAAACAGAATAAATGAAGCAAACACAAAACTTTTCTGACAATGTACAATTATACAACGGCGACTGCCTTGAAGTAACGAAATCCATACCTGATAAAAGTGTCGATTTGATATTGTGTGATCTTCCGTATGGCACCCAACGCAGCAATGGTTGCCGATGGGATATTATTATTTCGTTTGATAAATTGTGGTTTCAATATAACAGGGTTATAAAAGACAATGGTGCGATTGTCCTTTTTGGAAAAGAACCTTTCAGCAGCATGCTGCGGATGAGCAATCTTGCCATGTGGAAGTATGATTGGATTTGGGAAAAGGATACAAAGTCAAATTTTATGCAAGCACCTTACCAACCGCTGAACAATATTGAATTGATTTCCGTTTTTTCAAAAGCGTATGCAAGAAGCATTAAAGATAAACCAGTTATGATTTATAATCCGCAGTTTACGGATGGTAAATCATACAGAATACCAAAGGAAACCAAGACCACTGAGATATTTTCTACCAATCATAAGAACGGTATTTACAAGCATAAAGAAAGGGACACTTCAAAAAGGTATCCGTTTGTTACATTGAAGTTCAATTCTGTAAAAGGCAATGAGAAAAAACATCCGACACAGAAGCCGGTTGATTTGCTTGAATATTTAATCAAGACATACACAAACGAAGATGACACCGTTTTGGATAATTGCATGGGAAGCGGTTCTACCGGTGTCGCTTGTGTTAACACCAACAGAAATTTTATAGGAATTGAATTAGACGAAAACTATTTCAATATTGCCGAACAAAGAATAAGCAATGCTGTAAACATCAATAAACAAAAATTATTTTAAAAAAACAAAATTTATGCTGATAAAAATAAAAAAACTTGATGAGTCCGCTGTTGTCCCATCATATGCGAAACAGGGGGATGCCTGCTGCGATGTCACTGCAATAAGTTATGAATACGATGCCGAACATGATTTGCACATTTATCATACAGGTCTTGCTTTTGAGATACCCGAAGGTTACTGCCTGAAAATATTCCCAAGGTCGTCAAATACGAAAACGGAGTGCTATATACCGAATTCCGTTGGTGTTCTTGACAGCGGATACAGAGGAGAACTTCTTGTCAAATACAAAAACAGGGACAAATCAGACAAATCGGTTCCATATGAAGTCTGGGATCGTGTGGCACAGATACAGGTGACGCCGTATCCTGTCATGGAGTTTGAAGTTGTTGATGAATTGAGTGAAACGGAAAGAGGGACAGGCGGTTTCGGGCATACCGGCAAATAAAACACATATGATTTTCGGTCGTAAACTTTCACAATTTTTCCGACTGTTTTTGTTATATTAAATTATAACATTTAAATTATATGTAATGGCACAAGATAATTTTCTTGAAAAGGCGATTGACGAATATTACAAAAACAACACAGACATATTCAAGACAAGGGAGAATTTCGGAAAAATGATATATCGTTTCATTGATTTGTACAAATCCGAATTGATGAAGGATTCTCTGATTGGTGAATATAAGCGCATTGCGAAATACGGGGGATGCATATATGTATCCGGGTTGAGTCTTGAAAACATGTATGACGAGGACAGCGTTAACGTGTTGATTGTCAAAAAATGACAGAATTGTCCATTGACACTTTTTGCGTGGGGAATGCTCCGTTTTTGGCATTGATGACTTTAAGTTAACAACAATAAGTGAATATATTGAAGAAAAAACAGGATTTGAATTTGTTGTAAAAGAAAACATTTATGAGAGAACCAAGTGAAATTTTTGAAGTCGGAACAAAGGTCTCCAAGTTATCTGGCAAAACCTTTAAATCGGGTTTTGTCGTTAACACAATAAAGGGTGTTGTGGAACACCCCAATAAAATAAATCCAGAAACAAATGTTGGTGTGCCAGCCTATACCTTTTTTGAAGATGATAGCGTTGTGGAAGCAGCCGCTTGTACATTGTATAGGATGACACAGGAAGATAGATTTCTTTTGCTAAAATCTTTATGTGCATATTTGTCTTATGGCTTGAAATGCGATAAGGATGGAGAGGTGTACGATTTGATATCAGTTGAAATTCCGCAAGGTTTTGTTAGAATTAAAAAAATGGTCAACTACCTTCCCGTTATTACAACAAGAAGCATATTAAGGGAAGACGTTGTCAAACCATATCTTCGCACGATGTCAAGTATGACGGAGGAAGAGAGAAAAGAATATAAAGATATGAATGTTCTTGATAATTGTGATGAATTTTCAAATATTAAAAAGAACATCGAAGATATTAAGAAGAATGGAGAAGAAAATTATATTCAACTACCAAGAACTCATGCACAAGATTATCTTAATTCAATTCATGTTGATTACCGTGGACTGATTCCAATGGGACTTGCTTTACCAGCACCGGAAGGTATGTATAAAAATGCGCCAACAAGTATATAATCACCTTAAATATACAATATCATGAACAAAATTGATTTAAAAAACATCGAAATGATTGATGCTCTTGCGAGTAGAAGAAATTGTTCTCAAGGAGGTATTGATTACTATAGAAAAGGCGCTATGGATATGGCAACCCAAAAGGATTTCCTTTTCTCAAAAGCTATCATCAATGCAAGGAATTCTTTTGACTTCCCATTAAATGACATGTGCAAGGAATTGGTTGATAATGTAATTAACACAATTAAGTATGGATATTATGACTTGATTGAAGAAACAAATAAATTGTAAGTGATATGGGACTTTTAGATAATATACTTTTTATAATCGGATCGTTCATTCTTGGAATTGGAGGAGGAATATTTTATGGGTGGTGCTATTGGGGCAATGAATCCAAATATTACAAAAACCTCTTTGAAAGTTACAGAAAAAACAAGTAAAACTGGATATGGAATACGATGAATACATGGACAAAGAGTGCATCCCGGTCTGCGATGCACTGAACGAACTACCAGATGTAAGAACATTCGAGTCTTGCTGCGGCCATCTGAAAAGAAGATATGCTGTGTATCTTTACACCGACAACCCATATTCAATGGCTGTCATTGCGAGGGCATTGGACGGAAGATATCTGCCGACAAAATCACGTTGGGAAGTGAAGATTGAAACAATAGATGTTGAACGAACACCCCAGTTCTGTGTCGGCATATATTCGGAAGATGTGTTTGAAGACTATGACACGATGATGCACGATGTCAATGAAGTGGCCGACTCAATAAGATATTGGGATCAAACAGAATTCTATGACCACTTCAAGTTTAACAAATACAATAAAAAAGATAAAGCATAAATTTAAAAATAATAGATTATTATGAAGGAAGTGTTTTTAACAAAAGGTTGTCCGAAATGGATGCCGTTTCATTTGATTTTTTTCAAAAACGCAGATTATCTTATTCTTCCGTGTATATCTTTCCATAAAAAGAATCCTGAACAGAATTTCGGTTCTGAAATCATATTCGGTTTCTTACGTTGGAGAATGAGTGTCTATTTTCATAACGGAAATTAAAAATTTAAAAATGAGATTCTATCACGGCACATCTATGGAAAACTATATTGCTATCCAGAAAGAAGGCATACTTTATGGAAGACGAGATGGCGTTAACGGCAAAGAGATTAGTAGATGCACCTATCTCACTACAGATATAGATGAAGCTAAATCTTATGGTGATGTGGTGTTGTCGGTTGAATATGACCCGTTGAAAAACAAGACCATGAACAACTATGTCGAAGGATGCTGGCAATTTCGTGTGTATGAACCTATAGCATTATCTGAAATTATAAGAATAATTTAAAATGAAAAAATAATAAATTGTAAGTGATATGATAGACGGATTTATTGCGATAATTTTAGCGATGCTCGGTTGCATCGGATTGGGTGTGCTTCTCGGATGGAGTATTTGGGGAAGCGATGTGAAGTATTACAAGAACTTGGCGGAGATGTACAAGGATAAACTCACATCTCCAGAAGTTAAGAATGCAATACTTGAAAAGAGAGCGAAAGATGTAGTGAATAAAATTTGCAAGCAATATGAACGACAAAACTGAACTCGAATCAGTCGTGAACTGGCTGAACATTCACTATAACCAAGAATCCGATGACTACAGCATATTCAATGGCGCTAAGCCGGGAGTTGTCAGATACAACGACAACATTGCAATTTCTCTTTGGGGCTGCGGCGCTGTAGTGTGCATAGTAGATCAGCTATACTTTATCGGAGAAGACGATGGGCACTGGTTTTTAAGTGAAGCAAAGGAAATTGCCAAAAAACTACCACGAAACTTTTATGGCTTTGAGACATCGTTCTCTATCGGGTGGATAGAAAGCTTCACTAATGCACTGAATGCACTCAAAAAGTATGTCGAAGAGAACGGGATCCCGGTGTACTATGCCGGACTTACTAAGAAAATTGTGTGTCATTACAAGTTGGGCAAACCTGAAACCGAAGAATAATTTGTGAGTGATATGAAAAGAAAAAAATTTTTTCAAAAAATCAATGATTGTGAATGGTAGATAGTTCTCCTTTAATAACAATGATATCAATGTTTGTCCGTTATGCGGAGGAAAATGAAAACAAACATGTTCAAATACCGTATTCTATTGAAAACAAAGAGGAAAGACATCTTGATTGGTTTGCGAAATTTTTAACAATAGCGTTTCTTTTCGTTACATTACTTGGAGTAATTGTGTTTGTGGTTTTAATAATATCACTCATTATACTAATACTATAAAAATTATGGCACAAGATTGGAAAATACCAGGTGACGCAGTATGTCCAGATGAACCAACCTGTATGTATTGCGGTAAAATTTGTGAAACAACAGAATCTATTTACACAGGAGATGATGAAAGTTATGAAGGATTTGAATTATGGTGCTGGTGTGATGACTGTCAGACAGACACATTTCATAGAATGATAAAAGATAAAGAATATATTAAAAAACAATATAGAAATGACTAAATTAAAAAAATAAAAATTATGACAAATATATATGAAATTTTGAAAAACTATCCGAAAGGAACAAAATTATATTCCCCTATTTGTGGTGAGTGTAAATTGGATTGCCTTTGTTATGGTGGTGATGTCATAACTGTTGTCTATAAAGGAAAAGTTAAATCCAATTACACCCCTTCAGAATTATATGATGAACTTGACAGGAATTACATCTTGTGCTTTGACAAATACGGCAGGTACAAAACAACTGACATGTCCGACACCAATGGAGAGGTTATGCTGTTTCCTTCAAAGAATTGTCGGGATTGGGATGCTATGATGGTGAAATTTGTTCCGAATAAAACGATGATATGGCACGACTCACGCGAAGAGCCTAAAAACGAGACCAATATAATAATAGTTCACGATTATTTTAACTACGGGTTTGAACAAGCCGAGATAGCGTGTTATTCGAAAGGACGATTCTCTACAGACAGAGGATTCAAATATGTATGGTGCGATTGGGCTTGGAAAATAAAGAGATGGTGTTATATTGAAGATATTCTAAAACTTGACTAATATGGAAAAAAATCTTGCAGAAAAATTTAGGAAAATTATTGACAATATGTCAGATGAAGAACTTAATCAGAAACTCAAAGAACTTGAACCTTTACATAATGTCGGTCCAAAAGCAGACGATTATCTGGAGTTTTTAGAAGAAAACAAAGAAGTTTTGGAAAAAACAATTAAGTTATTATAAAGACTGGTGTTGGCAGGTTAGAGTTTATGAGCCAATTCCATTATCACAGATAAAAAGAATGTAATGCAAGAAAAATAGTTATGACCAAAAAAGAAAAAGTACTGTTATTGGTGGACCTCTGTGCGAGGTTGCCGTATGGAGTTAAAATCAAGTTTGATAGTATAAAAGAAACTGTATTTACAATTAGTGAATTGGGATACTTATTTGGCTCTAATCACGATATTATTCCATATCTCCGTCCGATGTCAAGCATGACGGAGGAAGAACTAAACGAGTGTGTCTGCCGGTCTGGTATTAAAGATATTGAATGTCCAAACTGGCAAGATATTCCTAAAGAAAAACAGTTTGAGGCGAGGCTTAAACATGCAATTGCTGTATTTCTTACCGACTCTAATAATGTTGATTGGCTCAATGCTCATCACTTTGACTATCGTGGCTTAATTAAAAAAGGTCTTGCTCTTGAAGCGCCTGAAGGGATGTATGAATTTAATAGTAAAATGTTATGAATTATGAAAGGTTTGAAAGTAAAAAACATAATTACAACAGAAATGACATTAAATGATCACAACATTGAAGATGTAATATATGCGGCAAAAGAATTAGCACATGAAGTTCTTGAAGAATTATCGGTATATAGACAACGTAATGAATTAGACATTTCAACTTTTGATTGTGAAGGCAGTGCTTGCAAATTTCTTGACATGATAGGCGATTAGTGTAAAAAAATAAAAGAATTATGACACAAGAAGAAAAACAATTACTTGTAAAAGCACTCTGCGGATATTTTCCGTATGATGTTTGTGTTCATATTAGATATAAAACAGGAGAACCTTGTTATGGAAAACTTACACAAAGAGACATACAATGGTTTATTGATTCAAAGATTGAAAATATAAAACCATATCTACGCCCAATGTCAAGTATGACTGAAAAAGAGTATGAGACATTTCCAATTCCCTATTCTTTTGATTCATTTTCAACTTGGAACAATACTATTGTAAGTAAGGTGATTGAAGGAACACAAATCCTTATTGGAATTGATGAAATAACTGAAATAACTGATTGGCTCAACTCACATCATTTTGATTATAGAGGAATGATTGAAAAAGGTTTTGCGTTGCTTGCGTCAGAGGGGATGTATAACGATTAAAAACAATCTATAAAAAGTCACTAATCAAATAATAAAACACAATATGTATTATAGATTATTGGTATTTAAAACCGATGAAGATAAACCAAATATCCATAATTTTGATGATTATGATACAATGGAATACAACGCAACTTTTTTCCAGTTCAGCAGCAATAAGAATCTAATAAAGGTAGTTGCACAAGAAGAAACTTTTATTAGATGGAAAACTTTGTTTACAATAGACTTAAAATAAAAATATTCATAATATATGACAAACGAAGAAAACGAACTTTTATTAAAAGTCCTCTGTGCGATGTTGCCGCATGGAGTGAAAATTAAATATCACTATAAAAGAGAAAACAACGTCATAGATGAAGTTAGAGAATTATCTTTTAGTGATGTTGAAACATTGAAATACAATAATGAATATCCACAAGATTATTGGTGTGAAATTTCTTGGAAGCCATATCTCCGTCCAATGTCAAGCATGACGGAGGAAGAAAAAGATTATTATGATTCAATCACATACACTGAAGATGAGACACATTTTAAAGGGGTTTGGTGCAATACCGTTGTTGATTGGCTCAATGCTAATCATTTTGATTACCGTGGATTAATAGAAAAAGGATTGGCTTTGGAAGCCCCAGAAGGAATGTACAACAAATAAAAATTGATAATAAACTAACGACTACTACACGAAAGGAATGAACATTTGTTAGGTACAATCGAAAATTATGAGTGATATGGATTTTAAATACATGGAAGAACATGGCATGATTGACTCATCATACTCTATCACGATGAAAGAGTTAGAAGAATGGTTTAAGAAAGATCGGTCAATGTTTAATTCTGATGAAGAGTATCTTGCTTATGTGAATGAAGAATGCAAAAAGATTGCAAAAGAAAATGGTTTAGAATTAGAACCGAGAATTTATAAGTTGTGAGTGATATGGAAAACAAAGATATCAAACCAAAATATAGAATAGGCGACACTTTCCAAAGGATCGGAACCAGAGGATATTCTTGGTGGAAGGTAGAAGAGGTTGTGTATGGTGCAATAGAACCAATATATGTTCTCAAGTTGATGCCTTTTGGAAAAAATGTCATAGAGATCGGAGAGTCTGAATTGTGTGAAAACTGGTATAATACAACAAATAGTAACTTATAACAATGATAAGTTTTTTAATTTTATTATTTGGTTTTTGTATGAAGGATATGATATATTAAAGGAAACTAACGAAAATTGTAAGTGATATGGGAAATAAAGCACATATAAAGATTGACAAGGTTGTCGAGTATTGCAGCGAATGTCCGTTTTGTAGTATTAAATGTACTGGTTATGGAAAGTCAGGATGCTATGAACATGATGTAATTTGCCATGCAATTGATACGAAGTTTATATATACGAATCTTCGGTTTGTCGATATATTCCAAGAATCAGACAGTGATTATGCAAAGGATTTTGTGCCTGATGATTGTCCGATGAAAATTTAATAATTTGTTACCAATATGAAAGTTAAAGAATTGATTGAAAAACTTAAGAAATGCAATCCAGAGGCAGAACTGACCGTTGGCGACAACTTTAACAACGGCATATCAATATCATACGGTTACATTGATGGATGCACTGAAGAGAATTGTGAATGCGTATGCTTTGATGTTGATGAAAAGGTGCGCAATAATAGGGAATATGAAGAAGTCCAATGTCACATGAAGAATTTCTATCGTGAACATTGTTCCGATTGTATTCATAAGTTTTGTTTCGGTGTATATGACGAGCATTAGAGGAAGGATTGTGAACTGTTCAAAAAAGAATTCAAGGATGTTAGATTTTTATAATTTGTGAGTGATATGGAAAAGGAAGAAATGAAAGATTACATTAAGAATAATTTGGAAATTTCGGTGGATTTCAGAGAGGGAAAGTATTATCTTGTATTGTCATTGGAAGGAGAAAAGTTTTCCGAAGTGAAATTCAACTAATAATAGTATTGACACTATAAAACACAATAATTATGATAGACGGATTCATTATTGAGTCTTGAAAACATGTCAGATGAGAACAGAATTAATGTGTTGATTTTTCAAAAAATAAAGTTATGAAAATAGAATTTGATCATCTCAAGTATCCGATGCCGGTAAATGACGACACAATCAATTTTTTCAGAAAATTGGGCAATACCTTTTTTCTTCTGATAAAGGAGAAACGCGAGGAATATGTTTCCGGTATTTTTGACGCAAAGACGTATTACGAGGAAAAAATCGTGACAATGACTATAAATCCAGGTTTTGCCTTGCTGAACAGGGAATTTGTGAATTTCGGAGATTGGTCTGACACCAAAATAATCGGATATTGCAAACTGGAATTTCCAGACAATGTTTCTGTGTGTGTTTGATATATATCATATATATTCACATGGTTTTCATGTTTGAATTAAACATTTCCATTCCGGAACCTACTGCATAGAGGGATTTGAAGTCTATTGTGCTGTCATCGTTATCCCCTATTATATCCATTATTTTCTTGAAGAGTTCCGGATATTTTTCAAGTTCCATATCCGCCATCCATTCAAAATCCCTTGTGTCGAAAAAAGCGTTTGCATCAACGCATGACATAACCTTGTCGTCATGATCCGTTATTGCCGCCCAGCTGTTCCCTTTCCTTCCGAACAGATTGAATTCTCCGACCGTTCCATCGTCATGTATTATCATTCTGCCTGTTCCTATGTTCTTTTTGCAGTTCTGGCAGTATATGAGTTTGTTGTCGTGGTTCAGTTTGAGTCCTGGTTCAAGCTTAACGCTGTCAAGACTGCGTTTGAACTTCAGCACGGTTGACGGATCAAAGTCGTTCCTTTCCCCGAACACAAGTTTCATGGCATTGTAAACCTCTCCTCCGAAAGCATTCCATTCAAGGAGTATTTTGACATTTTCCGGGTTGAAAACCTTGTGCGACATTACATATATCATTTTGGCGAACTGCGTAAGATGTATCCTGTTGTATGCGAATATGCCGACTTGTTCAAGTCCTACAAAATCCCTTGGGTTGTTGGGGGTTGTTATGTTCGGCCAATCCTCCTCTTTCATGACACGCATTTTGAACACATTGAGTATTGTGTTGTCCCCGCCGTTCCCTTCGGCAAGGTCTATGCTGAAAAGGAAAATGTCATCTGAACTTTTTGCCTCGTCAGGTTCAAAATCCTCTTTCCATTTCATGTATTCTATTTCGGAAATGTCGGCATCTTCAAATTCAGGTATTGTTTTCGGAACAAAATATTCCTTGTCGGTTTCTATCCGTTTCAATGCATTTGGCCCGAGCAGCAGGTTTCCTGTGGCAAGGAACGAGTTTCCGTACTGCATTCCGAAACGCTCCCTTCCGAGTTCATCATCCCCGTTGCCGAGCATTTTTATCTGTTTGTCCATCCAGTCGGGTCCCCTCAGTTTCCATCGTTTCAATGTCTTGTCCCAGTCGGGAACCTGCCACCAGTCGATCCTGAATGGTTTGAACTGGTTGATGCCCTTTGTTGCGGCGTCGTAAATCTTGTAAAAACGGTTCATTCCGTTCGGGGTTGATGTGACTATGATTTTGCTGTCTGGCAAAGATGAGACTGTCGGATATATGTTGTCAAAGAATTCGTCTATAATGCCCTTTTCCACATGGGCAAACTCATCAAGATAAAGGCAGTGAATTGTGAAACCGATACCTGCCCTTTTCGTTGTTGCGGCTCCCATAAGTCTGCAACCGTTGTCGAACTTCCATTCAAGAGATGAGTTCTTGATGACTCCGGGTTTCATGAAAAACGGGACGTTCTTTATGACATCGGCAACCTTTCCAAGAATGTCAACCGCTGTCTTTTCAATGTTTCCGCACAGGAAAACGGTCTTGTCATAGTTGAAAAGTATGTACCATGCAAGATATATGGACGATGAAATCGTATTGTGGCTCAGTATTCCGTTTGTGTAGTATCTGTGGTTTTCATCGTTTATCGTGAGGTCGTACATGCAGAACTTGTAAGGCAGTTTCTCAACGGATTCCACTTTTTTGAGTCCTGTTTCGGTCAAAAGAAAATCCCCCTCTTTCAGTTCGCATGCAAGTTTTATATCAAAATCAGGCATGATGAATTTGTGGATGTCCGCACATTCAATCTCGTATCCGTCTTCCGTCTTTATGTTCCATACCTGATACGGCACAGTCCTGTGAAGCAATATGGATTTTGAGAAACCGTTGTCTGTTTTTATATCCATCTCACATCTTTGCGCCTTTATGAACTTGTTGTCCATTATGGCGCAGTCCCCCCACATCAGATATTCCACTTTCTCTATGAGTTTCCCTAATATGTTCTTTATCTTCCTTCTCATTATTAAAACAAAATGTCAACTTCATTTTTTATGGAGTCATATATGGAATCTATCATCTTGTCGTCATATATGCCGCACCAGAAAGCAAGTTCGTCTTTTATGTATTGCATTATGCTGTTCTCGTAAACAAAATCGTTGAAACGTCTTTGCGAAGCGAAAGTCCATTGTTCGTATTCGGTTGACTTTGAACTTATCTCCCAGTCGTTGTTGAACTTCCAGAAATGGATGTCTATGTTGATTGTGCTTATCGGAGTGTTCTTTTTTGTTCCTGTTTTTCTGATTCCTATTTCAATGGAGAATGTCGTGTTCTGGTTTTTCCTGTTGCTTGAATAGGATTCGTAGTCAATGTGTTTTCTGTTCCAGTCATCCCAGCAGATGCCGTCGAATTTGCAAACTGTGTTTGCGGTAATGTTTTTTTCTGTCATTTTATTCGGTTTTTAAGTGTTACTTTTATCAATAATAATATTAATATCAGGATATTTGTTTTTATATTGCTCTACTATTTTGTAATATATTTTTTCAAAATTTCCCTCATTCATCAAGGAAACATCTATATCTGTTTTGTATATGCATATCACCGACATTCCTGTGCCGAACATTCTATGGTAAGGGAATTTCTCATGCCATCCTTCCACATCGTTCCATGAAATCCGTCTATTGCTTTTCCTAGCCACAGCAAAATCCACATCATCCCTGTTTATCCCGATTCTTTTCATGTCTTTATTGCCAATGCAAATCCACAGGGCTTTTTTTGACCCGAAATCTGATGTGATGACAACATTTCCTGAAACAAGCATGTCATCGTAAGATGGATTCTCTATTTCGGTGAATGTATAGTATTCTTCTTTGTAGTCTTTTACCTTGTCAAATTCATCGTTAGTTATCGGGATGATTTTCATGCGTTCGGATATAAAATGTTTTGATTTCAATATTTTCATAATTGTAATTTGTTTTTTTATATTTATTCTTTATACCATGACGGAGGATTGTCATTCAAAGGACATCCATTAAACATATGACGCATATCAGTTACCTTGGAAACATCCCATCTTGATATATCCTGGTTGAAAGATTTAGCATCATCGAACATACATTTCATATCAGTGACTTTGGAAACGTTCCATCCTCCTATGTCCTGGTTGAACAATTTTGCACTAAAGAACATAAAACGCATGTCTGTAACCTTGGAAACGTCCCATCTTGATATGTCCTGGTTGAAGGATTCGGCAATATAAAACATACAGTTCATGTCTGTAACATTGGAAACATTCCATCTTGATATATCCTGGTTGAAGGATTTTGCAAAAGAAAACATACATCTCATGTCTGTAACCTTGGAAACATTCCATCTTGATATGTCCTGGTTGAATGATTTGGCATGATAAAACATACTGCTCATGTTAGTGACATTAGAAACATTCCATCTTGATATATCCTGGTTAAATGATTTGGCATGATAAAACATACTGCTCATGTTAGTGACATTAGAAACATCCCATCTGCTTATGTCATGGTTGAATGATTCGGCATGATAAAATATATACCTCATGTTAGTAACCTTGGAAACATCCCATTTTGATATGTCACCGTTGAAATCATCCATATTGGCAAACAGGTCTGACATATCGGTTATCTTCGACGTGTCTATATCGTTCAGGTTACATTCATTCCCTTCTTTTTCTATTTTTTCAAGTATTATGGATTCCAACTCGTCTTTGGTTTTCGGGAAATAATTGTATTCTATTAATTTGACTTTATCCAATTCATCGTTAGTTATCGGGATGATTTTCATGCGTTCGGATATAAAATGTTTTGATTTCAATATTTTCATGATTGTAATTTGTTTTTATTCTTTATACCATGATGGCGGGTTGTTTTCCAACGGACATCCACCGAACATAAGTCCCATGTTAGTAACCCTTGAAACATCCCATTCTGATATATCATGGTTGAAGGATTTGGCATAATAGAACATATTGTACATGTCAGTGACATTGGAAACATCCCATTTGGATATATCCTGGTTGAAGGATTTAGCATAATAGAACATATACTTCATGTTAACGACATTAGAAACGTCCCATCTTGATATATCCTGATTGAAGGATTCAGCATCATAGAACATATCTTGCATATCAATTACATTTGAAACATTCCATTCAGATATGTCACCGTTGAAATCATCCATATTAGCAAACAGGTCTGACATGTCCGTTATCTTTGATACATCTATGTCGTTCAGGTCACATTCATCCCCTTCTTTTTCTATTTTTTCGAGTATTATGGACTTCAACTCGTCTTTTGTCTTTGGGTAATAATTATATGTTTTCACTTTATCAAACTCATCGTTTGTGATAGGCATGATTTTCATTCTCTCTTCTATGAAACTGTTATAATCTATTATTTTCATGAATGTAATTCGTTTTTATATATTTATTCTTTGTACCATGATGGCGGGTTGTTTTCTAACGGACATCCATCGAAAATAAAACTCATGTTAGTGACATTGGAAACATCCCATTCGGATATGTCCTGGTTAAATGATTCGGCATAAGCAAACATACCGCATATGTCAGTGACCTTGGAAACATTCCATTTTGAAATATCCTGGTTGAAGGATTCAGCACAATAAAACATACTGTTCATATTAGTCACATTGGAAACGTTCCATCCTCCTATGTCCTGGTTGAAGGATTTTGCACTAAGGAACATACAGCGCATGTTGGCAACCTTGGAAACAACCCATCTTGATATGTCCTGGTTGAATGATTCGGCATAAGAAAACATATATTTCATGTCAGTGACCTTGGAAACATTCCATCTTGATATGTCATGATTGAAAGATTCGGCATTATAAAACATACTGTTCATGTCTGTAACCTTGGAGACGTTCCATCCTCCTATGTCATGGTTGAATGATTTTGCAAAACAAAACATACCGATCATGTTTGTGACATTTGAAACATTCCATTCAGATATGTCACCGTTGAAATCATCCATATTAGCAAACAGTTCTGACATGTCTGTTATCTTTGATACATCTATGTCGTTCATATCGCATTCATTCCCTTCTTCCTTTATCCGTTCCTTTATTATTGATTGCAATTCTTCTTTTGTTTTCGGATAATAATTATATGTTTTCACTTTATCCAATTCATCGTTATTGATCGGAACTATTTTCATCCTTTCTGATATGAACTGGTTTGTGTTCAGTATTTTCATGACTTTTATTTATTGAATTTTGGTTGTCTATCGGGATAATCTTCCAAAAAACTATCGTAAAACACATCATCGAAATTAACAACATTTGAGACATCCCATCCAGAAATATCAAAAGTGAAATTATCAGCACGTTCAAACATATTGCTCATGTCTGTTACTTTTGAAGTTTTCCATTTGCTGATGTCTTGATCAAAATTTTCAGCATAAGCGAACATACTACACATATCTGTTACATTTGAAGTGTTCCAACCTCCTATATTCTGATTGAAAGAAGTTGCGTTGTGAAACATATAAGACATATCTGTTACATTTGAAGTGTCCCAACCCCCTATATCCTGATTGAAAGAAGTTGTACTGTCAAACATGTAGCTCATTTGTGTTACTTTGGAAGTTTTCCATTTGCCAATATTCTGGTTGAATGCGGATGCTCCGACAAACATACTGCCCATGTTCACTACATTTGAAGTGTCCCATTCGGAAATGTCGCAATTGAAATGTTTGGCATCTTCAAACATATTGGACATGCTTTTTACACTGGAAGTGTCCCATTCGGATATGTCTCCGTTGAAATATGTCATATTAGCGAACAAACTATCCATATTTGTTATCTTTGAAACATCTATGTCGTTCAAATCGCATGTATAACCTTCTTTTTCTATGCGTTCCATTATTATGGTTTTCAACTTGTCTTTTGTTTTCGGATAATAGTTGTACACTTTCACATTATCCAACTCATCGTTTGTGATAGGAACGATTTTCATCCTTTCGGATATGAACTGTTTTGATTTCAATATTTTCATGACTTATTTGTGTTTTTTATTTTGGGGTTCGTCATAACCTGGTTTCTTTATCTCGTAATCCACATTCTCAAACTGGTTTGACATGATGTTCGTGTCAGGGAACAGGTTGTCAAACTGCACTTCGGAATGAACTCCTCCGCCTTTTGTTGTCTTGTCAATCTCTTCAATGTCCGGTTCCGTTCCGTCTCCGATATGGAATTTGGTAAGCAGTCCGCCAGGATATATGCCAGCATTTCCGTATTCGTCGCTTCTCAATGTCATGACGGTTCCTTTTGTGCCTTTTATCATTTCGGCAAGTTCGTCATAGATTATGCCGTGTTCGAACACAGGCATGAAACTCTTGACATCTATGTTGAACGACACCTTGTATTCCTTCTGTCCGTCAAACTGGAAATCAATCGGTCTTTCCTGCGAATAGTCTGTCGGAAGCTGGTAGGACGCCTGCACATGCATCATTCCCAGATCAACATAGAACAAATTTACCGCATACATTTTTGACATTATGGTTTCCGTCACTTTCAGCTGTTCAATCTGTGATGAGCAAACCATGTCGCAGGTGAATGACATATTCAAAGGCAGGAAGCAGGTTCTCAGATAGAATGTTTTCAGCACACCGTCAACCTCATGCACGAATTTGGACTGTATGAATTTGTTCATCTGACTTCCGGAATCTATGGATATGCTTGAAATGTTTATGACTCCTCTCGGAACTTTCTCATAGTCGCCGATTGCCTTCCCGTTGTCAATGGAATCGTACATGAACTCGTCTTTCAGGAAACGTTCCGAACCTGTTATGGAATACATGAAAGGTATCTCAACTTTTTCGGTTGTTTCGTTTTCAAGATGCTGGTATATGTATATCTTGTCGCGCAATTCGGCAAGCAGAGCCACTATCACATATCTCAGCACGCTGTTGTCGAAATTCTTTGTCTGATTATATACATTTATCGCCATAAATATCGGATATATACCTTATATATTTATATTAAAAAGACCGGAACAATGTCCGGTCTTTTTGTATTTCACCAATTTGCATCAATTACGGTTTTATGACATCCGAAAGTATCTCGGCCCCGTCAAACCATTTCCAATACATATACAAATGTGCGGCGGATTCTTTCGCACTGCCCATCATTTTTTCTTTTATTTCACTTTCAGTATCTTTTTGGTTATTCTGTTTATATACATTATAAGTCCAGTTGTCATTATACCATTCGCCAAGTGTTTTTCCGTTTTTACTTATTGTGGCATAACTGCACATATCGTTTTTACCATAAGACCTGATTCCATATTCCATTTTATAACCGTCTATTTTTTGACCGCTTTCCGGCAAAAACGAATAGTCACGGGTATCAAATTCAGGATGATATTTCCAGTTTTTGTTGTACATGCATTTGTTTGCTATATCTGGGCAGTATTTTACAAGATTTTCGAGCGTTTCAAAGTATTTGACATCTTCAAACATCAAATATCCTACGGTATCAGCATTAATTGTATACGGCATGGATGGGTTTGGATCATTATGCCACACAAAAACCAAATACTTGTGGTTATCGCTGAACGGGACATCTATATAAACATAATATTTGTCACCGTATTCTTTTATGTATTTCAAAAGTTTCGCTCTTATTTTCTTGCCTATTTCAAACTGGGACTTCCAGTATTCTATGTCAAATTCGGTTATTCCGGATAATGTTTCCGCACAGTCCAAACCGACATTGTAAACATTGTTGTCTTCATCTTCTATTGTGGCAATGTTTTTTATAAGTTTGTCGCAGTTGTCGCAATAACACATATCCGTTGTACTATGGCAGTCTATTATTTTGTATTTTCTGATCGGCAAGTTTCTTCTGATGACTTTTTTTAATGATTCCGAAACAAAACCGTCCATATCAAGTATTTTCATGTTGTTTGTTTTATTTGTTTATTTATAAAAAGAATCCGAACTGTTTGGTCCGGATTCTTTTTACAGTTTCGGCATGGAGAAACTCGGCATGCTCGGCATCTTGAATCCGCTCTGTGCCTGCTTCATCATGTTGGAACCCATCTTTGAAATGTCCCCCATTCCTGATTGGGAACCCTGCTGTTCCTCCTGCTGTTCCTTTCTTTCTTTGAGTATCTTCTGGTATTCCTCAATTGAAATCTCGTATTCGTAGTAGAACATGCCGTCTATTTCGGAGGGTTGCCAGTGAAGCTGCTCGCCGAGTATGACCCTTGTCTTAAGAAAGTTCGTCAAGTCTATCTGAAAGAGTCTGAACAAAGAGCGATTTAAATCCTCCCACGATTTCACGTCCATCATCGCTGACGCTTTGAAACATGACAGGAATCTCTATGTCCCCTCCGCAAGACTCGCATCTGACATGGATGTTCGGACTCATTCCGACACTTGTGTTCATTTTCTCAATGAGTCTGTAAATGAGTGTGTATTTGTTGATATCCCACTGTTCAAACTCCGTGGCCATGTCAAACACGTCTTTGTCCCTGAATTGCCTCCAGTCCCTTCTGAAGAACGGTATCATCTGCACAAGCGACTGATCCCAGTGCTTCTGGTTCTGTGCGCGGTTGACTGCCCAATCCCTCACGATTGTCGTCACTCCGATTGTCGGCGGTGCCATCTGGATAATGCCGTAGTGCTTTGTCCTGATGCTGTAGCACTTGTTCGCCTCGTCATAGTACTGTTCAAGTTGCTCGTCAGGTTCGGCGCGTTCAATCATGTCGCTTGTCAGTTTGACCTCTGTCTGCGGTCTGCAACCAGGTGTCTTGCATGCCCCGTCTGGAACAGGAATGTTGATTGCGGTTTCGCCGTTCTTGAATGTGAGTTCCTGTATCCTCTTGATGAGGTAGAAACGGTCGTGGTCAAGAATGTCCTTGTAACTGCCCGGCATGTTTCCGAAAGAAACCTTTGTGCAGCTTGCAAGCATGAAGTTCATTTTGTCAATGATGTCGTTGGGGTTGGTTTCGTCCATCATGGAATACTCACGGATTTCCCCGACCCTTGCCGCACGGATATGGACGCTGAAATCGTCCGAATAGAATCTTCCCTGTGACGGAAAATTCTCCAAAGGAAGTCTGATGAAGTTGACAAGATCGTTCATTCTCTTGATTTCGGGATCGTTGTCAAGTTCCTCCCTTGTCATGTTCATAGGTCTTCCTGTCGGGTTTTTCACTTTGCCCAGATCCCTCACAGGTTCATGTTCAAGCATTGTGGGATACACATTGTCGGTTTTCAGGTTTCCAACATTTTCGGATGCGCTGAATTCCTTCATCAAGTCATCCTCATACTGTTTGTTGTCGTTTTTGCTCATTTTCTATATTTCTTAATGTTGTTTATATTAAATTTATTTTTTTGTAGTTCGTGTCAAGACTTTCCTTGAGATAGTCGCTCATCACTTTTCCGTTGTTCACAATGCTTTCGTAAACTTCCTTCGGGACGTTCATCCATTTTTCCACGTTCCCGTCGTTGTATTTCACGGTCAGTTCCTTCGTTATCTCCGAATAAATGACACCTGTGATGTTCGGTTTTGAATCTATTAACATAACGCAAGTTTTATTTTTCTGTTTTCAATGTCAAGTCCTGATATGCGCACGGATATGTGGTCGCCTGTTTTGAGAAGGTTTGTCATCGGAAGTATCCCGATTGCGTTGTACTTGAGCTGGACAAGTATGAATTTCTTGCTTGTTCCGAGAACAACGCCGTCAAGAGCCATGCCCACTTTGAATTCCTTCGAGATGTTCTCTTTCCATAGTTGTCTGGTTTTCCAAGTCTGTGTAAGCAGCAGCTGCCCGTTCTGCTCATCATCAATCTTGAACTTGATTTCGGTCTTTTCAATCTCAATCCTGTTGTTGTTGAACATATCCTTTGTTTCATCGTCCATGTCGGTATAGACAAGTTTTCCGGCAAGGCATTCGTTGAATGTGATGAGCAGGTAGTCGTGTTTCTTCAAAGTGACAACCCCGACATATTCGGTTTCCCTGTCATCGTTCATGACGCTGTTCAGCACAGTGGGTTTGATTGCCTCAAGGAAAGCCACGTGGGAGACCACAACCATGTCGCGTTTTGCGTTGTACATGGTCGGTATGACCATGATGTCTGATCCGACTATGGATTCGAAGTCGGAAAGTTTGTACAGACTTGCCGTGCTGCCCGGCATGAAACAACGGACTCCCTGTATGGAAACATAGTAACCTCCGTTGATGCATTCGTCTATGTGGGCAGTGTATGCGGAATTTGTGTTGTGCGAAACCGCTGCCGTACGCAGTTCGTTCTTTATGGCAAGTTTCATGGAGTCCTTTATGGAAACATTGACTCCGTTCTTCACACAGGCGGCAATCGGAACCTTGTATGTCACGCCTTCCTCAAAGGACTGCTTCACATCATCGGGTTCTTTTTCCGCAGGTATTGTGCAGTCGTACTTGCTGTTTATGTTCACAATGAACCTGTCGTTCTGCTTGCACACCGCAACATTGTCAATGAGAGTGTTCTTTCCTGCTGTTTCAAACCTTGTTATGTCATCAAGTTCGCTGCCGCCCATAGTGGCGCGGTAGGCATTGATCACATCCAAAACATAAGGCTGGTTTGAGATAATTTTCTCTCCGTTTTCCAACGGCACGTTGACTGTCTGCTGATTGAGAGGATCGTCGCCAACGATTTTGATTTTTTGAATAATCATTAAGAATGGTTTTTAAGTGGTTAGAAAATAAAAATTACTAAAATTATCTTTTTATATTTATAAGAGCGATTTTTTGTTATATTAAAACATAAAAGTCAAAAATATCATTAACTTAAAAATTTTGGAAAAATGAAAAACATTGAAAAAGAACTTGAATCAATCCTCAAAGATGTCAAGAACATTGTCGCCCTCGGTTACAACAGCACAGAAAAGCTTGAGAAAAACACAGTGGAATGGGCTGTGTGCCACAGGTTCTATTCCGAAGGTATTTCACTCGAATACAAAGTGAAGGAACTCCTTGAAGAGTCTAAAAATTCCAAAAAAGATCCTGAAAAGGAAACCGAATGCGAATGCTGTTCAAACAACACTTGTGCGAACGACACGGTTGAGGATGACGACAATCTTCCTTTCTAACAACAAAGAAACAAAACAACATGACTGAAGAAACCACATTGAGACTGCATGCTTGGGCGGAGTTGTACGGGAAAATGGACTCCTTTGTCATTCTGAAAGAGGATGAGAAAGGAAGATATGTAGAGTACGCATTCATGGAAGGTTTTCCGCACGACAACAGATGCCTTTCGTGGTACGACAAACTGCAACCGGCAGCATTGGAAAGAAACGGGCATGACATAAAGGAATGGGAAAACACACTGCACAAGACAGGGGAAATCTACGAACTTGCGCAAATGAGTTGCGGACTCGATTCGGAAACCGGAGACGAGCATTGCTCTCCAGGACATCCACGAAAGAAATGCGTGCTGTCAGGATGTTCAAGGAACTGGACATACGAGGAACCTGTCAAATGCGGATGCTGGTTGTGCAAGAACATTTATGGCATGGATGATTTCAGCATCAAACTTGAAGATGCCGAGAAATTCATTGAAATCTACAACAGACTATGCAAAGGACAAATTGCAAATCAATAAAAGTGTTCGTGTGGACGGAGAACGGCAAGTTCATTGGCGAATGGCCGAGCATAACCTATGCGGCAAAAGCCAACGACACGACGCCGTCCTTCGTCACGAACGCACTCTATATGTACAAAGACCGTTTCTCTGTAGGCAGGTTCTGGTTGAAGGAAGGCGAGAACATTGAGGATTTCATCGCCATACACAAGGAAGTGGTCAACCGTAAAAAACAGGAATCCCTGAAAAAGAAACCAAAGGAAAAGAAACCGAAACAGGTTTTTGAAAAAACAGAGAGAAAAGGGAACTACATCTTCATCAAGTCGGACAGACCCGGAAACGAATGCTGCATGCACTGCGCACTATACTACACAAAATGCCTACCATGCAGGAAAGACGAAGGACACGAGAACGGATACTGGAGATACAGCAGGAATTTGGAGAATTGAAAAACACAATATATATTGAATATATATCAACTTAAAATTATCAATTATGGCTACACACAAATCGAATAACGGAAAAAACACCATTAACAAGACATTTGTCTTTAAGGCGAAATGCGGAAATGATGATATTATATCGTTATGGAAACCCGCAGCGGAAGAATATTGCAATTATTATAACAAGTTAAGCAAGTGGATTGCAAGCAATCTCATCACAATGAAAATCGGTGACCTTGCACAATATATCGACAATAAAAACAGCGTATATTATTTGGCAGTCACCAATGACAGTAAAAAAGATTTGCCTTTATACCGTATGTTCCAAAAAGGATTCAGCGAACTATGTGCAGACAATGCCTTGTATCGCGCAATCAAGTCAATCAATCCAGAAACCTACAACGGAAACTCGCTTGGACTTAGTGAAACCGATTATCGTGAATTCGGTTATGTACAAAGCGTCATCGGAAATTTCCGCACGAAAATGTCATCACTCAAAGCAAGTGTTAAGTATAAGAAATTTGATGTGAATGATGTTGATGACGAGACATTGAAACTTCAAACCATCTATGACGTGGATAAATATGGCATTGAAAGTTCAAAAGATTTCAAGGATTTCATCAAAGTGCTTAAATTGAGATCGGAAACACCCCAACTGAACGAAAAAATTACACGATTGGAATGTTTGTGTAAATATTACTCAAAAAACGAGAAAACAATAAAAAACGCCATAGAAACAATGGCGATTGCCGATTTACAGGAATTCGGTGGATGCCAAAGAAAAAAATCAAACACACTCACAATACATAAGCAAAACTCACTTATGGAGAAAGTGGGAAACACATCGTTCGCTCTTAAATTGTCATTCAACAAAAAACCATATACGATTAATTTACTTGGAAACAGACAAGTTGTTAAATTCGTTAACGGCAAAAGAGTTGATGTGATTGATATTGCCGAAAAACATGGGGATTTTATCACATTCAGTATCAAGAATGGTGAATTGTTTGTTCACCTCACAACTCCTATTGATTTTAAAAAAAGAATTTACAAAATCAAAAAGGCGGTTGGAATTGATGTGAACATCAAACACAATATGCTCGCCACGTCAATCAAGGATGACGGAACCGTTAAAGGATACATCAATCTTTACAAAGAACTTATTAACGATGATGAGTTTGTTTCTTCCTGCAACGAAAATGAAATTGCTTTGTATCGTCAAATGTCCGAGAGTGTTAATTTCGGCATATTGGAAACCGATAGTTTGTTTGAAAGAGTTGCTAACCAATTAAAAGGCGGTTATCTGAATAACAAACTCATTAGCAGAGAACTTGCAATGCAAAAAGTGTTTGACAACATCGCAAAAACCAGCAAAGACCAAAACGTTATCGACTATATTAATTATGTGAAAATGCTGCGTGCAAAATATAAAGCATATTTCATTTTGAAAGAAAAATACTACGAAAAACAAAAGAAATATGATATTAAGATGGGATTTACCGATGTTTCCACCGAAAGCAAGGAAACAATGGACAAAAGAAGAATGGAATTTCCTTTCGTCAATACTGACACCGCAAAAGAACTTTTAGTAAAACTGAATAACATTGAGCAAGACCTCATCGGTTGCAGAGACAATATTGTGACATATGCTTTCAACATCTTCAAGAATAACGGATATGATACTTTGGCGCTTGAATATATTGATAGCTCGCAATTTGACAAAAAAGGAATGCCGACACCGACATCCTTGCTGAAATACCACAAATTTGAGGGTAAAACCAAAGATGAGGTTGAAGATATGATGAAAAGTAAAAAATTCTCCAATGCTTATTACACATTCAAATTTGAAAACGATGTTGTATCAAACATTGAATATTCAAACGACGGAATTTGGAGACAAAAACAATTAAAGTTTGGTAACTTGATTATCAAGGCAATCCACTTTGCCGACATCAAGGACAAGTTTGTGCAACTCTGCAACAACAAAAAAATGAACATCGTATTCTGCCCATCCGCATTCACTTCTCAAATGGATAGTATCACACATACCCTTTACTATGTGGAGAGAATCACGAAAAAGAAAAACGGGAAGGAAGAAAAGAAATATGTGCTTGCTGACAAGAAGATGGTTAGAACGAGACAGGAGACTCATATCAACGGACTCAACGCCGATTACAATTCCGCTTGCAATCTTAAACATATCGCGCTTAATGATGAATTGCGAAATGAAATGACTGACGCATTCAAGGCAAATAAGAAGCAAAAAACAATGTACGGAATTCCCGCGTATAACATCAAAAAAAGTTTTAAAAAGAATTTGAGTGCCAAAACCATCAGCACGTTCAGAAAACTTGGACACTACCGTGATGGAAAAATCAATGACGAAGGAATGTTTATTGAAAAAACATTATAACGGAATCGTGTTCACTTTAGAAATACAAAAACGCTCTTTGACATACCGATACCATTTGAAAAAACAAGTTTTTTTTGCAAAACAATCGGCATTAAAACATTGTGTTATAGCATATAACAAAAATCATATTGTTGGAATATCTTTTTTATAGAGTATTTACAACTAGTTTGCTTGAGGAAACACCCTACTTAAATTGTTGGAATATCTTTTTTATAGAGTATTTACAACAACAACCGATATCTATACCAGGGCGAAGAGATTGTTGGAATATCTTTTTTATAGAGTATTTACAACTGTGAAAATCGGATATGCACACGACATTGAATTGTTGGAATATCTTTTTTATAGAGTATTTACAACTACTTGTCAAGGATTTCCTTTGCAATAGGAATTGTTGGAATATCTCTTTTGTAGAGTATTTACAACACCATATGTGTGTAATTTTCACGGACAACTGTTGTTGGAATATCTCTTTTATTGAGTATTCAGAACGACTGTCAGATGTTGCAAAACAATATGTATTCACAATAGAGTGGATACCATTATATTATAACAATATCGGATACTTGTGCTTTTGAGTATCCGATATTTTTTCAAAAACAAACTATTTTTTATTATTTTGTATTATGGAAAAAATATATCTATTGAAAAATATGTTTAACGATAAGTTGTTAAACATATTAAATAAGAAATCACTTATTGAAGAATTGAAGAATTCGGAATATAAACCTGACGAATTTCTAAGGAGACGTTTGATAAATATATCGCAAAACACAAATGGATATCATATAGAAAACAGTCTTAAAGAACTTATAGATGAAGAGAATTTAATAGAAAACAAACAAGATAAATATGCATATAATCTTTTGAAAAAAATGTTCAAAAGAGATAACAAAAAGGGGGCGGAAAATCCTGATATTATAATACCATTAATAAATCAAAAAAATATCATTTATCAAATAGAATCTAAAGCAAAAGATAATCATGACACGTCGTCTCATTGTGGTATGATTTCAAAAATGGAAAAAAGAGAGAAAGTTATTGCTGAAAGAATTAAAAAAAGAAGTTTAGTTTCTAATGATGATACTTATGATAGATGTAATAATGCGAAAATTGAATCAATTGTATATTATTTTTATAAAACTAAAAAACACAACAAAAACGACAATAGTTGTTATGGGGAAGAAATTTTTGAAAAGGTGTTTGGTTTTTCGAAACAGCGTAGCACGGAATTGTATAAAAAATTATGTGAAAAAATAACAAAAAAACGTGAAATTTATGATATCATGATATGTTCGACAAATGACAGTTTTCATAACTTAAATATTGCGTTATTTGTGATGCTAAAATCATATGGTGATAAAAGCGAAATACATGAAGAATATGAAGAATATGCGAATCTTATAATTGAAAATGTCCCAAAACAAAATCTTATTAAATTTTTAAATACCGAATTCGCAAAATATTTTGGGATAGACGAGAGATTCAATGACATAAAACAAAAAAAGAAAACAACTTTATTTTAAACGAAATCATGCTGAAACCGATATTCAAATACACAGGAGGCAAATATGACGAATACAAATATTTCAAACACTATTTGCCGAACGCAATAAACAACTATTACGAACCGTTTGCCGGAGGTGCTGGAGTCATGTTTCAGTTGCATAACGACAAATTGGTAAAAGGCATAAATTATATAAATGACGTGTCTGTTGATCTTGTTAATTTATACAGGAACATTACAAATAGTCATTTTGTTGATTCTTTATACAATCTTTGCGATGTGTGGGAGAATGTCGTTGATTTCTCAGAAGAAGTTTCCGAAAAATACAGTTCAGATTTTTCAGATATGCTGAAAAACAAAGGAGATAACATATTTTCTAAAAATGTTGTTTTTGATGATATATTGAATATATATAGAAAATACAACATTGTTTTGAAGTATGATACACATGGACATTCCTTTGAAGAAACATTCAAAAAAGGTCTTGCGGATAAAGCCGCAAAGTTTTTGAAAAAGGTTGAAAAATATGGGGACGATAACGGTTTAACAGAAAGACAACTTGCTTCTGAACAGATTTCAACAAGTATTTGCCAGTCGTTTTATTTTGTAATAAGAGATATGTATAACGAATGGATGAAAAACGGCGGAAATGGATATACGACAGATGAAATGTGTTGCCATTGGTTGTACATAAGAGAATTCTGTTATGGATCAATGTTCAGGTTTTCAAAGGATGGAACATTCAATGTTCCTTATGGCGGGTATGGTTACAACAAAAAATGTTTCAGATGTAAAGCTGACTGCATATCCAAGATTGAAATGCAAAATTTCTTTTCCGATAAAGTTAAAGTGTTCAATCTTGATTTTTGCGATTTTCTGAATAGGGATTTTGACAACAATGATTTTGTTTTTTTGGATCCTCCATATATTGGAAGATTTTCCGAATATGACAACAATTCGTTCACAACAGACGATCATGTGAGACTATATGAATGTCTTTTTAAAATAAAGAATTTGTGTAAATGGATGATGGTGATAAGAGTTGATCCGATTATAACGGATTTGTATAAAGACGAATGTTATACAAAAATGTTTTTTGATAAAACATATGCTTACCAACCCAGAAAAAATGCAACATATGATACAAAAAAATGCAAACACGTTATAATAACGAATTATAAAACAAATTCACTTTGGTAGATTTGTTTTTGTGTTTTGTAATAATATATTCGTTTTTTATTATCTTTACATTAGTATCAAAAACATTGAATTATGAGTTATCTATTCACATCTGAATCTGTGTCGGAAGGTCATCCCGACAAATTGTGTGACCAGATTTCGGACGCCCTGCTTGATTCTTTTCTTGCGAAGGATCCGGAATCCAAAGTCGCCTGTGAAACATTGGCGACAACAGGACTTGTTGTATGTGCCGGTGAAGTTAAAACGGAAGAATATGTGTCGGTGGACGAGGTTGTCCGCGATGTGATCAAAAGGGTGGGGTATGACAAGAGCGACTATCAGTTTGATTACAAGTCATGCGGGATTGTCTCAACCATACACAGTCAGTCTCCGGATATCAGTCAGGGGGTTGAAAAATCCGACCCGGAAAACCAGGGTGCAGGCGACCAGGGAATCATGTTCGGTTATGCGTGCAACGAAATGGACAACTACATGCCTTTGCCGATTGAACTTGCGCACAGGTTCGTGCAGGAACTTTCGGCAATCAGGAAAGAGAAAAGGGAGATGCTATATCTGCGGCCTGATTCCAAATCACAGGTCACCGTTCAGTATTCGGACAACGACATTCCCGAACGCATTGACACGATTGTCTTGTCAACACAGCATGATGAATTTGCGGATGATGACACAATGCTTTCAATCATAGAAAGGGATGTCAGGCAGATACTTATCCCAAGGGTCATGAAAACATGCCCCGAAAAAGTCAGATCTCTGTTCAAGGATTACAAGTTGTTTGTCAATCCGACAGGAAAGTTTGTTATCGGAGGACCGAACGGAGACACTGGACTCACCGGACGAAAAATCATCGTGGATACTTACGGCGGAAGGGGAGCTCACGGAGGGGGAGCTTTCTCAGGAAAGGATCCTTCAAAGGTTGACAGGTCTGCTGCTTATGCCGCAAGGCACATTGCCAAGAACATGGTTGCCGCAGGACTGTGCGATCAGGTTCTTGTTCAGGTCGGTTATGCAATAGGCAAAGCGGATCCTGTCGGACTGTATGTCAACACTTACGGCACCGCCAAAGTTGACATGACAGACGGGGAAATTGCGAATAAGATTGCGGAGATTTTCCCAATGAAGCCGTATAATATAATAGACAGGTTGCAACTCAAAAACCCGATTTACGAGCCTACCGCATCATACGGGCATTTCGGAAGAGATTCATACAAAGGTGTGGTGAACGGAAAAGAGGTGACATTCTTCACTTGGGAGAAACTTGACTATGTTGACAAGATAAAGGACGCTTTTAATATATAGGTATATATCGGATATATCCGGAAATCGGTTTTTTCATAACTTTCCAAAATTCTTCCAAAATTTGCCGAATTTTTTTCGGCAAATTTTATTTTTTTCTGTAACTTGTTGATATACAGAGAGAAAAAATTTTTCAAAAAGTGTACAACGTATTATTTTATTTTATATATTTGCAATGTAATTAAATGAAATGATTGTTTAACCCTTTAATGAAAAAAGTTATGGAAAACACAGAAAGAAACAACGGAAACCTCAATCTTGAAACCCTTATTTCAAGTGCAGAATTCAAGACCATTTGCATGGAGATAGCAAACGGTTTCGGAGTTGATTACAGAACCAATCTTTATCAGGATGTAAAACAAGTCTGTGCCATTGCGGTATTTGAATCTCTTGAAAGATATGATACCAACAAATGCAGCGGCATTAACGATGGTACAACAAATTATCGGTTCTGGCATTATGCTTACGGACGTATGTGGCAATATTCCAAGAGAGAAGTGAACGAACAAAGAAACCTTGTCCATATACCGGAAAACAGACTTGGCGGTTCCAAACGATATGAAAAGGTAGAGTATTCATACGAAGGACTCACTTACGACGACGGACACAACAAACCGTTTGATACCGAAACCAACAGTGTTGACCTTTCCATTGATATCAAATCCGCAATGGAAATGCTTGATGCGGAAACCAGATATATCATTGAAGTCCGTTCCGAAATTGTTGAAGGAAAGTCCGGAAAATCCGACTGGTCAAGCATTGCAAAAGACCTCAACATGTCGGTCAGTGTTGTCAGAAACCTTTACAAGTCAGGCAAGGAACAACTTGCCGAAATGCTGAAATAAAGAAAATATGGCAAAAAGAAAAAATCCCATCAAACCGATGGGATTTTTTTGTTATATTAAATTATAAAAATAAAAAACTATGTCATTAAAAAATATCTTTATCAAGGACGAAGAAAAAGGCACGGAAATTGCCGGCACAACACAGCAAGGAAATGTTCAGATGAACGCAACCCCTTTTGTTGAGCAATCCATTGTGTCGGAACAGACTTCCGACACAAGCGAAACCATTGTAAAAAACTTATGGCAGGTGCTTATTGACAAGAACCTTCCAGGACCCGATTATCTTGAAGTGAAAAACACCGCTGCGGCATTGCAGGCAATGAACCTGCCGATTGACAAGTGCTATGAGGCGGCGTTCAGGACACTTCAGGCAGCAAATCCGGATTTCACAAAACAGAAACTCATTGATTCCATTGACACTTACATCAACTATGTAAGACAGGAGCAGTCTGACGGGAAAAAGGAGTGCGACAGAAAAAGACAAGTCCAGATTGGTGAGAAAACCACAAGAGTATCCCAGCTTTCCGAACACAAGAAGGAACTTGAAAAGCAAATCAAGGAACTTCAGGATCAGATTGCTCAAACAGAGGGATCCATTTTCCAACTTGAACAGGACATCCAGAAATCCACTTCTGAAATCAACAGGGAGGAAGTTGTGTTCAACAACTCCATTGAGAGTGTCATTGCAAGTTTGAACAGCGACAAAAATATAATGAACAACTTAACAATTTAAAATTATGGCAAATTTAAGTACAACAGACACTGGGAAACCTGTTTCATGGAAGGCGTTATGGAAACGTCCGGGAGGGACGTTCGCCAAGATCACCGCATTGGCCGCAGCAATCGGACTCGGTTTCGGTTTCTACAAGGCACTGCCGTTTCTTGTATCGGCGGCATCTAACCTTTTGGTATTCATTCTTGAACTTGCAGGAATCGCGGCGTTGCTCATGATTCTGACAAGCAAGAATTTCTGGAAATGGATAAGTCTTTTCTGGTTGCAGCTCAACAGGAAGATTGTCGGACTTTTCGTTAAGATTGATCCGATTTCAATCCTGCAGAACAGCATTTACGAATTGCGGAACAAACTTGATGTGGTAAACGACAATGTTGTGAAACTTGAGGGGGTTGTTGTTTCCATGAAAAAGGACTTGGAAGATTACAGGAACGAGATAGACAGCAACGTCCACAAGAGATCGGCAATTCAGAAAATGCTTTCGGAATCCAATTTGAGCGCGGAGGATGCGATGAAGTACAAATCCAACTATGTTCTCGTGAACAACGACATTGCAAGACTTGACAAGATTATAACATCCCAGCAAAAGCGCATTGAAACTTCGGAGAAATACCTTCAGGTCATGAAGAAACTGAAAGTAGTGGCCAGTTTCAAGGTAAAGGACAGCGAGTCCGAACTCAAATGGAGAAAGCAGGAATACGAGCAGGCGTTGAAGCAGCAGACCGCCATGAAAAGCATCAAGGACATTATGAGCGGAGGTCTGTCAAAGTCGCTTGAAGAGGAGCTTGCACTTGATTACATTGCCACCACTGTGAACGACAGCATTGCCGAAATGAACCAGTTGCTTGACGGATCAAACGACCTGCTTGTCAATTTCGATGTGGAGAGCATGTCAAACATTGAGAAGGTTGACGCCATCATATCAAAGTATGAGCAGAACGGATTCACATCCTTTTCTAACGAAAGGCGGAGACTGAACGAAAACGGCAATGTCGTCACATTGGAACAGGATGAAAACGGCGTGTATCGTGAACCGGAAAAAATTGCAAAGAACAAATATTTCTAACAGATAAAAAAAACATTTTCAAAAACAATTAAAAAACTTAGTATCATGAAATTTTTTAGCAGATTAACAGGTATTGGAAAGGCAACTGTCATTATTCTTCTTGTTGCCGTTTTAGGTGCTGCCTTGTATTTCAGCGGGGCAATCAAATCAATTTCAAAGTCGGCAGGAAAGTCCGGAGACGGAAAGTACGACGCCGTCCTTGCTGTCAACACATATTGCGGTTTTGAACCGATTGTGTGGGGCAACGGAGGTCTTGAAGGCACAAAGGATTCTTATTTTTACAAGAAATACGGATTGCGTCTCAAAATTCTGATCATGGACGACTTTGATGCCGCAAGATCAGGTTTGAAGGATGGTTCCATTGACATTGAATATTGCACGCTTGACGCACTTCCCACGGAAATGAGTTCTTCCGGAACAATGTCGGACATGCGTTATTTCATGCTGCTGAATTTCTCGGCAGGGGCGGATGCGATTGTGGTTGACGGGACAGTCAACAACATTGCGGATTTGAAAGGGAAGAAAATCGCCTATGCGGAGGGTACGGCATCTCACACTTTGCTTATGAACGCACTTGAGACAAACAGCATGACGATGGACGACATTATTCCTGTCAAGGTCGGTTCAGGCATTGAGGCGGCACAGGCGTTCAAGTCAAGGGCGGTTTCCGCAGCGTGTGTATGGGCTCCTGATGACGAGGATTGCGTTGCAGGTGTGAAGAATGCAAAAGTGCTGACTTCAACAGCAGTGGCAAGTTCGCTTGTGAGCGACGGCCTTATCGCCAGAAAGGAATGGCTTGAAAAGAACGATGAACTTGCGGCAAAGATTGTGGAGGCAATCCTGTGGGCAAACTCGGAAATCAGATACAATAAGGACGCATTTGACGAGGGAGCAGGTGTTTTCGCAAAGGCGTTTGAGACGGACAAGGAATTTGCACTCGCATCATCCGTCAAAATCAACTATGCCACACTGGAAGATGAGAAAAACTGGTTCGGACTCAACACAGACTATTCGGGAATGACAGGCGAGCGCATTTACACAAAAATGGGAAGATCATATTCCAATGTCGGCCTTGCGAAATCCGTCATGCCATGGTCAAAAGTCGCATATACGGATATCATAGAGAAAGTCATTGAAAACAACTCGCTTGACAACAAGCAAGGGGCAGCAGGAACTGCCGACAGGGAGTTCTCCGAGCCAACGGAAAACATGAAAAGTTCATCCGCCCTGTCAAACAAGAAGGTCACAATCAATTTCAAGACGAACAGCTCCGAACTTGACAACACGGCAAGAGCGACAATCGACAAGGAGTTTGTTGACATTGCCATGCAGTTTTCCAATGCAAGAATCAGGGTTGAGGGCAACACAGACAACACAGGCAACTACAACTCAAATGTGGCATTGTCAAAGGCAAGGGCACAGTCTGTCGTGAACTACCTTGTGGATGAGTACAATATGAACCCGAACAGGTTTGTTGTTGTCGGAAACGGGCCGAAGCATGCCGTTGACGACAATGTTAGCGGTTCCAACGCGGACTACCGCACAACCGATTTCCAACTTCTTCCCGAATAATATATATCGTATATATAGCAATGAAAGATTTGTTAAAATTCGGAGGAACGATAAGCAGCAGAAAGGCCGCCGTTACCGGCATTGTAGGCGGGGCGGCACTTCTGCTTCTGTGGTGGTCTGTGACGGCAGCAGGACTGATATCCCCGAAAATCCTGCCGAATCCTGTGAATGTGCTGAAATCCGTGCCGACACTTGTGACGGAAAGAAACCTGTTCGGCAACATTTGGTACACGGTAAGACTGAATCTTCTCGGATATGTCTATGCACTTGTAATAGCAATCCCTCTCGGTTTTGTGATAGGCATCTACCCTTTGCCGAGAGCAATGTTCCAGAAACCTTTTGAGGCAATCAGGTTTCTACCGTTGCCTGTGACTTCCGGCATTTTCGTGACAATATTCGGACTCGGTTTCGGAATGAAGGCATCGTTCCTCGCATTCGGAATACTCATATACATTCTACCTGTCGTGACACAGCGTGTACTTGACTTGCAGAATCCTGCGAATGTGAAGGACAATGTGTATTTGCAGACAGCAACCACAATCGGAATGACAAACTTCCAGAAATTCAGATATGTGTATTGGCCGTATGTCATGGAGAAAGTGTACGGGGATATCAGAAGTCTTGTGGCGATATCCTACACTTATGTGACCATTGCAGAGAACATCAACAAGGAGGGAGGAATAGGGGCGACCATAAACACTCTGTCAAGGCAAAGCGACATGAGCAGTGTGTACTGCCTCCTGTTCATCATCATACTTATCGGAATAATCCAGGACTGGTTGTTCAAGATTGCCGATCCTCTTATTTTCAAACATCATAAAAACTGAAAGATATGGGAAGAAACATCAGTGTTGACATATTCACAAAACAACAGGATCAACCTGTGCAGGAAGTTCAGCAAAGCAACCAGATAAATCCCGAAACATTTGTCAAACCTATTTCCGAAAACGAATGCGGAAAAGACGGGAATCCGAATGTCATTGACATAAAAGGGATAACTCAGATTTTCAACAAAGGGGAGAAAAACGAATACAAACTGTTTGAGGACTTCAGTCTGTCCATAAACGATATTCCGGAAACAGGCCAGCTTGTTTCAATCATGGGTGCTTCCGGTTGCGGCAAGTCAAGACTTGTGAGAGCGATATGCGGACTTGACACAGTGCAGTCAGGCGACATTCTTGTCTATGGAAAACCGCTGAAAGAACACAGGATCAACATACCGATGGTTTTCCAGACATATTCCAACTATGAATGGATGACCGTTCTTGAAAATGTCATGCTTCCAATGAAACTGCAGGGTATCGGCAAACAGAAAGCAAAGGAAACCGCAATGGAACTTCTGTCCATTGTCGGATTGTCAGAGCATGCCGACAAATATCCGCACAAACTTTCAGGAGGACAGCAGCAGAGGGTTTCCATAGCAAGATCACTTGCGTGCAACTCGCAGATAATGGTGTTTGACGAGGCGACAGGTGCCCTTGATATAAAAATGAAACGGGAGGTGCAGAATGTGATATTGAAGATTTTCTACGATTCTCCCGTTGATCCTACCATATTAAACATCACTCACAGCATAGAGGAGGCGGCATACATAAGCAACCATGTTGTCATACTGCAACCGAATCCGTGCAAAGTGTACAAGGAAATAAAAATCCACTATGATGGCGAAGAGACAAGGAAACGAGGCGAGTGGATTTTTGAAACAAACCAATATGCCGACTATGTGAGAGAGATAACACAGGCGATGGATGCTGTGTGCAGATGATGCTTTGTTTTTTTATCTTGTTTTCAATGCCGTCACAATGACGGCATTTTTTGTTATATTAAAATATAAAAAAGAACAATTATGTCGAAATCGAACGATTTATACAAAAGAAACAAAGAGGCGAAATGCGGAACGCTGATAAAATGTCCAATATGCGGGAAAGAGTTCGTCAAAAAGCAATGGCAGCAGGCTTTCTGCTGCAGTGAACACAAAGACAAGTTCTGGAACAGAAAGGGAGACCGCCACAAGGACGGAAACTACTATACAAAATACAACATGAAACATCCTGAAAGATACGATTATCTGATAGGCAAAGGTTTCACTAGGGACGAAAAGGATTACTGGGAAGCTGTGCATGCATTTGCCACAGACGAAGAATTCAGAAAATATGTGGAAGACAGCGAGTGCAATTTTGACGGAAGCTGGGATTCCCATGATGTCAGATCCGATATTGTATCCTTGTACAAAGAATTTGAAAACGAGAATATCGGTGCATGTTAAATGAATTATAAATAACAAAAAAACAAATATCATGTTAATCAAAAAATCAAAAGAATTTTCAGCAGAGCAAACGATATTGAACGCTTTTGACAAATGTTCAAAAAGGCATTTCCGTGAAATAAAGAATTTCCATCCGGAAGGGGAGAGCATGCCGAACGGATCCGCATTCCAGCGTGGCGGTTACATTGAGGAATGCATGAACAACGCAAAATCTTTTGTTCTTGACGAAGGCGTTCACGGAAAGCAGTACGGATTAAGCGACTATCGCGGCGGCATCATTGTTTTCTCCACAGATGTCAACGTCATGAACGGGGAAAGGGGTCTTGAAAAGATACGGAAAAAATTCAGCAATTTGTTAAAAACCCTCAAAAACAGGATTTTCAAGACAAGGAAAATCGAACAAATCAGAAACCAGTTCAACAACAATTATGACAAGCAGTTTTATGCATACAGCGTCGGGCATGCGTTCAACGGAAAATACCAGGGAGATGACGGGAAAATCTACAATGAGAAAAGCATCACTTTTGAGATAAACGGAATATCAAGCGAATCCCTTCTGAAACTTGCGGAACTTGTCGCCAAGTCATTTGATCAGGAAACTGTTCTTGTGAAGGATTTGAACGCAAACAAGATATATCTTGCCGATGCAATCCCAAGCGACAAGAACCTTGAAGATGCATATTCCGAATTGAATGCGAAATGCGACTGATGCCAATGCTTGGTATAAATAAACAAATATTGTTTATAATTTATGAAAATACTGAAAACGAAGCAGTTCATATCGGAAAGAATGAAAATCATGCCCATTACAAACGATGAGTTTGACAAGGTGAGTTCCGATTTCAATATTGTTAAACCTGGAGACAAACTCAATGATTACGATATGATTCTTGTAGCTTGCAAACAATTGAATTCCGGCGAAACAAAAATAGAATACGGTTGCTATAGGACTAGCGCAGGAACAGGTTACATCATGTATAGTAACAGCACCGGACTTCCTTACGACAAGATCAGGGACAAGTTTGAATACACTTTTGAAAACAAGTGTACGCATTACATTGTGAAAATATTCAGACCGGATGACGGAATTGACAACAAGATTATGATTTTTGACGAGAATGATGACGACTTCAGAATTCTTGACAAAAAATTGGAAACGGATCCGAATTACAAATGCGTTTACATAAACAAAAAACTTTGCGAAGAATTCAATATACAATAGACTAAACAACAGTCCGTTTCAATATAATGGCGAATATATATCATATATATTCGCTATTTTGTTTTTATAAATATTTTAAAATATTGCGTGATATGATAAAAACATACGATTCTTTCATAACAGAGCAAAAAGAGGACAGAAGCATGGACAGGACATACCAGTTGAACCTTCTCATAAACAGGTTGTACACAGCTTCGCGTCCCTACACTTCAAAACTTTACAGCGACAGCGGATGGCAGAATGTGTATGACCACGTGGACGCCATTGGGAAAGTGAAAGGCGTCATAAGCATAGACATGAGTTCCGGCACATATTACAACTATTTTGCAGGAACAAGTTCGGACAACCGTCCTGCCTACCGTGAATACAAACTTGACATAAAGACAGAGTATGGGGATATTGAGGGAAACCTTATATGCCATAGTGCAGGAAAACCCGATGATGTGTTTTCCGCATATGACATGACCTGCACATTCTGGAAAAAACAGCAATAAACATGGATAATCCATCACTTACAAAGAAAAGGAAAATAAACACAGTTGACGGGGAAATGCTGGATTTGTCCGCTCCGACAGTGCGTGCCGATATATTCCTGAACATAGTGGAGAACATGCATTTTGTGACGGAAGAGGAGGCGATGCGTCTTGACAACATAGCGAACAGGTATTACGGATGGTGCGACAAACTTGATGCGATACTTTGGGCGAACAACCTGTTCAACCCGTTCGCAATAGATTCTGGAGACTGGCTTGTCATACCGAGAGTAAAGGACACGAACATGTATGTGAAGAATCCGGAAATCTCCACAATGCCTGATGACGATGATTCCCAGACAACTTCGTCAAAGATAACTTCGGCGGCAAACAAACTGAACAACGCGAACAAGAATGCCAAGTCAAACAAAAAGAAAACCAACGAGCTTGCTCCTGGCGAAACACACAAAAAGTTTGATGGCGGACTTATAAAACTTGGATAATTTTATTTTTGAATGAAGCAGTACACATTAGATGATTTGAAAACCGTGCAGATTTCGGAACCGGAAATCAAACCGGATCCTATTATCATACCGAATACTGAAGAAGGGGAAACAAAGATAACAAAGGAATACACAGACTATTCTGGAGATGAAAGCCGCATGTATGCATTTCTTCCCTTGATTGAGATAAACAAGGGATACAGGCCGAATCCGTCAAACATAATGTCGTTCAAAATGGATTTCACAAAATTCATGCCGACATTGAAAGTGAAGATATCCGATCCGAATGCGGAGATAAAGAGCAAGTATTATCCGACAGACGGTTCTGTCATAGGAGTGTACATTGCCCCGACAGGAGAGGATGGAACATACAAACCCATAAGACTTGACTTCATTGTTACAAATGTTCGTGAAAGCGAATCAATTGGAGGAACCGTGTTGACAGAATCGTTGAGCGAGTTTGAAATAACAGCGGAGATGAATGTTCCGAAAATGTTCTACAACAGGAACTGCTATGAAAGCGGAACATCATGGGAAGCATTGAGATCAATTTCCGAACAGACCGGTTTGGGTTTCGCCTCAAATGTGGAAAACACTCATGACAGCCAGATATGGTTGAACGGATACGGTTCGATAAAGAATTTCGCAGGAAACATAACAAGGCATGCCTATCTTGACGAAGAGTCGTTTTTCGTGTCTTTTGTTGATGCATACTATAACCTGAACCTTGTCGAAGTTTCAAGACTTTTTTCCCAGATACCGGAAAACGAGGAGTGCTGGGCATATACGACAGGTTTCTACGAGGAAGAGAATGCCAAGGCAATGGCGGAAATGGACACGGTTCCGGAAGATGAGGAGATAAAGGAGGAATGGGTAGGCAGAAGGCACAAATGGTGGTATGAACTGAACAATAGCAAATACATTTCCGCTTGGACACCTTATTTCGACAATTATCATGAACGCAATTCAAATACTTCAAGTCTGTTTGACGGATATGTGAAATACATGCAGTCATGGAACTGGGAAACACGCGAGAAAGTGGAATATCCTTTAAGCGTGCAGAATCCGGAAACAGAAGGAATGATGCCTTTGAACAAGGGGCATATGTTTGACGGGGAACCTAGCGAACTCAGCAAGAACATGACAAGCTGGGAATACATGGGGGAAACCAACGAACACATGAATCCTGAATATTATTTTGCGGAATCACATAACGACATGAACATTTCGGACATGTCAAAATTCGGAATGACCGTTGAACTTCCTTGCATAAACCCGGCAATAACAAGGTATTCAAGAATAAAAGTTATAGTGTTTGAAAAGAACGACAATGCACAGGCAGGTCTGATAGAAAACCCGGACATGACAGAGGATTCTGAATTGACAAAGAAAGACGGAAGCACAGTGAAACTGTCGGAAGTGCCTGAACTCCAAAGCGATGTTACTCCGAGGTTCGATCTTACAACAAAAGAGGGCATAGAACAGGCGAAAGCGGCGGGAGTATATTCCGAACTTGCCACATCAGGTGCGGCAGATGGTGACAACAAATCGGGGGAAACTTTGAACGAATCCTTGTCAGGATGGTATGTTGTTACAGGTTATGAAATCTACCTCAACGACTATGAGGATGAAGGCGGGACGACAAGACTCAAGCAGAAAGTCTATCTGTCAAGAAGGGAGTACAAGCCGGCACTCAAAAAAGACTACGAGAAAACAACATCGGGGAACAAATAAAAAATCGTTTCCAGATTTCGCCGTGTCATCATTTGACTCTTATGATTGTTCCGTCATCAAGTCTTATTATGTCGCCTGATGCGGCAAGGTAGTCTATTGTGACTATTCTGCCATCGGACAGACTCAATTTTGTAGTGTCGGTTGCGGCATCGTATTCCGTTCCAAGGTCAATGTCATAGTCCTCGCCATCCCTTTCAAGTTCGTCTATTATATCCTGTTCGTCATATTCTGTCAGTCCGGCAATCTCATCGGCAGGTATGTAGTAGTATCTTTTTCCTGCGGAATCCGTATATGGTCCGCCGTCTTTCCTGTAACCGCCTATCCAAAGACTTTTCTTTGTGATGCCGTCTTCCGTGTATTTCCTTGCATAGTCTTTTCTGCAATAGCATTTGAAACCTTTGACGGTTATGTTGTGGTTAACCCAGTCAACTTCGGCATCGGCATACATGTAACCTGCAAGTTTTGTCTCGTCCTTGTTTTCCTCGTCTTTCGGATGCTCGTGTTTCAGATACCATTTCTGCCTTTTTCGGATAGCCTTCACTGCCTGCTTGAACGTCTTGTCCGCATCTTTCTGCTTTGCCTCAAAAGCGTCGCAAAGTTTCTTGAATGCGGGTATGAGGTCTTTTATGGCGAATCCTATTGATGTCGATATTGCGATTATCTCTTTTATGTAATTCGCTATTTTCTTTATGTCGGTAAGAACCTTTTTCATGTTTTCCATGAATATCATTACCTTTTGGGCAGGATTCGGTATTCCTGTGGCGGCACCTGCAACAATCACATCAGGATTCGGTATTTTGGCGACAAGTGTGGCAATGTCTGTGGAAAGTTCCGTGAACGATTCCTTGAAGTTTTCAAATATCCTGTCTATCTTATCGCATTCCTCTTCAACGAAAGCATCTCCAGGACCTCCGTCCTGGAAATATTCCTTTGCCTCTTTCTTCACTGACTTGAAAAGTTCAACCGTGTCGTTATAGGCATCTTTTGTTTCCTCAACAAACCTGTTCAGTTTTGCCTCCTCTTTCTTCACCCATTCCCCATAGGTTGCCATGAACATTTCCTTCAACAATTCAAGTGCCTCTGCTTTGGCTGCGTTCTTTTTCGCCTCGGTCTGTTTCTCCGCTGTGTCATTCGCCTTTTTTTTGTCCTTTTCCGCAATGCGTTTGAATTTTGTCACTTTGTTCAGATTGGACTGTGCCAAGTCAATCGCATCAACATATGTTTGTTCAACTGCGTTTTTTTCGTATTCGTAATCGGCGTTCAAACCTATTTCCGCCCTTGTCCTTTCTTCAATGCTTACCGCCTCGTTTATGTATTTTTGTTCAAGTTTGTTCAATTCGCTGTCGTGCCATGAAGTGACGGAATCAACATTGTCCTTGTATTCTCCCAAAGCCTTTATGTACTCGTTTGTGTATATGCTTTCGTTGTCAACGCCGGACGCCATTGATTTTATTTTCTCTATCTGGTTTTCAAGCATGCTTATGTCAGGCATGGGAGGTGCTTCAAAACTTGGCAAATTCGGAACCTTCGGCAATTTTATGCCGCAATGGTCAATGTATTTTGTGACCATAAGACCTTTTATCATTTTACGAAGCGGTGGAGTTACTATACCCATAAGAAAAAATTGATATAGTATTTATAATTTCGGGATTTTTTGTTATATTAAACTATAAAGAATAAAAAATAAAGTTATGAAGTTTAATGCAGATGATATTAAGAACATTAATTCCGAACTTTTGAACATTAAGGCACATTGCAACAAAGGTATTGTTTTGGACCCGTATTTAATAAACAACCTTACAGATGTCAAACAAAGAAAAAAATACGATTTTGAAATATATTTGCCCAAGTACGGTGTAAACTTGCAAAGACCATATGTGTGGGAAGGTTACCAACAATCCGAATACATCATTTCCATTTTGCAAGAAAGACCTTTGGAAAACGTAATTGCTATTCAGCACGAATCCAATGAAGGAAAAATAACCATGCAAATTGTGGATGGAAAGCAACGCCTAACCACAATACAAAAGTTTTTGCTTGGCGAAATACCCGTTACCATAAACAACAAAAAAGTGTGGTGGGATGATTTTGACGAAGATGCAAAACGATATTTCAAATCACGTCTTTCACATATTACGGCAGTGGTTTACTATACATACGAAGATGACAACCTAACGGATGATGACAAAATAAGATTGTTTAACTTTTACAACTTTGCCGGGACACCACAAACCGAAGAACACAAGAACATGCTTAAAGGATTTTTAAGGTAATTATATATCTGATGGCACAAAACATTAAATGAATTATGAAACAAGAAAAACGAATAATTACTAAACAATTTTTAAAAAAATATGGATTTGTTTATTTAGAAAAGTTTGGTTTTTGGTATAGACATATTTCATTTCCTCGGTCGTATAATGGCTTAACTTTTAGATATAGATATGAGCAAAAAGAATTAGAAACTCAGGTTTCTCATATAATAGGAGGTAAAGACAGTAAATATCACAGCGAAGAAGTGGGACATAAATTAATAAAGGAATATGCCAAAAGGTACTATTTTTCATAAACATTGACAACAAGTATATAATTACCATTTTTAATTAAACAATAAAAATTTGAAAAATTAAAAAATAAATAAATGGAAGAGATTGACACCACAACAACTTTTTGCTCGTTTGATGAAAATTTCAACAGCGAAACTTTTAAGGAATTGACAAAACTTACGGAGCCATATATTGAAATAATCAATCCACAAGGATGCACTATCGTAAGAACCAATAGCGAACTTGTTTTTGATTGGTTCAGATTGCACATCAAGAAAAACAAACTCGAAGGTTATAAAATCAAAACCACAGACAATAAAATTTATCAGATTTTTCAAGATGGAACATACAATACAATCGATAACGTGCTGGAAGAGTACCCTGGTTCAGTACATTTGGACATTATCTTCGGTTTAATTTAAAATAAAGCACTTCTTAAGCATTAAATTTTAATTGAACGATATTTTTGTTATATTAAACTATAAAGAATAAAAAATACAAACAACAAAAAATTTAAAATTATGAATTTGTACGAAATCACAGCAGAACAGGAAATGTTGAACAATCTTCTTGAAGAATCCATGGGTGAATTGACACCTGAACTTGAAGCGGCCTTGGAAATCAACCTTGACAACTTCAACGCAAAGGCCGAAGGATATGTCAAGGCAATCAAGAACTACAAGGCGGAGCAGGATGCCATTGCCGAAGAAATCAAGAAACTTCAGGCAAAAAAGAAAACCTGCGAAAACGCGATCGATCGTATGAAAGACGCCCTCAAAACAGCCATGGTTGTGTTTGACACACCGAAGGTTCAGGCCGGAGTTTTCAAGATTTCCCTCACCACGTCAAAATCAGTCAACATCGTTGACGAGGATGCGATTCCTCAGGATTACAAGAAAGTGAAATACGAAGTGTCCAAGACGGATATCAAGAAAGCCATTGAGGCTGGTGAAACCGTTGAAGGTGCCGAGATTGTTGAAAACAAGTCCATTACAATCAGATAGGTCATGAAAAAAATATTGTTTATCATTGATGCACAAAACGACTTCTGCTCACAAGGCGGAAGTCTTTTGTGCAAAAATGCGGAAAGTGCTGTTGGGAACATCTGCGACCTCCTTGAAACACACGATTTTGACGAAGTTGTCTGCACAATTGACACTCACGACAAAAACTATCTTGAAACAAAAGAGGGAGAAATGCTTCCTGTTGAACACTGCATTTACGGAACACACGGTTGTCTTCTGAACAAGAATATTTATGACAGACTGTACAGACACAAATGGTCAACTATCAGCAAGAATTCATTTATGATGGAGTTTGACGACATGATTGAATTATTAGATGTTGAAAGGGATGATTATGAAATCTATGTCTGCGGGTTTGCTACAGATATCTGCGTTTTGAACAATGCTTTGCTTCTAAAAAACACTGTCGGAAAGTGGAATGACGTTTTTGTCATTGAAAACTGCTGCGCAGGAACAAGTTCCGAAATGCACGACAAGGCAATTGAAGTGATGAAAACCAACCTCATTAAAATCGTTTTATATGATATCGGACAACAAGAATTTGAGGCAAAACGTCATTGACGAGGCCAAGTTCTGCATAGATGTGCAGGCAGGCATTATTGATGCCATAATTATTGATGACATAATCAGAGATGATAACACAAGACTTCTCGATGATTTGTATCATTCAGGATGCATATCTGAAAAAATTTATTTTGAATTTAAAAACGGAATGAAAATATGATTAAGTCAATTTTGGATACCGATCTTTACAAGTTCAGCGTCAGTTACGCATACTTCAACCTTTATCCACTTGCGGAAGGAACTTTCACTTTCACGGACAGAAGAAAGGAGAAATGGTCGGAAAATGATCAGAAGAAAATACTTGAAAGGTTTGACGATGAGCTTGACATTCTGTCTGGAATGTCTCTCACAAAACATGAAATGGAATGGTGCATTGAGAACATTCCGTACATTCCTAGAACATACTGGGAATGGTTGTCAACATTCAGGTTTGACAAGTTCGGATCAAAAATGTCGTACGGGTTTGATAACGACGGCGTGTTTTTCTGCAATGTGACGGACAGTCTGTACAAAGTCACACTTTATGAGATTATGGTTCTCGCCACTTATTCCGAAATACGCAACAATATATTGGGTATATATCCGGGAGATGAAAGAGTGAGGGAAATCGTTTCGGAAAAGGTTTCATTCGCAAATGACAACAAAATCAATTTCAGCGAGTTCGGCACAAGACGCCGTTTCAACAGCAGATATCAGGAAAATGTGATTGATTGTCTCAAAAAGAAATCGGACACATGTGCAGGAACTTCAAATGTATATTATGCTATGCGATACAACATGAAACCGATTGGCACTTTCCCTCACGAATGGGTAATGTTCCATGGGGCATGCTTCGGATACAAGAGGGCGAATTACCTCAGTCTGGAAGATTGGATCAAGACGTATCGCGGAGACCTCGGCATTGCCTTGGTTGACACCTACACGACAAACTCATTCCTCCACACTTTGACAAAACAGCAGTGCATGCTTTTGTCCGGATTCAGACAGGACAGCGGTGACGAATTTGAAGTGGGGGAGAACATACTGAAACGCATCAAGGAATTCGGAATCAATCCAAAACACAAGACTGTCGTGTTCAGCAATGCTTTGGATTTTCCGAAGGCAAAAAGGATAAACGACCATTTCAAAGACTCATGCAATGTGAGTTTCGGAATAGGAACAAACCTGACTTGCGACATTCCCGACACAAACTACAAGTCAGCAAACATTGTAATGAAACTGACAAAATGCAGGTTGTCGCCTAAAGACGAATGGGAGAAATGCATAAAGATTTCCGATGATGAGGGAAAGCACATGGGGGATTCGCAGGAACTGAACTGCGCAAGATTTGAACTGAAACTGAAATAAAGCATTCTGCTGGATTGTTTTGGCCGGCAAGGACAAAACTGGCATAAAAAACAAAACCAGCATTCCTGCGGGTTTTGTTTTTTTATTCTCATTTTTTTATTTTGTTTTTCTTTATTTCGGAATTTTTGCTGTTGACATGTTTTTTCGAGGTGTCCACAACCGCGTTCATTTTTGACAGCAAATCCCTGTTGACGTTCATGGATTTGTTTATTGAATGCTTGTCCCCGACATTGTTCAGTTTCACTCTGATGTTTTTATAAGTGACGCCGTTGTGGGTTATGTCAAGTCTTGTTGTCGGCTGGGTTATGCGTTCCCCTGCGGATGAACGGAAACCGACATCTCCGTCATATTTTGTCTTGAACCTTTTTCCGAACAAAGTCCATTCAACTGTGTTGTCCTCTTTGTTCACTTTTATGTCATTGGCAAGTATTGATGTCAAAGATCCGTTGCCTGTGTCAAGCAATGCAACAAGAGGCATGTCGAAATCGTTTATATAAAATGTTTCCTTGTATCCGAGAATCATTTTCTCAAGACTGCTGCTCTTGTTTTCAAGATGTCCGACAAAAGCTTCCTTCATTGCCTTTATGAACTGGACAGCTGGATCTTTTTCCGCAACTTCCGTTATGCCTTTCAATGACGGAGTGCTGTTCACTTCAAGGACATACATGTTTCCGTTGTGCTTGTCTTTCATTATGTCAACTCCGCACCATGCGCATTTCACGGATTTTGCCGCGCTTATGGCAAGTTGCTTTTCATCCTCTGTCGGTTCATAGTATTCGTATTTGGCGCCGAGAGATGCGTTTGACCTGTAATCCCCTTTCAGTTTCTTCCTTTTCATTGCGGCGAAAACCTCATAGTTGTCGCCGTTCCTGAACACAGGGTCGCTTTCTTTTCTAAGCACATGGAGTCTCAAATCGTATTCTGCGTCTATTTTTTCCTGCACAATAATGCTGCTGCAACCGAGTTCATCCTTGTGGGATATTATGTATTGGGCGACTCCTTTCAGACTTTGCGCGGATTCGAACAGAAAGACTCCGTTACCCCTGCTTCCGTGGTTCACTTTCGCTATGACAGGGAAATCGAATCCCATGTCGTTCACAACGCTGTCGTAGTTATCTATGTTTGAGGAATCCAGAACAAACGATTTCGGTTGGGATATCCCGTCAAGTTTAAGTCTTTCGGCTGTCTTGACTTTATCCGAACTTATCGCTATTGAAGAAGATGAATTTATCACGAGAAAATCGTTCTTCACGAGAATTGCGCAGTTATTTGAAACGCTTGAATCCCCCATTTTCGCATGTCTTTTTATCACAAGAGTCCTTGTCTTGTCAAGCGAGTACATTTTGTCTCCCATGCACAAAACACAGGTTCCGTCTATCACTTTTATGAAATTCTCATCTTTTGTGAAATTGACATATATGAATTCGGCGTCGCATTTGGCACAGGCGTTTTTCAGATACTGTATCTCGTACATCTGCTCATAGTTGGCGGAAACACAAATAACAACAAACTTGTTTTTGTTGAAAACCGTCATGTTGTCTTTCTGTGTGTCTGCTTCCAAAGAGATGTCAGCGGAATTTTTCTCAAAAGCAAACCCCTCGTTTATCAGATTATCATATGATTTGATATATTGCATTATCCAAAAATAGTTTCAATATATTTATAAAATCAGAAAACATAAAAAAATAATCTTTTTTTATTATTTTAGTGATATGGATTACCAAACAATTTAACCACTAAATATTTAGTACAAATGAAAAAAACTTTCAAAATGGAAAACTGCAACAAATCAATGTTGCAAACAATTATCAAACAAATGGTCATTGTTGATAAATATGTCAACCTGAGAATCGGCAACGATTTCACGGACTCATCTTCCTATCTTCCTGCGCACGATGTTGTGAAACACATGCGTATCAGCAACGGTGCGATGTTCACAAACGAGTACACACTGGACAAACCGATCAGACTTTCTTTCATAACAGGAACAAGATTGCTTGTGCTGTTGAGTCAGTTTGAGAACGATGACACCATCGACCTTGATGTGTCATACGATTCCGAAACAGAAGAGGATGAATACTATGCCCTCAAAGTCGTTCTTGTGGGAAAAGACCTCAGCATCACGGAAATTTGTGCGGACAAGAGGTTTGACACGATAAACATCCAGCCGCTTTCCGATGAAATCATCAACAAACTCTTGAACAAGGACGACAGCGTGATGTGCTTTGATATTTCAAAGGATGACATGAGGGCGATAAAGAACCTCGGTAACATCGACAAGGACGGCAAAAGGTTCAAGTATGTTGTTGAGAACAGGGTTCTTTCAATCAGGGAACCGAATTCCAATGATGAGAACGATGACGAGAGCGAAATCTACAACAAGACACTTTGCAATGACATTGATTCCGAAGACAAGGTTTATCTTTGCAACAAGAATGTGTTCTCTGTTATCAACAATGTGACAGACTACAATGTCTGTATCTGCGAAGGCGACATGAGCAAGGTAATCTACACTCATGACGAGGACGACATTTGCCTGAATGTAATCGCAAGCATCTAACCATGATAGCGGTAAACGATTATATAATAGTCAGGAAAGACAGGCCGGAAACAGTTTATCACGGCATTCTTCTGCCGTATGTTTCCGACTTCAAAAACAATGAGATAGGATATCCTTTCACCGGCAGGGTGGAATCTGCCGGTGATTTGGTTACCCTGGTCAAAAAGGACGACCATATTGTTTTTTATGATTTGTCAAGACCTTGGATAATAACGGACAAGGATGACATTATTCTTATAATGAAAGAAAGCGATGTAATCGGAATTTTGGAAAATGGAGACTAATTTCAGCAAATATATAGTAACGCATGGCGGATATGTCAAGCCCCTTGAAATACCTGTTGAAATGTCTGAAGGTCTGGGTTTGTGCAATCCGAGTGTGTTCATAGACAATGACGGCAAGATTCTTTGCAACATAAGACGTGTGAACTATCTGTTTCATCAGTCACTGTCATATCATTGGAGTTCGGCATATGGGCCGACAAACTACCATCATCCGGACAACGATGTGAACCTCCGTACAGAGAACTATATGTGTGAACTTGACGACAACCTTGAAATAAAAGATGGAAGTTTGAAACACATAAACTACATGCCCTATGAACCTAAATGGCATTTCACAGGAGAGGAGGATGTCAGGATAGTGAGATGGGACGGGAAACTTTTTGTCACAGGTTGCAGGAGGGACACGGAGGACACAGGCATATCAAGAATGGAACTGACGGAACTTGACGGAAACATGAACGAAATGTCAAGGACAAGGGTTCCTGCCCCTGAAAAGAACGACACATATTGCGAAAAGAACTGGATGGCGATACTTGACAAACCGTACCAGTATGTGAAGTGGTGCAACCCTTTGCAGATTGTGGAATATGACACAGAAACAAAAACAACAAAGGAAGTTCTGCTAAAGGATCAAAAGATAGAATCCGAAGATGCTCTCGGAGATATACGCGGAAGCAGTCAGGTCATTAAAGTTGACAATTACTATGTCGCTCTTGTCCATGAAGTGAACTTGTGGACAAACAGATACAGCGAACGTGCGGCAATCTATTACACAAGGTTCATTGTGTGGGATGAGAACTGGGATACCGTGAAACTGAGCCAGAGATTCTGGTTCATGAACATACCGATTGAATTCACAAACGGACTTGCTTTTGACGGAAAGGATTTCATCATTCCGTTTTCCGTTTACGACAATGCGGCATTTATTGCCAGACTAAGCAAAGAAGCGGTTTTCCAATTCATAGGAATCGGAGACAATTATGTTGAAACAAACAATGTTTCTTTGCAAAATAATATATACAAATATATAATGGATATATTCAATCCGGAAAGGTCATATGAACTTGGGATGGAGTATTTCAACAAGAAGCAGTATTCATGCGCGCATGCCTTTTTCCTCAAATCCGCCGAGCAGTCATCTTCCGACAAAATGAAATATAAGAGAATCGGTTATGACGCATATTTCATGTGCCAGAAATGTCTCGAATCTGTCGGAGGGAGACTAGACAAACTGAAACATCAGTACAACCTGCTCATACAATGGGATCCTTACAGATACGAGGCATACTATGAGCTTTCAAGGACTTATTACGGCGCAAACGAAAACCTTAACGACCATCTCACAGCACTCGGTTTGGCATCATCGGCAATAGCAATGCTTCAAGACGCAAAACCTTTGCGTTTGTCCAATATGGATACAAAATACATGCTTGACAGGGTGTGGTTCCAATACGGAATATGCTGTTACAGGAGTTACAAGGACTATGAGGCGGTTCCTGTGCTGAAAGACCTTCTCATGAACGGTCATGAAATAATAAGAAAACAAATAGAATCTTTGGGACTTAACTTGGAGTAATGATACCTTTTTTGAAATATGTCGTGGCAAAAGGCGGAACCGCCGAAATGCTGAAATGCGAATTCACAGGATCCAAAGGGATAACAAACCCATCAATAATAAGGCACAACGGAAAGATTCTTCTTTCTTTGAGGAGTTGCGAATACACTTTTTTCAACTACAAATACGGATGCGACCAGAACGGGCAGAACATATCATGGTATCCAATGGGAATTTACAAGGAAGTTCCTGTCAATTTCCTTTCAAAAAATTACATATGCGAATTTGATGAGAAAACATTTGCAATAAAGAACAACAAGGAAATACTCCATCAAGACGAAAGGGAACTGATATACAACGGTGCGGAGGACATAAGACTTTTCACAAACAACGGCAGACTTTGTGCATCCTATTCTGTTTACGAAAATGGGGATTATGCTTCCATGAACATAACAGAATTTGACGATTCATATGAAGTTGTGAAAACAGAAAAGCACAATCCGGAAAAATGGGAGAAAAACTGGATGCCTGTGATCGGAAAAGGCGAATGCTTTGTCAGAAAGGCATTCGGTGACATTGTTGAGATAAAAAACGGGAAACTTGAACATCACGGCGACATTGATGCCCCTCTGGGTTACAGAGGATCCACACAACTATGGCCGTACAAAGACGGATATGTCTGCATGGTACACAGTAATTTCGTGTTTGAAAAGGACAACGTAAAATCCATGCAATACATGCAGAAGTTCCTGTTCACAGACAAGGACTACAACGTGGTGAAAGAATCCGAGTGGTTTGTGTTCATCGGTATGCCCATAGAGTTCACATGCGGAATGCTTGTGGAAGGAGAGGACGTACTGATACCGTTCAGCATATTCGATTCATGCTCGTTCATAATAAAGACAAAAATGGAAAACATCATTTCCTACACAGAAGGGGATAATGCGGATTTTGAAAGTTACAAGATAAACAGTAACGAACTTCATGATATCGCAATAACGAAAAGCGGGAATGATTTCCTCAAATCAATAGACAAATACGTCATTGAAAACTGCGGGGGGAATTCTGCAACGAAAATAGCATGCATGACGCATCTCGGCATGATATCCGAAAACAAGAGCGAATGCAAGGAAATGTATGTACGGGCATTGTGCGAAGTGAAAAACTTCGGAATAGAAATGGGCAATGCCTATATGCACATGCTCATAGGCCAGGACATGATAAGGGATGCAATAGAAAAAATATACAAAAACAACTGATTTTTGTTATATTAAAATATAAACTCAAAAACATTATGGGCATAAAGACAGCAAAAGAATTCATAAGACCAGAACACAAGCCGAATTTTCAGATAACGGCAACAGACGGGAACCAATACTGGATAAGCAGATCCTGTGCGGTATGCGCAATTGTCGTGTCACAGGATACAGACGGATGGCACATTCTTGTGAACAAAAGAGGACAGGGGACTCCAGATTACCAGGGATACTGGAATATCCCATGCGGATATGTGGATTTCGGGGAAACCTGCGAACAGGCATGTTCAAGGGAGATATTCGAGGAGTGCGGCATTGAGATAGAAACAGGAATGTTCGAACTCTATAGGGTCATGAGCGATCCGAACGACTCCCCGAAACAGAACATCACGATAAGATACATGGCAAATGTTCCTGCCGAATACATGCACAGACATTTGTCTGATATCAACTCGGAGGAAAACGAGGTTGATGGAATAAAGTGGATTTCCTTTGACGATGTTGATGGTTACGAATGGGCATTCAACCACAGGAATCTTCTTGATGAAATAAAAAATGCCCTTGAGAGATAAAACGAAAAAAATTTTGTTATATTAAAACATACTTGTGGGAATAAGAAATGACCGAAAAAGAACCATTCAGCAGACTACAAAAATAGTTTTCCATAATAACAATCATTTAATTACAATCCAGTTCTTGTAGGTCATTTCTTTTTAACTCGGAAATAATAATAAAAACATATATCTCTAAAAATTAAAGATATGAAAATAAATGTGCGAAAAGAAATGATAAAAAAGTGCATATATGATATGAGTAAGTATCATTATGGCGGTACTTCTCAAAACAACAAGCACAAAAATCGTGTTAAACGAACAAAAAACATGTTAAAAGCCGCTTGGAAAAAGGTGTTAAAAAAACAATTTGACCAAGAGTTACAAGAATTGGAAAAATAAGAACGAACTGCTAAAATTAAAGATTAAAAGGTATAATTCAGAAAAACATTAAGTTAAACATATATAAAATGGAAGATATTGCAAACATTGGAGGTCCAAGCCTCAGCCAAACAGAACCAGTCAAATGCGAGGAATGCGGTTGCGAGGTTTTCGTCACGGCATACCTTATGAGAAAAGTGTCAAGACTGCTTATCGGGGCGAAACAAGACGGCATGATGCCGATTGACACATTCGCCTGTGCAAAATGCGGACACGTGAACAAGATTTTCCTTCCTCCAGAACTTGCGAAGGAAAATGAGGAGAAAAAGGACAAAAGTTCTGGAAACAACAATTTGATTCTTTAAATTTTTCCATACCACCTTTTTGATTTTTTCATTATTTCTAATTTTTAAAATTTTTTGATTCGTTTATGGCGGTGTTGTGTTTATGTGTTTCACAGCACCGCCATTTTTTGACAATACAGAGGAGTTTTTCCAAAAAACATTATCTTATATGTCTTTTGCGAGAAAACCGATTGTTCGGCAAATTTTGGTGGTATATGAGGATGGTACAGACATTTTCACATTATATAAAACAATGAATATTTTTTGTTATATTAAAGTATAAACCAATAAATTTAAAAATTATGCATTTACAACAATTATTATCGGTGCCTGTGCCTGCTGCGACAAACACATACGCTCCGATTTCAAACAAAGAAATCCACAACACAATTCTCAATGAGGTCAAGGACAACGGATTCGATATCAAGGACATCAGTGTAAAGTCAAAGACAGGCAACAACTGCATTGTCATGTACGAACTCATGGACAAGTTGTCTTCCTATCAGGATCCAGAAATCGGAATCCGTGTCGGTTTCAAGAACAGCTACGACCGCACGATGAGTTTCGGTTTCGCTCTCGGAAGTGTCGTGTTCATTTGCGGAAACGGAATGGTTTCAGGAGAGTACACAATCAAGAAACAGCACAGAATGAAGGATGTGAACATCTATGCAAAAGACTTGATCCACGAATATTTCAAGCAGGTCAGACCTGAACACATGCAGAACATTGTGTTTGCCAAAGAACTGAAAAAGCAGACCGTGAACGAGAACGATGCAGCAAGAATAATTGGAGAACTGTTCATTAACAACAAGATCATCAACCAGAGCCAGCTTCGCAAGATGACGAACGAAATGTACAATTCGGAGAAGTTCAACAACTTCAACAACAGCAGCGAGATAACCGCATGGGATTTGTACAATCACGGAACAGAAGTACTGAAGTCTGCAGCGAATGTCAACCACTTCAACAGACACGTCAGTTACAACGACTATTTTCGCAACGCATTCGGAATCAGTTATCAGTTATAATGGAACGCAAGAAATTGAAATACAATTTGCATGAAGACTTGGAGTCCGTCTACAATGAGATACAGTATGCAGCATCCATGGTGGACGGCCTCCTTGAATTCTGCATTAAGAACAAAGATTTGGAAAGCGACAGACTTGCAGGCATGCGTGTGTTCGTATGTATTCAAAATCTAAATACATTAATGAAGCAGGCAAAATCCCAGTCGGAACAAATGCTTTGGCAACACAAAAGTCTTTATGGAAAAACATGATTATGGAAGACATTGAGAAAATTGAAATGGAATCGGTCAATGATGAAATGAACGAACTTGTTGACAAACTTGAAAAAGACAGGAAAGACGGCGGACTGAAACTGATGAATGACGGAATGTTCGATATTGACATCCGCCCGGACATAGATGCGGCGTTTGACATTGGGAAACCTGTGAAAAAAGAAGAGGAAGGCGAAATCATTTATGTTTGAAAAAAGTTATGTTTAGCGACAAATGCACATTGAATGAACTGACTTGTGGCAAATATGTAAGGCATTCCTGTTACTACGCATGGTCTGGTGTAACATTAGGAAACTATTTCGTAACAATACATGTGTGCAAGGCTGGCCATCTTTCAAAATATTCCCTTGACAATTTCCATTCAATAGAAATCATAAATGACGAAAACGGTGAATCGTTCTCTTTGAGGGTTTCAAGTGTGGGTTTCCGCAAAACGCACGATGTCATGGAATTCCGAACCATCATGTCTGCGAAAAAACTGCAGATGTGCATAAACAGTCCCCATCCTTATATAGTGACATGCGAAAACGACAGAATGAACGAGAAAAATGTTTTCATGGAACTTCACTTGTGATGTACCATGCATATATCTTGTATATATATTGCCAGGTTATGTTCAGCGACAGCAAGACTTTTCACGATATGGTTTCCTGCGGAAGCAACGCGGTTATCCACGACTACGGCATCATATCAAGTACCTATTTTCAGCATGAAATACTTGAGTTTCGTCTGACTTTGTTCAATTGCGACATGTCAATATTTGACAAGATGTCAAAACAATCGACAAAGAAAAAAATCAGCAGCAATTATCTTTACTGCAACGACATTATTGACAGATGCATGAAATTCCAACTCAACGGAACCGAATACACGATATTGTACGACTACTATTATATATCCGATGATTGCAAAAATGTCACGTTCTTGGTAAAGACGGGCATTGCCGATTTCATAAAAGAACTTCATGATGCGACTCATTTTGAAAAAGACGTCCGTTGCCTTTTTGATTTTGAAACATGCCAAGGAAGATATACGGTTAACGTTTTTGCCGATGTTTATCCGTGATTTTTGTTATATTAAATTATAGGAAAAATAAAAAATGAAAATTATGTTTGTTTTCGTAAATGCAATCAAGATTTTAACAGTGGCGGCTTTTGCGGCATGTCTTCTTTATGTGATTATATGGTGTTTTGCCGCAGTTTCCTGTTTGGGAAAGGACGGCACTGACGAAAGAAAAGACAACGTTGACGAAGAAATCGGTAACAAATAACATTACAAGTTATGAAAAAATATTATTTCACTTTCGGTTGCGGCATTGATGATAATCACAGAAACTGCTACACTGTGATTGAGGCTGCGGATTACGAATCGGCAAGAGAGGAAATGTTCAGGAGATTCGGAAACAAATGGGCATTCCAATATGATGAGAAAGATTGGTTCATTGATCCGAAAACAGAGGAGAACTGGTTGATCAAATGCAGAATGCATGGAATTGATCCGAACAGAACAGAACCGATTTCACAAGCAGAATTGTATAATTTAACAGAGATTTGATTATGGACTACAGATTTGTAAAAATAAAAAGGGGGAGCGAAGGGAACGGCACGTGGTACTTCAACCCAAGAACAGAAGAGCAGGTCATTGAGCATTTCAAGACTGTCGTAGGATCCGAAATCCGGGACGGCGTAGACGATTACATAAAAGGTTGCGTTACCGTAAAGGACAAATCAAAACAGGATGGGAAATGGATATATCATGCCCACCAGACCACACCTTGGGCGAGAGCAGTGGAACCATACTGGCATTTGAACGGCGGTATGTGGATTGAGTCATCCATCAAACTTGAAAACGAGTTGTACCAGCAACGTGTCAACTCATTCAGATCCGGAAAAGACATGTACCTTGACAACGGCGTTGTTGAAACAAGACTGGTTGACGGTGACGAGATTGTTGAGGAAAAATTCGAGAAAAAACTTGTGTACCCTGAGGAAACCCATGTGAGAATCGAGGATGTCAGATACATGCAATGGAACATGCCCGACTTGAACATAAAGGGAACTCACTGGTACGCAAAAATCGGAAAAAAGGATATTGTTGACAAAGACGGAAATATGAAATGGGACACAAAAGAGGAGGCGGAGATTGCCGCAAAATGGTTCATTGAGAATAAAATTTCATACAAACGATATAACGAATAAAAAACAAAAATCATGATTTTAGACAGCGACAAATTCAAAAACTATCATTGCGACCAATACAAGTTCGAAGATGACGGAAAAGGCATCAGAACAATGAGTTTGCTTGAACTCAAAAGAACGGTCGAACACATGATACACAATGCCGAGATCAACAACAAGAACCCTTCGGAAGTGCCTGTTTTCATTGAATCGGATCAAAACAAATACTGTTTTAACTCTTCAACAACAGGATTCGGAAAAATCGGAATGGTCTGCACACTACAAACAAAATTTTCAGGAGAATACAACGAGAGACTTTATTATGTCGCCCCGGACGAGAGACCTGAAGAGGGGGAGTACTGGTATAGCCGCGGAGTCAGCGACGGACTTGATGTCAGCGGTTTCGTGAAATCCAAAAAAGCGGGTGAAAGACTCATGAGAATGGTCAAACTCGTCCTTGAAACAGACGACACAAAATCATGGTTGGACTACAGGGAGTGCGAACCGAACTGGATTCAGTTCAAATTCAAACCGGAAGAATTCGATATTGAAAAACTAGATGATTCCGTGAGAAACAACAACAACATAGTCACTTTGGAGATTCTGAAAGAATGCAGGAAGATGAACAAACCTGACGTTGATTAGAAACAAACAACAAATACAAAAAAACAAAAATCATGCTAAAGGAATTCGAAAGATTTGAGGAGGCTTTCAAATATGAATTGAAACTTGCAAAAACCGACAGGGAACATGCAAAAAGTTTTTTCAGAACATACATCAGGGCTGTTGCTGACGAACATTATATGGATTTTGGCGAAGCCGAATTTTATGTGAAGAAAAACTTCAGGATTTTCTCAAAATATTTCGGGAAGAGAAACGAAAAAATGCTGTCAAAACTTCTTGATCTTGAACCTCCAAAAAAATCGGCAGGAAAACCGTTTGCCACTTGTTTGTGATTTATTGCGTGCAATCATCGGAAACCAACACAAATGTTCAGCGACAAACCGGAACTTTTCCAAAACAAAACAAGGTCGTTTTGGTGCGACATAGAAATATATCGCTCTCTTTATTCGGACACAACCGTCAGGATAAAAATCTCGAATGACAGGCATTCTCTATGGGTACATGGAAAAACATACATTGTCTATTTCAAAACGGACGAACAATCCTTTTCCAAAAAACCTTTTGAGGTTAAATTCGATTCATTTGATTTGGAACATGTTCTGGTTTATTTTTCTTTCGATGGGGATGAGTACGACACATTTCTTGACAAAATAAAATTCATGAAACGATGTTTGATTGATTTGGTTTCCGAAAAGGACAGCACCTACACATTTGAATTAAACATCGTTTAGCATACGATATGTTCAGCGACAACAAAATACTGGAAATAAAAAGTGAAGGCCGTTATTATGCGGAGATTTATGGCTTTGCTATATCCAAAGAAATATTGTCTTTCGGAATAAAAATATTCGACGTGGATGGACGTCCGGCAGATTATTACAAGATAACCAAGACAATAAATTTAGTAAAAAGAAAAATCGGAAAGCGTACGTTGCTGCTTGTCAATAAATTCATCGTAAAGACAAGCGGACAGGAAAGCATTGACATGAGTTTAAGTGTGAGTTTCGTGAAAAAAGAGGATTTTTTAGAAATGTTCGGGATAAAGAATCCAGAAACCGTTTCGACAATATGCTGCTCGGCAGATATATCACGGGAACTGCCAATGATGTCTAGGTCTATGGAATTGGTTCCAAGCATAACAATCCGCATTTAAGAACATATTCTCGGAAACAAACAACCTGAAAGAAATCATAATGTTCAGCGACAGTGAAAATTTATTGAAACCAGATGTTGTGTGCATGACGGAAATCATCATGTCTGACAATTTTTACTATGGAATGCGAGAATGCAATATTCTGTTCGACACACATATAGAAGATTACGACATAAAAATGATGTTCGTCAATCCGGAAATACACTACAAAGACAATGTGATTTTCATTGTCGGGACAAGCAACTTGGCAAACGAAAAAAACACAGGGTATATGGTTCTTATTAAAGAAAACAGCAAAATACCTTATGGCAAGAAACTTATAGCAAAAATAAAAAAAGCAAACAAAAAAATTGATATATTCATAGAAGATGTTCAGCAACTGCAAAATCATTTCTGAAAGCATAAGGAAAAAAACCTACGATGTCATGTTTTGCGATCTGGGGAACCTTCTCGGCGACGGAAACACGACAATTGTCATGCGTGTGTTCGGATTCAAAGAATATTATTCAAAAACAAGGGAATTTTACAGCAGTTTTTTGTTTGATTTTAGATATAATTCTGGACTTGAATGTTATATTCGCTCAGATTATATAATACCTTCCGGATCCACAGATATGGTATCTTTTTATTTCACCTGTTTACCAGAATCGGAATTCGTCTTACAGGACAAAAATTGGATAAACTATGTTTCTGTGACAAAAACAGCTATTGGAATATTGTTAAAACCGCATGCATAGGAATATGGAATATATTTTGGATATATTTAGTATATAATAAAATGTTCAGCGACAGCAAAACCACAAGCAATATCGTACATACAAAAAACGAATATCCTGTATGCATTGAGTACATCAACAAATACACAACCTATTATACAGTTGTATTTGTCATCAGGATTTTCTGTTTTGCCGAATATTATGAAAAGAACCATGACAGGTCGTTTGCTTTTGTGTACGACGGTAACATAGGTGGTTATGGCACAAGGAGTTTTATCAAACCATATATGATATCCCCATCAGGAGATTTCGTCGATTTTTACATATCAAAGGCAAAGACAAATCCGGAAGCAAACATTCCGAATATGGAAATACATGAGATATGCATGGATGACAGCGACAAGATTGTACATTTGCATTTGAATTAAACAGAATGTTCAGCAACAACAAAACACTTAAAGAATGCTGCGGTGTTGACGAAACACGTGGCATAAAAACATTCCCCTGTGACTTGTGCATCAACAATTACGAAGAACACACATTTGTCTGTCTGATCGATATCATTGGCACCAACGAGGATAGAATTGACATCAACGATGATAGAAAAATTTTCAAAGAACCACTGTCCGAAATACCTGTTTTTGACAATACGGTAAAAATCGGAACTCTTGTTGTCACAGAGTGTTCTACATGGAATCGGTTATCAATAATAAAATGTTTTTCTGATTATAATGATTTTAACAAAATAGGGGAATTGTGCATAAGAAAATCATCTACTATTGTGATTTCTTCAGTTTGGAACGATGTGTTACTTGTTTTTAAATAAACCGAATCATTATGTTCAGCGACAATAAAACTCTTGGGAAAATTGTTTGTTCAGGAAAAAATGCAATTATACATGATCCGCACATGACAATCGGTCTTTATACAAATTTTACATTTAATTTGACAATGTTTGATTGCTGCATGGAACTGTTCAGCAACAATCCAAAAACAAACGGAAAACTCGTTCCTGTTGCTGTTGGTGATTATTTCAATAAATTTATAACATTCAAAACAAATGAAACGGAATATGATATTTTGTATGATTATTACCAAATATCGCATGATTTGAAAAGTGTGACATTTTGCATGAAAACAATTTATGATGACTTTATAGAACATGTGATGCCTATGTTTGGTTTAGAAAGAAATTTCCCATGTTTTTTTGATTTTGACAAAACAGGTAACGGTAAATGCAGCATCAAAGTTTTTATTTGATTTTTTGTTATATTAAATTATAGAAACAAAGTCTAAAAAATAAAAACAAACTGATTTGGAATTATGCTTGTGTTTGAAAATTTGATAAAAATTTTAATAATGGCATCTTTTATATTATGCCTTCTTTTCATGATTGTGTGGTGCTTTATTGCTGTTGCTCAAATAGGCAAGCAGAACAAGCATGATGAAATTGATAACGATAAACAACAAGATTATGAAAGTTGAAATTAAGAAAATTTTTGAAGTGAACGTGTGCAACGACTGCCCGCATTTTAAAGAAGTTGAGGACACTTCGGTGTGCTTTGATTCTTTTGATGAACCCAACTATGATTGGTATTGCACCAACAAAGATGCAAACAATAAAGGAACATCTCTTGAAAACTTAAATGTTAAAGGCGGTGTTTTTATTGGGTGTTCATACCATAGAAACGGTGTGTGCAGAATTCCCGATTGGTGTCCTTGCAAAAACAAATAACATGGAAAGAAAGAATGTTGAAACAGACTTGTTTCCATGTTTGTCCGCCACATTGTTTTTCACAAACATGTGCGGGAACAAAAATGTATTATAATGGAAGACTTTTCCGGCGTCGGGGCAAACATTTGTATCAATTCAAATTTCATATCATATAGGAATGTTCAGCAACTGCGAAAATACAAAATCCAATGTCTTTAATGGGGATTTGATACGTGAGTCCTATATCATTCATTTTGACTGGATATTGCACGAATACACTTTGAAACTGCCGTTTGTTCTCAAAACAAAAAACATACACAAATGTATATCATACAAAAGTGACATTTTCATAATCACATCCATAGAAAAAAGGATCTATCTGCGCGGGGACTTCACATATGTTTCATTCGTATCGGAAAAAGAAAAATTTTTGGTCGGAGAAACACTTGTTGCTTGTGTTCACGAAAACAATGGAAAGACAAAAATAAAAATTGATAAATGTTCAGCGACAACAACAACAACTTAAAGATAAAAGGATGCGGTTCATACTATTCCGAACTATACGATTTTGAAACATCAAACGAAATTTTGAATTTCAAAATCAAAATATTCGACGTCAAAAGAAACCATTTCCAAATAAGCAGCATAATAAATGTCGTGAAACAAAAAAGCAATATCGGTACAATATTGGTTGTTGACAGTTTCCGCACAAATACAAGCAGCAGCAAAACTCTTGATATGCACATTGATATCGGTTGTGTCAGAAAACAAGATTTCTTCAAAATAATAGGAACGGAAAAAACCGAATGTCTTTCCACAATAAGCTGTTCAGCAGACATAATAGAAAGTGTTTTTCCAAAAAGCATATTCATATACATATAAAGAAATGTTTTCAGATAACGACAACATAAAAAACATGGTATCCGGAAAAAGATATGTATGCAATGACATAAAAATCAGATGTTTTCGCATTGCGTACAATCCGGCATATTTTTCTATTGATTTCAATGTAAAAAATGCGGACAACATCATTTGCGGTTCATCATGGAACAAACTTGTCATAAAAAGCAACGGTGTTTTTTTAGGTCTGTTTGACATAAAGCGGACAAGATACGACCTGAAATACACACATATCGATTTCAACTGCAGCATTCCGAGTGGAGAATGCGGAAACTACATAATAAAAAGACTGAAAGAGGAAGAAAGTTGGTTCGTGACACTTGACAGGACAAACCTTACACTTATCATTGACAGCATATAAAAACAAAAGCGCAATATGTTCAGCGACAATGGAAATTTGTTGAAACCAGATGTTGTGTGTTCTGCAAAAATAAACAAGAAGTACGACTATTATTACAGTATGATGATGTATGAAATTCTGTTCGACACACGCATTGAAACTGACGGCATAAGACTTCATTTCAACAACCCGGAAATACACTACAAGGATTACGACATTCTTGTCACAGGAACAAGCTATCACTCAAATGAAATGAACACAGGATACACTTTGCTGATATCGGAAAACAGCAAATTTTTGGATGGACAGCAACTGGTTGCGAGGATAAAGAAAACAGGAAAAAAGATTGATATATTTTTAGAAGATGTTCAGTGACAATAAAAATTTATATGATTTCACAAATTGTTTTGACGGAATAATTGTTACTTCGCCAAGAGGTCTGTCACGCATAGAAATTCTCGGAACACATGAATTGAGGAATGTTTCCATTTACGATTTGTGCATAAACGAAAAATATATGATAAGATGCAACGGAACAAGAATAAATCTGTATTCCAAAAACCTTTGTGTGTATGCAGATTTGAGAAATGCAATATACGTGAATAGAGATTTGGTTGAATGCCGCATAACACTAAAAAAGATGTATAATGACAGATACATGATGAAAATCAATGTATAAAAAACAATCCACAATTTATTATTTTTATATATGTTCAGCGACAACAGAAACATGTTAAACCCGGATGATTTCTGCAATGCTTTTGCGGAAGTTGCCGCATTATCAAACGATGGTTTTGCATACAAGATAACTTTGGACAAAGTGATAAAAATAGGAAAGCATCTGCCGACATTCAAATATGAAAACGCCGAATATATGTGCATCAGTTCAAGTCATGATATCGGTTCAACAAAAACAGAATACGTCATATTTGAGGAAAAACCGGCTTTGCTGAAAGACAATTCCCATTATGTCGCTGAAATAAAAAACACCAAAACAAACCACATTATAAACCTAATTCCAATAAAATGACAGACAAGGAGATGAGTTGCAGAGTGAGTGTTTTTGCAGGACGTAAAAACATTGGCGAAGAGTATGTCTATGTGATACCGAAGAAAGAACTTGAGAAAGACACGATTTATGAAGGGGAATGCAGGAATGCGGACAAAGCGGTATGGAACGGCAGTGAATTCATATACAACAGATACAAGTTCGGGGAATGGTTTAAGGAAAGCATAAACCATTTTGAAGACGATGACGGATACGATGTCTTTGTTCCGATGAAAGTGATAGAAAACGAAAATGACTGATTATGAAATATGGAAAATACAATATAATGCTCGGAGACTGTGAAAAGGTCATGGAGGATATGATTGCAAACGGCATTTCTGTTGACTTGACTGTGACATCACCTCCCTATGATGATTTGAGGTCTTATGAAGGCACTCTTTCATGGAATTTTGAAAAATTCAAAAGACTTGCGAAACTTCTTTTTGACATCACAAGGGATGGCGGAGTTGTCGTATGGGTTGTCGGGGACAAGACTGTGAACGGGAACAAGACTCTCACATCGTTCAGGCAGGCATTGTATTTCCAGGAAATCGGATTCAACTTCTACGACAACATCATTTACGAGAAAAACAGTTCATCTTTCCCGCAACCGCAAAAGAGCAAAAGGTATTCCGATGTGTATGAATATTGCTTTGTTCTCACAAAAGGGAAAATAAGACAGGACATAGAACTCTTGTGCGACAAACCGAACAAATGGGCAGGACACACGAACTGGGGGAAATTGAGCAGATATGAAAAAGACGGGAAAACACAAGGTAAGGAGGATTTCATAAAACCTGTGCCGCAGTTCTCAAAAAGAAACAACATATGGAAATATTCCACGGCAGTTGAGGTTGACAAAAACGAGCATCCTGCCAAAATGCCTGAAAAACTTGCAACCGATCATGTTCTTTCTTGGAGTGTTCAAGGCGACATTGTGTTTGATCCGTTCATGGGTTCCGGAACAACAGGCAAGTCGGCAATGAGCAACGGACGTGATTTCATAGGGATTGGGGTTGTTGGGAAATACTATGACATTGCGAAAAACCGTTTTGAGAAATACGGTTTCTTCGATGCAAATTCGGATTTTGGACAAAGGAAACTCTTCTGATTATGTTCAGCGACAACAAGAATTTGAACTATATCATAACAAACAACTATGACAGCATAATAAAAGAATATGACGAGTCTTGTTTAAATTCGTACACAATAGTCAATTGGGTCGGAACAGACGGGACGGCATATGACAAAATAGTGAAAGTGTCCGTCATGTCTGACGGAACAAGGACTTTCCGGCCTGGCATAATGAGACTCATGAATGACGAATATTTTGAAAAATTGCTGCCTCCATTGTATAAAATCTATGTTCAGTAACAATAAAAATTTGAGAGAAACAATCGGGTACGATTTTGAATTTGAAGAAATCGTGAAAAAATACGATGCCGGTTCACCGTTTCAAATATGTTATTATCTTGGAAAAGATTATAAATTATATTCGTCTATAATAAGAAAGGAGTATTTCAAAGGAGAGAGGACTTTCAGGCCATATCTTGAAAAAATAAAGAACTATTCAAATTTCAAATCTTTTTTAATGGATGTTCAGTGACAATAAAAATTTGAAAGACACGGTAAATGTAAAAAATACCGATGTAGGAGTTGACTTGATGATCAAACTTTTTACAGAAGAGATTACAAGACACATAAACAAAAACATACTTGAAAGTTTGAAAAAGAAAACCAAAACCTTGAAAAAGGAAATAAACAACATGAAATGAAATGGGATTTTCGGATAACAACAACCTTAAAGATTTGGCATACAAGAAAAGCAATTTTTCAAATGCCCAGGATTTCAGAACAAAACTCATATACAAGGGCATTTTTGAAAAAATTGAGGATTTTCCTGATGCATGTGCCGACAATATAGGTGTCATGTGTTCTGTCAAAAACGGGAAAACCTATATCTGCAACGGCATTGACTGGGATATAATAGGCAATCTCGTGTGTTCAAACGAAAAAGAGAATTTGGAGAGTTTGATGAAACCGGAATACGAAATAAAATTCACATTTGATACGGATTATGTTCAGCAACAATAAAAATTTAAACAGGCATATAAAGAAAAAACCAAAAACACTTTATATAAAAACAGAGACAAAGACGGTTTCCATGAAAGAAAAAGAATGCGGTGTTGTCTATGCTCCATACATATTGCCAGAATATGCTCCACTGATAGAACCGAAAATCATAAAATCAATGTCTGAACTGACTGACTTATATGAATAAAAAAGCGGAACCTTTTGGATTCCGCTTTTGTGTATATATTCTGTATATATGCTATTTGTTGAAGAATGGGGCAAGAACAGGATAGAGGAAATCGTTGTTGTTTTTCCAAGTTGTTCCGCCGCTGTTGAGCATGTAAATCTTGTTCACATAGAATTTCTTGTAATCAAGATGGAATGTTGAACTTCCTGAATCCTTTTTCTCCTTGATGTAAGGAAGGATATCAGCATATTCAACCTCAACAGGATCGCCGGCATCATCAATCATTATCCATTTCGTCCAGTTTGTTTTCGGTTCCACGACAGGAAGTGCAACTTCTCCTGTTTTCTCGCTTTGGACACAAGGTTTTGCAGGATCCGGCATGGAAACCCAACCAGTTTTTCTTCTGTTTTCCTGATTGACAGGACTGTTAGGATCATACATGTAACCTGGGAACAGTTGCTCAAGTCTTGCATAGTATTCCTTTCCTGCCTGGAAACGGTAGGAGCTCAGTTTGAAAATCCTTCCCAACATCGGATTGGGTTGCTTCACTCCGTTGAGTTCAACCTTTTTCGGCATATAGGCATCCCAAGAGTTTCCATAATACAAGTATGCGAAAGTTCCTTTCTTTGCTTCAAGTGTTCTGAAGAAATCACCGATTTCTTCGGCGACTCTTTTCGCTGCCGCCATTTCGTTCAGTTTTTGTGTATACTGTGAAACGTTTAATATTTTCATAATATTGTTTGTGTATTTTATTATTCGTTTTCGTTGTCGTTGATCAGAACTTCATCGTCATCTGTAACAACAACAGAGGCTTGCTTGCACTCACCGTCCTTGCAGACAGTTGTTGTGGCGACAGGTTCGGAAACCACAGGTTGTTGAGGTTCTGTGTGGTTTATATCGAACACAAGGTCGTTCTTGTTCACAACAACAGATGCTCCTGTTTTCGGATCGGTAACTGATATTGTCGTGCAATCAGGTGCTGAAGTGAATGTTGCTGCATCCACATAGACAACGTCGCCGGGAACAAGTGTTCCGACAATGTTGCAGACTTTCACAGGAACCTCGCTTTTGTAGGTTTGTCCCAAAGCAACCTCGTTGTCCTTGATTTCGCATTCAAGAAGATTCAAGGCATCTGTCAGAGGTTTGTTGTCAATGTTTTCAGGGAGGGATTCAATCTTTGCGATGACCTCGTTCCTTTTCTCTTTCAGGAAATCAATGCGATCCTGAATGCTTGCACGTTCCTCAAGGATTGCCGCATTGCGGTCGCCCTCTTCTTTCAATGACTCAATCATAATGTTGGTTGCATCGTAACCTGTGTTCTCAAAGATATAGTTCTTTGCGGCAGATGCTGACTTGAAGAATTTCATATCGTTCACAACGCTGTTGCATGTGTTGATATAGAAACCTTCCTCAACAGAAATCAAAGTGAGGAACAATGAAGCATCTATGTTGGAATGCAGGTTGACACAGTTGTCAAGTTTCGCAATCATATCCCTTGATTCGAACATTTTCACGAGTGTGTTGATGTTGTTGGATGTTGCTGCATTGAAAAGACCGCTTATCGCAAGGTAGTCTCTCATGTCTATTGAAGGCATGTCTGTCAAATCCTTGTCGCCAATGCAAATCTTCTCCTCATTGAGTCTGTATTCAAGAATCTTTCCGTTCACTCCGTAATAGTCAAGTGAATTGTTCTTGTCGTCATAGCACATGAGGTTAAGACCTTCAACAATGTTATTGTAACGCTGGTCGGAAACATTTGTTTCAACAAGACGTCCTTCTGACATTGTGTAGTTTTTTCCGTAAAGGTTGAATGTTGCGGAGTTCTCGTCTGTGATGACAGGTGAGAACAGAGTGACCATGCTGAAATTGTTGTTCTCAACAATCGTGTTGTTGAGTTCTTTCGTTTCATTATAGTTCTCGGATTCCATAAGGGCGATCACCTGCTTTGACTCAACACACCAGAACTCTGATGAGCTTGCAACATTTTTGAGTGATTCGTAAACATTGTCGCTCATCAATGCGTTTTGGACCTGTTCGTACAAAGCGGCATACATGTTGTTGGCGCATTTCTTTGAACATTCGTTCATCATTTTCGCACCGACATAACCCCATTTGTCATCCTCCATTGTGGATTTCACATATTCGCAGAAAGTCTTGCTTGGGGCAAGGAAACTTTCGCAAAGCATGTTGTAAACGCTTTCCGCAATGTTGTATTTGACAGCAGGGTTGATTTTGCTTTCATCAACAGGAAGTCCTGCATTCTTTCTACCAATCAGAACATTTACTTCGACTGGGAACTGGGATAATGCATTTTCAACAATTGAGTATTCACTTATTGCCGTGTAGGATGCATTGGCCTTCAAACCTGACAGTTCGTGCAAATCTTTGGCGGTTTTTGCCAAATTTTCATATAACTGTATAAGATTAAAATTTCTCATATTAGTATTTTCGTTTGTTTTATTTATATTATCTTTCAATGGTACTTGAAATCCTGTGTATAACGCAAGATCAGGAAGTGTCATCGGATCAACCCCGTCAGACACAATCTTGTTATAGTATTTAATGTGCGCCTCGGCCACTTCTGGTATGATTCCCATGCCAAGCAGAACAGACAGAATCTGATCATCGCTCAACTCGCATTTCTTGTGGGAATATATCAGTCTCAAAAGATTATCGTTCATATCAAATATATATTTTATATATTTATAAACACGAAATATTATTTGTCGCCGTGTTGCGTTTCAAACAAATCGTCGTAATATTCTTGCAAGTCATCATCAACAACAGAAATCTCCCTGGCATTTGTTATAATCAGTTTTCCCGCACGTTTTGTTGAGAACACTATGCGGTATTCCTCAACATGTTTGCTTGACATGTATTCCACGCAAGATCTGTAAGTCTCATCCCCGAAATCAACAATAAAAAACACAGCGTTCTCCATGGATATGTTGTCGTAGTCTATCTCCAAAACCTTGCCGTAATGCAATCCATGCGAGGATTGCACAAACGCCGATTTCCCAACAAAATCCTGATAATTCATGTTTACTCTATATTCTATCGTATATTTTCAGCAAAATTCTATGAAAGAAAGACAAAAAAGATTTTTTCTCAACAAACATTTCACCGATTTTTCTTTTTCCGTTTTCTGTTTCAACGACCGTATTCGGAGAAACGCATTTTCCGCTCTGCCTTGCCGCCACAATGACCGTGTATCTGTTGTCGTTTATCGTGTTCAAAAGATCCTCTTGATAATCCCTCAGGGTGATCAGGTTCAATGCCCCTGTTGACGGATTCATGGTATAGGCATAGTGGTTTGCGAAATAGTTCACATCCTGCTTGCACCTTACCATTTCCTCTATCTCATCCTGCGTGTATTCAAACAGAAGATGCGGTTTCCTCAACTGATGATCTCCGTAGAAAAAAGGACTGTCCTTGCGTTCCACTCCGTTGTCAACATCCTCCATGTATTCGTTCACTGCCTTTGTTGACCAAACCGTTATCTTTTCTTTCTGTATCTCGTTTGCCATATTATATTTATAAATAATCAAAAACACTTTATATGAAAATACTCAAATCAAACCAGTTCGTATCAGAGAGGATGAAAATAGTTCCAATCACTAACAATGATATGGATAAAATTAAAATTTATCATCCGGAAACAAAAAACGAACTTATAGAAACAATAGAGAAATTCATTAAAACATACGGGAACGAATGCAACTTGAACATCATAGACACTTCTGACATAACCAACATGTCTTGGTTGTTCGAAGGCATGGATGATTTCAACGGAGATATTTCAAAATGGGATGTCAGCAAAGTTACCAATATGACATGTATGTTCGCACACACTCGTTTTAGCGGGGATTTATCAAATTGGAATGTGTCCAAAGTTACAGATATGCGCGAAATGTTCACAGATTCGGATTTCAATGGAAACATATCAAATTGGAATGTTTCCAGTGTCAAGGACATGTCAGGAATGTTCAGGTATGCAACAAAATTCAAAGGAGACATATCAAATTGGAATGTTGGGAGAGTGGAGGACATGTCATATATGTTTGAGGGGGCATCCTCGTTCAATTCCGATATATCAAAATGGAGTATAGACAATGTGACAGACATGTCATATATGTTCGCCGGAGCGTCGTCTTTCGACAGGGATTTGTCAAAATGGAGCATAAACGAGAACACGGTGAAAACACACAAAATGTTCTTTGATTGCCCTTTGGAAAACCACCCGGAAAAACAACCTAAATTCAATAAATAACCATTATGAAAATAAAAAGGATAAACGAATTAAACAGCGACCGATACTATTATTTCAGCGAAAAAGAACTGAACAGGGAGGTTTATGTACCGGAAAGGTTCGGCAGTGATTTCGCAAAGCAGTTTGACGACATGACAAACAAACAGATATACGACCTTGTTTTGTCCTTGTATGATTTTGTGAACGGAGACAGGAGACCCAATATCGGAGACAGGGATGAACTTTTGGAATGGGTCTATGAATATGCCGTTGAAATGCTTGATGAGTGAACTACCGCTATGCTAAAGACATAGCGGTTTTCTTGAACAAGTTTATATAAAAAATACATGAATACGAGAATAGTTGAAAGCAATGGTTTTTCCATTGCTTTTTTGTTTGTTCATAAAACACGCGCGGTTTTTTATTATTTTATTAGAAATATTTGTTATATGAAAAAGGATACATTTGTGAAAATCATGAAGAATCTTCTAAAACACATAGATGATTCTGAGAAAATAGGAAAAGGTTTAAAGGAACTCATAAAAATGAGAAGTTCCATTATTGAAGAATTTTCCGATGGACTTGATCTCATATTCTACGATGACATCATGGTTGAGAACATTGTGAAAACAATGGAGGATGAATTCAACGACGAGAAGGAATTCATTGTCTGCTGGTTTTATGAATACCGAACAATGTCATCTCTGTATATGAACGAAATGAAAGTGGAAAAGGAAACGGATAACGGAAAGAAAAAATGGGTTGTCGGATGCAACCCGGAAAACGATGAGGAAAACCTCGGATTATTATATGATTTATTGGTTGAATATTATGTTTAGTATAGCACTCGGACTGACAATAATGTTTTTCATATTGAAAGTGACGGACACAATTAAATGGAAATGGATATGGGTATTCTCCCCGATATTGATTTACTGCGTGGTTGTGCTGTGTATGTGTTTAATTGCAGTTTATCTAATTTTATAGAAATATGACAGATTCTTTATTGCAACATATAATGATTGAGTTTTTCTATTGTGACAAACAATTTGAAAAATTCAACGGATTCTATTCTGACGACAATGTATTTGACAGAACACGTTTGTTTGAAAAATATGGTATATTCAAAGATTGCGAAGAAATTTCCGAAAACATTCTTTCTTGCATAAAAAATGCGGAGTTAAAAAACAAACAGGATATTGCTTGTTTTCCATGTACAAATTCTCTTGTCAAAAAAATAAACATTTCCATAGAAGACATAGATTCTGCAGGAGGGTATAGTTATAAGAAAAGCATATATAACGATATTGAAAAAAAATTTGATGAAATAACAATTGTGCTTACCGAAAACGATATAAAAAAATATGTCATCATGCATGAACTCCAACATGCGAAAGAAGATTTGGAATTGAGAAAAAAAGGAAAGACAATTGAAGATGTGCTTACACACTACAAATATTCAGCAAACCTTTACGACAAAAGCAAAACAAACATAGAAAAGGAAATAACAAATATACTTTATTATTTGACTTCTTTTGAAAGAAACGCATTTATCAATTCAATATATGCCGAAATGCGTGATAACAAAAAGAATTTCACCAATGTACAGAATGCTTATGATTTTATAAAAAACACGGAATTTTACAAATCATATGAAAATGTTTTGTATAACTGTAATTATTTTATCAATCTAAAAGACATTTCTCTCAAAAAATCTGTATTGGAAAATGTGAACAGAAAATCAAATCTTAATTTCAAAACATATAAAGATTTCAGGAACTGGTTAAAAGGAAAAGTGACTGAATATAAAAATAAATTTGAAAAAATAATTCCAAAAATAGCATATTCATGTTTTGAGCAAAACATGACAAAAATCATAAGTCCTCCTGTAAACCTGTCGTCACATGTAAAAAGGATTGACGAAATTTTAAATTGATGTTTATGGAAAAGTACGACTACAATAAAAGAAAAGAATACCTGAAATCTGTTTTTGATGACACAATGCATCAGATAGAGACAGACAAAGAACTTCAGGAAATTGTTGAAAAAAGCAAAGACACACAACTTGTGATAAAACATGACGAGAAAATAAACGTTCCGAAAATATCGGATTACAGGAAAACAAAATTTCTTGTCACAAAATCAAAGACAATGGAGGCGGCCGCAAAATATGCGGATGAGGAAAAACTTGTTGCGGTCCTGAATTTCGCATCCGCGACAACACCGGGCGGTGGTGTTGACAAAGGTTCCGTTGCGCAGGAGGAATGCCTGTGCAGGGTGTCCACACTTTTCCCTTGCATCAATTCGGAAAAGACAATGGATTTGTTCTACAATCCGCACAGACAGGCAAAAAACCCGTTGCACAACGATGATATAATATACACAAGGGATGTCTGCGTGTTCAAGGATGATGACTATAACGACATTGAGTATCCGTTTTGCGTAGATGTGATAACATGCGCCGCCCCGAATCTCAGGGATAAACCGACAAACAACATGAATCTTGACGACGGGGAAGGCGTGAAAATAACCGACAATGATTTGTTGGAACTCCACAAGTCAAGGGCAAGGAAAATCCTAGCTTCCGCAGCGTACAACGAAGTTGATGTGGTCATACTCGGAGCATTCGGATGCGGAGTGTTCAAGAATCCGCCTGAAATTGTGGCGGAAGCATACAAGGAAGTCATTCAGGAATTCTATGGGTATTTCGATGTTGTTGAATTTGCCATATACTGCAACAAAGGCAACATGGAAAACTACAATACATTCAAAAGAATAATGGAAAGCAAGTGAACTCCAAAAAGCAAATATGAGAAACTACTACATAGAAAGACAAACACTTGAACTTTTTAAAAAAGAGTTTGCCGAAAAAGAACTTAAAAGAAAACCAGTAACAGATGACAATTTGGAAGAAATAAAACTCATTGATGAAAAAAGCCAAGACTTGGTAAACACAATTAAGGAAATTGAAAACGACATAAACATAGGGTTAACCGTTAGTGTTGATGGCAAGTTTAGGTGTTTTGACAACAATGAATTTACAATACCGTTGCGTCTTGGAGATGTGAACTACATTATGGGTTCAAACGGTTCGGGAAAAACAACAATTTTGCAAACCATTCGTGCCAACAAGGATTCTTTATATGAAACCAATAAAAAGGAATTTGATGGAATGACAAGCACCAACATAAAAGAGTTAAAATACGCACCAATAGTTATTGACGGTGTTGATGAATACTTTACCCACGTATTTGCCTTGGATGCCGTTGAAGATGACCCAACAAATTTTATTAATTCCGCAACCGCCTTTAGCTTTGTAAACGGTGGTGGTTTAATGGCAACCAATCAATCAAAAGGGCAAAAGTCAAAGCACATGCTTGGTAACTTGTTTGTAAAAATGCAAAAGAACCTTGGGTTTACCATAAACGATCATAAAAACGGTAAAACAATAGAAAACGCCTCACCGTTGGTTTTGGTGGATGAAATTGATGAAGGTTTTGATTTAACTTCGATGTTTGAATACAACCATCTTTTAAACAATCTGTGCAAGGTGTTTAACGCAACCGTTATGTGTGTGACGCATAACCCGTTTGTTTGCTACGGTCATCATCTACGTGGGGAATGCCCTGTGTTCAGCATGGATGAATTTAAAAAAACAACAATAGAAGAATACATAAAGGAAAAAACAGGTATTGAATTTTCTGTGAATGGAAAATATTCGTGAGAAAACCGGATTCTTTGTGAGTTTTGCCGAATTTTTAAAATAAAAAAGGGAACTGAATTCAGTTCCCTTTTGCTTTGTACCTAATCAAATGTTACACAAGGCTAACACCGTCGAGTACGATACCGAATGTGTAGTATTGTGTTTGAGGATAGATACCTGCTTCAACAACTGCGAAACGAGATTTCAGAGAAATGACAGGAGCCATTGTGAACTCTGAAGTGGTCTCAACTTTGTCGGCCATCAGATAAGGCATGAAAACGATACCAGGTTCGTTCTCTTTACCCTTACGACCAACAAGCACGCGGGTGTCTGCGAATGCCATGTTAGGATCAACATAGATGCTGATACCTGCGAGGGCACCGATAGGATACAGGCTGTTACCATTTGCGGAAATGGTGTTGCTCAAAGGATAAGGCATGAAACCAGCGCAGTCTTGGAGAGCGGTTCCGATTGTACCGGAAACAACTGCGAAGGTACCAGCGCCTCTACGACCACGAACTGCGATAACATTGCTAGCGGCAATGATCTTGGTCATGATACGTCTTTGGATTGTACCCATAACTTCACCGCCGCCAGTAACGTTGGTAGCAGGAACATTTGTGGTGTAGCGGTCAATAATCTCGCCAGTTTCTTTGTCATACTTGTCGCCAAGCCAGATTTCAGTTGTACCGGCCTTGTTTTCAGCGGTAAACCAAGCAGAAATCATGTTGTGACCCTCAACTTCTTCGAGTTGGGTTGCATTCAAAGCACCGAGGTTGAACATCTTTTCAAGGATAATCTTGTTGATACCTTGTGTAAGTTCGTTAACCAAAGCAGCCTCAGCTTGGGAAACTGCATCGATACCGAATTGTTTGAGGTCTTGGACTTGCTCACGAGTGATAGCAGAATCAACTTGGAGAGTTTGAGCCTTGACATCGATAGTGTAAGATTTCAAACCGATCTTACGACCAGGGGTAGCTTCGCCCATCTCACGGGTGTAAGGATTGTTTGAAGTGACAGTGTCCTTCAAGAAACCTTCGCCAGAGAAAGAAGTGACATGATCTTCAAAAGCACGGACTTCTTCAAGACCACGGCAATCAAATGTTGCGGAAGCAGCAGAACCTGAACCAGTCTCAGTGCCGACTTCGGTCAAAGTGACTTTTGTTCCAGGAGCAAACACTTCGTAGATAGGAAGGCTTGCGTTCTCGCCGCCAACCATCTTTTGACCGTTGTAGTGGGATTTCTCAACCACGCGGAAAAGAGGTTTTCCATCGATACGGTTAGGATAGATGTAAGTCAGTTCATAGTCGTCTGCTGCATCGGTATCAACCTTATATTTTGTGTTGGGTTTGAACACGAACTTCTCTTCGCCTGCTGGAGTGTCAAGGAGAGCCTTGATCATATAAGGAGAAGCGAAATTGCCAAATCTGTTGGTAGAACCAGTACCATACATAGGGCTGGTGTATTTGCTGCCGCCCATGTCGTGAAGACGACCGCCTTCATAAACATAGTCCAGATATTGGAGCAAACCGTGAGGTCCTTGCAACGGAACAACAGGAACGAGATCCAAAGCGATTGTTTGAGCTGCTACTTGCAAAGCAAGAGGAAGCACGCTGTAAACATTGTCACCTGAACCGGCAAGTGAACGGTCATACATGTTGTTGGTCTTTGCATCCGGGAAGCGGATAGCACCCATACCGCCGATAGTCATATTGGGGTTGAGGTGTGCGTGACCGTCAACAGACTCGTTTAACATCTTCTTGTCGTGAAGATCATGGAGATAAGCGTATTTTGACATCCAGGAAAGTTTGGACTCATCCGTGATGCCGAGGCTGTCTTTTAAATGTTGACCCCATGTTGCAACAACTTGAGCCTCATTAATTGGCATATTGTACATAATTATTTTCTATATTTATTTTATGCTCTTTGAATGCTATCTTTTGCACGGGTTCTTTTCTTCTATAACCTCAAAGATTACGCATTCTATAATATATTTATAAAAGTGATTTTTTGTACTTTTATAAATTCTTTAATTTATTTATAATTATGTTTTTTATGACATTTTTAACGGAATCTTGGTTATTTGTCCAATCATATTGCCATATGTGTATTAATTCGATTCCTTTTGATTTTGCAAGTTTTGTTTTTTCTTCTCTTCGTTGTTTTTCTGATTCTACGGTACGTCCTTTATATTCGTAATTTTCATCATATATTTTTGGGTTAAGATGCCAGAAATCACCGTTTACTTCAAAAGCAAGATTTAAGTCTGGAAGATATATGTCAAGTTCTTTTCCGTTTAAAAGTTTTCTTATGTCTTTTAAAATTGTTCCATCATATATAGTTTTTATGTATTCATATATTTCTTTCTCTTGAGAAGAACAATGGTTTCTTGAATATGGCGAATTTAGTTTTGTGCATATTTCAATGTTTTTATTTATTCGGTAATGAAATGCTTTTTGTGATATTTGGAAAACTTTATCTTTACACTTATTGCATAATTGGTTAACACATTTACATACAAGAATGTTATTGTCCGTCTCCATACGTTTTATGATAAATGGATAATTTTCTTGTTTTTTCTTAAACAATGTGTCAGACAGTTTTTTCTTACATTGTCCAGATTTCATTGCACATTTGTTCCCATATTTCTTTTCAAAGGTTTGTTCTATTTTATATTGGTTTGTGCAGTTTTGGTTCCCGTATTTTAAATATTTTGTCTCTTTTGTTTTCTTTGTTATTTCATTTCTCTTTTCTATTGAAAACGACTTTACTGTATTGCTCATTTTCTTTGAGATTTTTTTGTTTTTCATTGGATTGTCTGCCCCATATTTTTCAATCCACGTCTTTTTGCGTTTTTCTATAATATCTTGAACTAATAAATTATGAGATTTGCCATATTTTTGTTCCATGGTTTTTTCATATTTCTTTTTTAAGTTTTTTGAACCAAAACCAATTCCACCATATTTTTGTTCACAAGTTTCTTTTTGTTTCTTTTTTATAAGTTCTTTTTGTTCATCTGTATGTTTAGATACCGTTATTTTTGCTTTAATTTTTGTACTTATTGAATTATTAGAACATTTATTGTCGCAATACCTTTGGTATCCATTAATAAATGATATGAATTTTGTACGATTGCCACAATGTTCGCAATGTCCAAATATACCATGGTCATCTTGCAGAAAATGCCATAATTTTTGTATAAACGGTTTATCATTTAAATCGTCATTAAAATAAAATGCAAGAAATTCTTCATATAAATCCGGGTGGTTCTTTTTGAAATTCTTTTCACGTTTTTGCTGTCCGTTTTTGTCCGGATTTGGAAATTGTATGAAATAATTAAAAATATCTTGTTTTGTCATAACTGATTCTTTATTTAAATATCTGATTCTTTTATTTTAGTGTTCTGGGTGGAACAGAATCAGTAAGGTTCCACCCATACGTCACTTTTTCAATCAGATAAATGGCCGTTCATCTGATATTATATTTATATTCATTTTTTGTTATATTAAACTGTATAAAACTTAAAACTATGACATTTTTCAATAATTTCGAATTCAAGATAGACAATCCAAACGACAGGATCGTTTTAGAAATATCAAGATACGACTATGAAATCATCAAGCGGTCTCTTGAAGAAAGCTACAGGACTGAACTCAGCAAGACCCCGTGGGAACCGGAAAATCCTAATGAATATCCGAGACAGTATAATTACAGAGGGAACAAAATAACAAAAAGAATACAAAGTGTTTTGGAATACATCAAAAAACAAGTTGAAAGACAAACACTATTATGAGAACAAACACCATAAAGGAATGATGAAAAATGCATATTTGACATGAACAAAGGCATTCCGCGACACATTCCGTCAGAAATTTTGTTATATTAAAATATAAACAAAAACACTATGGCAAAAAAGAAGATAAGAGCAAATTACAAACCATGGCAGACCGATGAATTGGTTGCGTGGAAAAAAGGAAAGGACAACAGCGGATATTACAATTCAAACGGCGTGCCGCACAATTGTCGTTTTTGCAAAACAATACGCATTCCGTCATTGAAAGCAAACGACAAAATTTGGAACAATTTCTACAAATTGTTCCCGGAAATCAAAAGATATTTGATGGGCGGCAAACAACCTTATTTGGGAACATATAGAAACCTTGAGTTTGACGAGAAAAACAATGTTTACATTGTCAGAAAAGAAATCCATTCAGGAAATGTGTTTGGAAAAACACGTACAACAGTAAGAACTTACAAATACAAAAAGACATGGTAAAATTCACAATGCTCATAGGACTTCCAGGAAGCGGTAAAAGCACATGGACCATACACTCAATCGCTTCAGTGGTATCATCGGATAATTTGAGAAAAGAGATATACGGCGATGAAAACGACCAGAACGACCCGAAACTGATTTTCACGGAAGCGAGGAAAAGAATTGTCAATTCGCTCAACAGGGAACGCGACACCATACTGGATGCGACAAACATCAACAGGAAGCAGAGAATCCAGTTCATCAAAGACATCAGGAGCCAAATCAGAAAGGGCATTGATCTGGAAGTTGTCGCTGTGTGGATAGCCGTCCCATATGAAGAATGCTTGAGACGGAATTCAAAAAGGGAAAGGGTTGTCCCAGAACATGTCATTGAGAAAATGTACAAGAATTTCTGCCCGCCGGGATACGACGAGGGATTCGACAAAATAGAGCTTTGGTTCACAGGAGGGTTTGACAGCGGATACGACCTTGACGAATACCTTTACAAAGCGGACATGTTCGACCAGCAAAACCCGCACCACACATTGACACTCGGAGGACACAGCAGAAAATGTGCAGAGTATGTGAAAGAACATTCGGATTCCAAACTTCTTTATGACATTGCACTTCTGCATGACTGCGGAAAACCTTTCACAGCATCATATTACAACAGCAAGGGAGTGAAATGCGACAAACTGCATTTCTACCAGCATCACTGCACAGGGGCATACGACATTGTGTTCTACCTGAAAAATCTCGGATACACAGACGAAGAGGCAATTCGCGGGGCAAGACTGGTGTGGTGGCACATGCGGCCGTTGAGGGAATGGAGGGACAATCCTAAAATGAAAGAAAATGATTTGGCATTGCTTGAAAAGGATTTTGTCAGAGATTTCGCAATCCTTCATGAAGGGGATTTGCTGGCACATTGATTATTCATAATATTGATCGGAATTATGAAATTTATACAAATACAAGGCAAAACAGTAGGCAAAATAAACGGAATGACAGTCAAACGACCGTCATCATCCGCATTCAAGGCATATGATTATGCCCTGGACTGCTATTTCGACAAAGGTGACAAAGTGATGTTTCTTGATGAGCGTCTATATACTGAAAAAGAACTGGATAATATGTCTTTCAATGACATGCGTAACGGATGTTTCATTGACGGAAACTACAGGATTGCTACCGTGATTGAACGTAAAGAACCATATTTCTTACTTAGCGGTGTTCATGGATGCAAAAGAATAAACAATGCGCAGGGCTACTCAAAGAAACTATTATTAAAATTTGATGACAATGGCAAAACAATCATGATTCATCCTTGCTATTGGCTACTTATAGGAAAAATATTCTGAATTATCATATTTTAGTCTTGAAAGTTTACAAAAAATATTCCGTGAAAAATTCCACCTTTCAAGGTGGAATTAGTTCACAGGTTTTTCTCATCTAACAGTAAAATAAAGAGAATGTTTTATTATATTTAGATACAGAAAAACTACTTTATTTCAATTTTATGGATAAGTCTGTAAAAGATTCGATAATAGAAAACATATCGTCTATATTGCAGGACACTTTCAAGGACAAGGAGAAACAAAGGATACTGCAATACGATGACCGGTTGAACTTCGCATGTCCGTATTGCGGGGATTCAACGAATTCAAGAAAAAAACGCGGAAACCTGTATCTTGACAATCTGACTTTCCATTGTTTCAACTGCGGACATCACGGAAACTATATCCGTTTCATGCATGACTTCGACATGCCAATCGGAAATGTAAACATTGATGAGATTTCAACAACGATAAAGACAGGAAAGAAAAAACGCAGGACCGAATTTGACATAGAGATATTCAACAGACTTGAAGAGTTTTCCGTCACAAGAGCAAAACTGAAAAAACATTTCAGACTGAACGAGATAACCGAACAAGACAAAATGTACGGATACCTCAAGTCAAGATGCCTGCACAAAAAACTTGAAAGATTCCTGTACAGCAGCCGCAGAAACGAGCTTTGGATACTGAACCTCACGAACAACCACAAAATAGCGGGTTTGCAGATAAGGTCGTTTGATCCCGACAAAGTAAAATACAGGACATACAATATATCCAAGATATATACATATATGGACATGGAGTTTCCGGAAATGGATGATGATGACCTGACATTGATGAACCAGACAGGCATAACATTCAACATATTACAAACCGACCTGTTCTCTCCTGTCTATGTATTTGAAGGCCCGATGGACGCCATGTTCCTAACAAACAGCGTCGGTATAAGCGGTGTGGGAAGAACCTTTGACTTGATAGAGAACCTTCCGGAAACAAGGTATGTGTTTGACAACGACAAGGCCGGTTTCGAGAAAATGGTTGACAAGATGAACGAAGGCAAGAAAGTGTTCATGTGGAAAAAGTTCCTGAACGACATGAGCATATCGGAAAACATAAAGGACTTCAACGAACTGATATGCCACATGTCCAAAAACAAGATAAAGTTCGATTTCAGGAACAACATAGAAAACTATTTCAGCAACGACAAGCTGGATATCATAAATATTTAGGAACAAATTTCAGATGACAAGTCTTCAATCGCGAAGGATAATCCCGAAATTATAAATAAACAAAACATAACACCATATTATGAAAGTGCTTGATTTTAACAATTTTGTCAACGAAGCGATTGTCGATAGTCTTTCATACAAGCAAAGACTTTTTTCCGTTGTTTCTTCTGCTATGTATGAGGCCGAGTCGGAAATGACACTTCATCCGGAAAAATACCCGGACGCCGAGTCTGTTTTGAAAGACATCAAAAGAAACGCAACAACCCGTTACAGAGTCATGATGTACGGATTGGACAACATCCCAACCGAAAATGAATTTTGGGAGTTTTTCTCAAAAAAAGTCAATGACATTTTCGATTTCACAAAATAAAACGATAAACAAACCAAAGAAATAAAAAAAAATCCCGAATGAATTCGGGATTTTTTCATAAGACAAATCAATTAAAAAATATTTTTTTCAGCAAATCTGTAACATAGTTTTCGAATCTCTCAAACTTCTCGTAAAGTATCCCCGAATATTTCTCTCCTATAAATTCAGCATTCTTGTTGAAAACAACAGACTGTGTTTCTTTTTCGGAATCGTCAAGTTCCCCTTCATAAACAATGCCATCGTATTTCTCCATATACCTTTCGTCAAAAATATCCTTGTTGAAAATAATGTCATTTTTGTTTATGACGGTCTGGACATCAAGATTTATGCTTTTGTCATCCCTTGAATCTGTGTAAATATGGTTTTCACGCATAAAACCAATAATGTGGTTTTCAAACTTATATACATCTTTGATGGAAACAACAACAGTGTCGTTAAACAAAACGTTTACATCCAATCCTATTTTTTTCAGTTCCTTTCTTTGTTTATTTGTAACCTTTATGTAATTTTGGTTTTTGACAACGAAAGCGAAGACATCGTATTGTATTCCGAAACGGTATTGTCCGCCGCTGTCCGTTTCATAAAAGAAACAATGTGAATCCAACGGCCTTTTGCTTCCGATACTTTGCCAATATGCTGTCGTGTATTGACAGTTTTTATGATAATAAACAGTCACGCCGTTTTCGTTGTTTTGTTTTCCGCCAACTTTTTTGAAATTGTCATCATCATACAAATGAATGTGTTTCTCAAAACATTTGTGCAATTCTTTGAAAACCTGTATCAGAGAATCGCCTTTTCCGTATTCCTTGACTTTTCTTAATTCATCGTTGGTGACTGGCATCACTTTCATTCTTTCGGAAACGAATTTGTCCAGATTAAATATTCTCATAATTTACGATGTGTTTTTTATTATTTATAGAAAGCAGTATATTATTATTAAAAACGAAAACAGTATGAAAGAACTCCTTACAGAAAAATACCGTCCGAAAACTCTGGACGAAATCGCATTGCCGGAACGTGTAAAGAACATTCTGAAAAACGGCATACAGACAAACCTTCTCCTTTACGGAACACAGGGGACAGGAAAAACCTCAACCGCAAAACTGATGGTCAAGTCTTTCAAGCACAGTTACATTTACATAAACTGTTCCAAGGAAACAGGCATCGACACGATCAGGGAAAAGATTTCAAACTTCTGCATGTCATCATCCCTCATGTCAGGCGGAAACGGACTGAAAGTCGTCATCATGGACGAGATGGACGGAATGTCCGCACAGGCATATCAGGCTTTGAGAGGTTGTATAGAGGAGTTCGCATGCAACACAAGGTTTGTCGCGACATGCAACTTTGTGTCAAAGGTTCCGGAACCCATACAAAGCAGGTTCGAATGCATCAGTTTCGATTTCGATTCGGAGGAAACACTCGAGGTCAAGAAACAATACGCAAAAAGGATAAAGCATATTTGCGACAACGAGGGTATCGGTATAGACAAGGAGGCAATTTCAATGCTGATGAAAAACAACTTCCCGGACATGCGCAGTATTGTGAACAAACTGCAGTCAATGATTATCCAGAATGTTGAACACATAACGGTGGAAAACGTCTCAAAGACCAATTCGGAATGCACGGACATATTCGATCTTGTAATAAACACGACAGACCCTGTTGAGAACTACAAAATGATAGTCGGAAACTACAGCACAAAAATAGACGAGGCTTTGAACAGTTTGGGAAAGGAGTTCATAGAATACATCACATCAAGCAAACCTGACTTGGTAAAATTCATCCCGCACATCACCATAATAGCGGCAAAATACCAGAGTCAGAAAAACATGTGCATAGACCCTGTTGTCTGCCTTCTTGCCTGTGTGTATGAAATGCAGCAGACAATACACCAAAAACTGTAAACATGAGAATACTTATAGCAATACAATCATGCGGACATGACCCATATCTGAAAAATTCAATATATATGGTCAAATCATATAAGCACATCATCAATGCCTATGATTTACCGATACGTTGTTTTTATTTTAAAGGAAACGGTACGGAGAACTCTTATTTTGACGGTGATGAGGCTTCCATTGCCTATAATGACAGAATGGTTTCATTAAAACAGTTCAATATGATGCATCTTGTTGAAACCGCTATAAGTGATTTTGATATCATTGTGCAGACAAACTCAAGCACTGTATTAAACATATTAAACTTATACAAATTCCTGACAGAAGAATATGATGAAAATTATTTATGGTGCGGCGGTATTGTTGAACACTGGACATATAATGTAATGTATCCGAATGGACATATCTATATATATTCAAAAAGAATTTTCGATATTCTGTATAAAAACTGGCAGTATTATTCTTCCGAAATTGAAAATAAATATGGCATATCTATAAATTCAAATACAAATGAGGATGAACTTATGTGGGATGGTATTGCTGAAGATTTTGTTATAGGTTATATATTAAGCAAAAACCACATAGATATGAAAAAAATAAAAAACATATTGAACATGCGTCCTACATTATATGACAATATTGATTATATGAAACCAAACATATACGATTATATGGCAATATATGCAAAAACTCATAGAACAAATATAAAATCAAGACAAGAAATAGAACCGAACATTATAGAATTCCTATTACTTTTATTTGAAAGACACGCATGTTGCTTAAAAATATAGATTATCATATAATCGACAAATGCAATCTGAATTGCAAATCATGCAACCATTATTCCCCGCTTGCTGTTGATTCGAAAACAGTGTCTTTGGCACAAGCGGAAAATGATTTTTCAATCATAAAAAAATTTGAAGAAAAATTTGGAAAAATAACTTTTCTTGGCGGGGAACCTTTGCTGAATCCTGAAACAAAAGAAATACTTTTGTGCGCATACTGGTATTTTGGAAACAAATTGAAACTGATAACAAACGGTGTGCTTGACAAGAAACTTGTTGAATTAAAAGATGTCCTGAACGAAACAAAAACCGAACTTGTCATAACCGAATATCCTTTCTCCGAAAACTACAGACAACATTACAACAAATTGAAAGAAATGTTTCCGGATGCGACATATTACACTTACAGGCATGAACACGGATTTATATCGGAGCATCTTTCCTATAGAAAAACAGACACTTGCGAAAAAGCGCTTCTGCAATGTGAAAAACGCAACAAATGTTGCAATTACATAGATGGAAAATTGTATATGTGCCATTATTCGGCATTCCTTGACAATCTAAAACGAATAGCAAACATAGACTATGACAATTCGGACGCTTTTGTTGATTTAAAGACTTGCTCGTTTGCGGAATTTGACAGTTTTTTTGAAACACACATACCTGATGTGTGCCGTCATTGTTTGTATGTCAGAAAACCGTACCATGAACTTGAAAAGCATCAATGGGAAAAGACAAAAAGGAAACCAAGCGAATGGTTGAGATGATTTTGTTGGTGTGACTGGATTGAAATATTTGTAGCCGCTTTGCGATTAGCCAAGCGGTTTTGTTGTTTTTTATAAATATATACGATATATATATATTTATTTTACAATGAGAATCTTGTCACTGAAAGAATGGATATCGGAAAAGATGAAAATCATGCCAATCAATAACGATGAGTTTGACAAAGTTGGGGATTTTCCAACAGAAGACGCAAACAACGGGGGCAATGGATATATGGACAGAACTTTGCGTGATTTCTACGGTATTTTGCAAAAATTAACAGTTAATTTCCGGGCGAATTTCCCCCCAATTGAATACACTACTGTGAAAATAAAAAGGGCCGCGGAAGAAACAGAAAAAAGGTTTGACACGTGGAAACTTCTGTCAAATCCAAAACTGCTTGAAAAACACAAGCAGCGTTCCGAAAAGAACATGACAACCGAGAAAATCATTGCCACAATGTATTGCGCTTTCAGAAGATACAGACTTGATCCTATCGGGGACATCATCATACGTTACTATATGGACCGTATGAACAAGGAATTCAACTTGTCCGATGCCGATATAATAGAAATATTCTTTGAGTGATATGGACAAAAGACTTGAAAAAATAAGGCACTTCCAGGCAAGTGTGAAAGACTTTGAAAGTTATATAAACGACAGGATAAAACAGACGAAATCCGAAAACGGAAAAAAGGTCAACGAATCAGCTGAATCCTTTTTTGAAACAGAATTGAAAGACATTCTGTTCAAACTTTTCGGAAGAAACACGGCGATAGAATTCGTTGAGCAATATCCAATGGATCCGCAGGATCGCCCCTCTTTCGATAAAAGACCGTTTGTCAACATGGTATATGATTTTGAAATGATACTTGCAGACGAGCAGGTGCATGCGCAACTATATATTTCCGATGTTGACAACATTGCAAAATACGCATCTTTCTCGTTCAACGACTTTTCATTCGATCCGATCACGGGGGAAACAAGCGACAATGACATCATCAGGGAAATAGATTATTTTGACAGCATTCCGCCGGCAAAACTGAAATCAAAATGCATAAGTGTTATAAAGAAATACATAAACAAGCGGGAAGAGGACAGAGGTTATACGAAAATATACAGGCAGAAAAACGGAATGTACAAAACTGCGTTCGAATCGGTTGAAAATATGCAAACCTATCAGGAATACGGACTGACTCCTACAGAAAACATCCCCGAAGAATGCCTCAATTATATAGTCGCGAACATAGATGACTTTGGTTTGAGATACAGCGTTGCACTCAAAAAAACAGAAACATCAAGATGCACATTAAGACTTGCCGATCGTGAACTTTTTGAAGAAATATACGAACTTGCAAACGAATGGGCAACCGAAAACGACATGATGGAATGTGTTCCGGATGACATAGAGGAAATTTTCGGATAGTTGACACATATTTTGTTTTTTGTGAAAAATCCATGCGTAAACCGCATGGATTTTTTGTTATATTAAACTATAACAATAAAAATAAAAATTATGGATATTAAAAGCACAAAGGATTACAAGGAATTTGACGAACTTGGATACAAGTTGCTCAACCCTATAAACAAGGAAGAAACAAAAAAGAACATGCTGCATCTTTACAAGGATGGCAATTACGTAGCTTCCATCAAAAGAGTTTCAAAAGGCAAGTTCTCTTTCAAAAGAAAATCGTATGTGGACAAAAAGGAACTTTTGGAAAAAATTTCGGAATACAACAAAAACCTTGAATTCAGCGCAAAAACATACGATCCTGACATGAGGGATGATTACAGAACCGACATCCGCATTTACGAAACCATAAAAAACTTCGGTTTCAAACAACCACAATGGTCCAGCAAACTTGTGGCAGACGGTATTTTGGGAATGCAATACGGAACTGTATATGACCAAGAGAGACTTGCCATCAATGCAAATTCATGGATAAATCTGTACAATGAAGACTGCAAAACCGATGAATCCAAATGCGCAAGCATCAGATCAATGCTGTTCGCTTTGTATGCCTCCAATATTTCCAAATTGTGCGAGTTGCTTAAAAACACAGGCAAGTTGTCACAATTGAAAGACATCAAGGTGAACCGACTGAACGAAAAAACAATGGAAGTGGAGGAAGTCAGCATGCTTGACAATATCAAGGGAATTCTTGAAAAAGGAATTTCTGTTTTGAAATAATAATTTGGAACTATATACCTGATGGCACTAAAAATAAATTGCTTATGACACAAGAAGAAAAAACTATATTGAAAAACAGATTCTAAAAAAATCAAAGAGTTGATTTCAACATTGCCAACCAGATATCTTATAGGTAGAATAAATTATGGTTAGACTCGTTCTCTAAAAGGACGAAACCGATTCATGGCTCGACTACCGTGAAAGAGAACCGAACTGGATTCAGTTCAAGTTCAAACCTAGTGAGTTCGACCTCAACAAACTTGACGAACTCGCCAAAAACAATGACAACATTATTACACTTGACATTTTGAAACAATGTAAATTAAACAACTAACGATATGGATACCAATACAACAATACAGTTCGTGGTAATTATCGAATTCAGATACAACGCAGTTCCGAGAGATGACCAAGACACCGTATTTCACGTCAGAAGAATGAGATACAGTTTCGGTAACACCGTAGAAGACGCAGTGGAAAGTGCAGAAGAGGTTCTTTCAATTATGCGTTCGGTCGGATACACGGTGAATGGCACTTTCAGAAGAAAGAACCCGAAATCCTACGCCTACTCGGTTATGTGTCGTTATCACGGTGCAGAGTGTATCGTCAAAATCGAAGATGTTTCGAAAATAAGCACACAAGATCTCGCCAAAGTCGCCAAAGACATCATAAAGGATGAGGACAAATACAAAAACTGGTTATTTGGTACAAACAGTGATGAAAAATAATTTTGAAATAAAACATATTGACATTTATGTCAAAGATATTAGAAGTTTGGATAAAATTGACGTGACTATGACATTATATCCCGAAAATAAACACACTTACAAAATGTACAGTATCGTCCTGAGACAACTCGACGGTATCAACAATGGTGTCCAGACCACTCACGGTGTGTGTGAGTACATCAGAAAACACTGGAACGATGAAAACCTCCAACAGTGGCTCAACGAGGATAAGACCCTTGTTGTACTCAATGGTGGTACAGTCAATGATATGAACAACATCAAGGAACGATTCGACCAAGAAGGTATCAAGTACGAGACTTTCGAGGAAGAAGACCTCGCCAACCTTACCACAAGTATCTGTCTGCTCGCCGATGAAAGAGTTTGGGACAGAAAAGAGTACGGTTCTGTTGATGATTTTGTCCAGTCAATCTCCAAGAAGCAACTCGTAGAAGCAGAACCCGAAAAATCAGAAGAATTGGTTAAAGCCGAGAAACAACTTATGGAAGAAATAGAGCGTGAGGTCAACAAACAATACGAAACCTTCGTTGGAGGTCGTGAGAATGTTGTCAAGAAAGAAGTGTTGAACAATTTGAGACTTGTATGATTGCAAAAGACAAATTAAGATTGAAACTCTTGAAAATCAAAAAAATAGGTCTTTCAAGAATGTTTGAAAAAATTCAGAAAAAGATTGACGAACTCTACGAAGAAATCAAGAAAGACAAACATCAAAAAGAAAAATCAATAAAAAGAAGGTAAATTAGTGCCATCAGGTATATAATTACCTAATAATTTTTAAAACACGCAAAGATATGAAATTGAAATACACGACAAAAGACACGGAGAAAATACTTGACACATTCGTGCGTATCCAGGAAAAAGGAATCAAAAACATCAACCTCATTGAATTGGAACCTCTTTTGGATTATCCGAAAGAAGTTCTTGCTGCGTTTTTGAAATGCATGGATGACTTGGACAAAATGAATTATGACAACGACTATATCAGGGAAAACTACAATGCACTCATGGGATATGTTACCATCAGACTGAACATTGCCGAACAAAAACAATAAAGACATGTGTGAATTTTGCGAACCTTTGACATCCGAGAGAAACGATTTGCACAAATACAGGAAATTGTTGCAAACGAATTACAGTTCCGTTGATTTTGACAAAGAGTGTGTTGAAACAATGGCATGCATAATTCCGCCAACCCCCATTTCAAAAAGAAAGCACAGTGAGGACGGACTTGTTTCCGAAATGGAGATATACATCTCTGACGATCACAGAAAGAACCATCATCTCCGCATCCCGATAAAATATTGTCCGATATGCGGTAAAGAGATAAAATAAAAACGACATCATGAAAAAAATACAGTTTGACTGGATTTGGAAATCAAACAAGGACAACAAGAAAGTATGCGAAGCGGCAGGAATTGAAATCATGCTTGGGGAAAGTCATGTTTTGTTGTATGACGCATCAGGTTTCCTGCTTCTTGAAGTCAACACAACGAGAAACTATTCAACAGGACACATAATAACACAGGCGTCCAACAATTCTTGGAGGAACTATTGCAAAAAGAATCCGGATCTTTTTAACTCTGTTGACCAAAAGACAAACATTGCAAATTCGTGGTTCGGTATCTGCAGAAACGGACAGAATCTTTGATTATGGACACAGAAACAAAACATATGGAACTTGATTCCCTGGATGTAGAAGATTTTGAAAAAATCTGCGATGCTGTCGCTTTGGAAATGGAACTCGGTTGTCAGCATATAATAGTGACGTTGAGAGGAACGGAAAAAACAATACTTGAAATCAACCACAAAAAAAATTATTCAAGGGGGATACTTGCAAACAATTACTATTGGTTTTATTATGTCAAAAAGCATCCTCACATTTTTGACAACTTTGACAACAAAAGCGGAAATATTGTGAAAAAATGGATGACATTGGAAAAATGACAAAACATTTAAAAACAAAAAATGCGTAAATTTTCAGGTTTACGCATTTTTTGTTTTAAACCAAAACCGAATCCGATTTTAGAGACCAACAAGTTGTTCATCCCAATAGTCGCATCTGAATGTCAATTGCGCTTCACTTGCCTCGCTGTTGCCGTAGTCAAGATCGTTTCCGACTTGAAGTTGTCCTGTCGGGAACATGTCCTTGCATATAATCTTACGGTAAATGCTTCCGTCACGGTTGTATTGGACTATGATTGCGGAACCGACATATTGTGATTTCATTCCGGACATACCTGTCAACGGATCCCAAATCTTGTTGCACCATCTACGGAGTGTGGTATAAATGTAGTTCTCGTTTGAATTGTTCAAGTTCATTGTCCACGTGACTTGCAAGTCAAGTGTGGTTTTTTCAGGAAATCCTGCATATGACCTTGTTGCCTGTTTGAACTTCTGTTCTGTTGTTGTTACTGATGGGTTGAGTCCATCAAGACCAGTGATTTGTTTCACGTGTTCAAGCATAAGGGCCTGGTCAGCCTGCACCGGTGGGAAAATCGTCATCTCAAACAAAGCCCTGTAAACCGGTTCCCAGTGTTGGGTGCTTGGTACTGAATTACTATAATGTGGTAATGCCATCGCTGTTTAATATATTTTTCGTTTTCAGTATGAATGATACCGCTCATATCATCCATTCTTTATTATTTATAATCGAAAAAAACGGCACTTTTTTGAACAAAACAACCATCAATGTTCCATTTTTTCAATCAAAAACAAACTTATAAATAATACCGGACTTGTATATGATTTTATTTTATTATACAATTTTTACATTTATAAATAAATAGAATATATCAGCAATATATCCGATATAAATAAAAACATTTTATAAAATGGAAAAGAAAAAAACGTTACTAATAGTTGAACAGGCAAGTTCCAATCTCAAGCAGATTGCGGACAACAGTTCAGACGTGATATATCTTGAGGGTATTTTTACAGAATTCAAGGTGCGCAACCGTAACGGGAGGATTTATGAGGCGAACGATTTTATTCCAAAAATGAATGAACTTTTACCAAAAATAGAAAAACGCACGCTTCTCGGAGAACTTGATCATCCTGTAAATTTTGATATATCATTGAAAAATGTTTCACATGTTGTGGAAAACCTCACTTACGACAAGGAAAACGACAGGGTTATCGGAAAAATAAGACTCTTGAACACAGATGCAGGAAAACAGGCACAGGCACTTGTCCGTGACGGCATTCCGTTGCACATCTCTTCAAGGGCGGCAGGACAGATAAACCCCCAGACAGGAAAAGTCACACTTGAAAAACTTTTCACTTATGACCTTGTTGCCGACCCTGGTTTTGAAAATGCCGAACTGAAAAGAGTAAACGAGGCATACGGATTCGGAAACATGGATAATGTCTATATCTATGAATGCGAAATGCCCGATGAAAAAGAAACAAACAAAACAGAAAATATATTTAATAAAATGAATACGAACGAACAAAAAACTGTCAATGTGTCAGATTTCCAAAAATACACTGAATATATAGCAAGTGTCATTGAAGGCGTCAAGACAAGCATAGATGAACTGAAACAGAAAATGAATGTTAGCGAATCGGCAAACAACGAAAAAAACAACATTGTTGATTACGTGAACTATCTTGCCGAGCAAGTCCAAAAAGTGAGCGATCACAGTGACTATCTTGCGGAACAACTCCAAAAAAACTGCGACCATAACGATTATATGGCCGAACAAATCGAAAAAACAATCAATTATGCCGATTATCTGTCAGAGAACCTGAACAACAGCATAGAGTACAGCAAATATCTGAGTGAAAAACTTGACGAAAACTTCCAGCACAACGACTATCTCGCCGAGCAACTCCAAAAGAACTGCGACCACAACGACTACCTTGCAGAAAAACTTGAAGAGAACGGAAACTACTCCAACTACCTCGCAGAGCAACTCCAAAAGAACTGCGACCACAACGACTACCTCGCAGAGAAACTTGAACAAACAGGCGACTATGCAAACTATCTTGCCGAAAACCTTGAAAAGAATTTCGCACACAACGACTATCTTGCAGAACAACTCAACAACGGTTTCAAATATTCAGACTACCTTGCAGAGCAAATGCAGGAGATTTCCGATGGAATGCAACTTGTAAACGAATCACAAAAAACACAGGAAACTGAAAATAAAGAAAACGTTTCTGTAAATGAAAGCAAACAAAATGTTTCAGAAAAAACCACTTCTGTAAAATCAAACGAGGAATACAAATCATCAATTTCCGAAAAACTCGATGCAATCCTCAATGCCCAGACCGCTTCTGTCAAAGAGGACAATTTCCTCAACTTCCTTTCAGAAGGTCGCAGAAACGAATACAGCAACCTCGATGCAGAAACACAGCACATGATTGTTGAGGCAATGAATGCAGCAAGTGTCAAGAACGAGGCACAGGCAAACATTGTTTGGAAAAGCGTCTATGAATCAAAGAAAGGTCTTGACATTGTTGAGAACATGCCAGCCGTTTACAGAGACAGATGGAATGCACTTTCCGACAAACGCAAAGAGGAAATTTTGAACGAATCAAAATTCTACAATCTCAAAGGAACAAACGAAATCGAGTATTTCTGGTCCACAAGGGATTTGCGTGACAACACGGTTGTTCTCGAAAGAGTTGAAACCGACAACGCAAAAACATGGAAAATTGATGAGTCAAAAACAAACGATTACATTTCCAACATAATGAATCGTACCAAAAAGAATATGAGGGGGTTTTAATTCCCCTTCATATTCCATCTAAATATATCTTTCAGTAACGATGGAAATATTAATGGCGATTAGCGGTTTGCTCACACTCATTGTTGGAACAGGCGGCATATTATTCCACAAACAGAGTAAGCGACTTAAAGCAGCGGAAGCAGCCGCAGCCGAAAAGGAAGTTTTAAAAAAGGATCTTGAAAACCAGAAATCAACAAATGACGAATGGATAAGACTTTATGACGAGAAAAAGAACGAACTGTCGTCATGTCAGATAAAACTTATGGAGCTTCAGAACAAACTCCAAAAGGCAGCCGAGGTTGAAGGACACCAAAGACTTGTCATAAACGATCTAACATGGTCAAGATGCATTGTAAACGGATGCCCTAACAGAACCCCACCAAGAAATTTTGAGAAAAAACTGGAAACAATAGAAAACCTTCATGAAGACATAGTACGCAAAATAGAAAACTACAAAGTCGGCGTTGATTATGACGATGAAGAAATGCTTGACGACTAGTCAGACAAAAACAAAATATTACAGGAATGCCAGACAAAAGTCTGGCATTTTTTTATAAATATATAAAAAATAAATAAACCAAAAACATGAATACCGACAACATCACAAACGGACACGGCATAACACAGGAAATGATAACCGTTGCTGATCAAAAAGCAGAAGAAACAAAAAAGGAATTCAAGAAATCCGAAAAGGAACAAGGTTACAAACCGCCGAAATTCGAAGATTTCAAAGACAACAGAAAAGACGGTTCAAGCGAAGGAAACAAGCATTCTGTCAAAATAAACAAAGGACAGGGATATGTCAAGGACTTCGAAGCATGGGTTCGTGACAGTTCCTTGAAAATCTAATAAAATCTGTGAAAAACTGATAAAAACAAACACATATAAATGTATTGTAGTTTCAGACTATTTATAAATAAAATGAATGGAAGTGGAAAGTCGTTCAAAAACACAAATAAGATATACAGAGGTTTTATCCTTGTCGGTACTCTCCACATTACTGCCACAAGTTTAATGCCTCTTTTTTATTGATATGTTGCGAGGAATCAAGGTGAGATTATACCCGAACAAGGAACAGCAGGCAAGACTGAATCAAGTTCTTGGTTGCTATAGATTTGTGTATAACAAGACCCTTGAACTCAAGAAAACCGCTTATGACGAAGACAAAAAAAACCTCAAACTGACTGACATTTCCAAATGGTTTCACGGAACGCTGTTGAAGGATGAAAACTACTTTTGGCTGCAAGAACAGAACACGAAGGTGATGAAGCAGTCAATCCGTCAGATGTTCGGAGCATACGACAAGTTCTTCAAGCAGCACAACGGATTCCCGAAGTTCAAGTCAAAGAAAGACAAGCAGTCAGCAATGTTCCCGTCAGAAGCGATTTCCAGACGCAACGCATTCAATGAAAGAAAAATAACCCTAACCCAAGACCTCAAAGACATCCGATTCAGATGTTCCGATTTATACTACAAGAGACTTCAAGATTACAAGGACAAGATAAGGAGTGCGACCGTTTCGAGAACCAAGATCGGCAACTACTTCCTTTCAATTCTTGTTGACATCCCGCAGGATGAACTTATCAAGTTCAAACATACCAAGCAGTGTGTCGGCATTGACCTTGGTGTCAAGGATTTCGTGATAACGTCTGACGGTGAAGTCTTTGATAACAAACACTTTTTAAAGAAGCAGGAAAAGAAAGTCAAGAGACTTCAAAAACAACAGTCAAGGAAACAGAAAGGTTCGCACAACAGAGAGAAACAACGAGTCAGAATCGCAAAGGCGTTTGAGCGATTGGCCAACCAAAAGGATGCTTACATCCATTCGGTTGTGAATATATTGCTATCTTTGTATGACTTGGTTTGTATGGAGAATTTGAACGTGCGGGGAATGCTGAAGAACCACAAACTTGCAAAGGTAATCCAAGAAGTTGGTTTCTACAAGTTCAAGCAGATTTTGCTTGACAAGGCAAGTGTCAATGGCAAGCAAGTTGTGTTGGTTGACAGATTTTATCCGAGCAGCAAGAC